>LQAG01000464.1_pt1 | contig 10554 bp, 15 predicted proteins | sample 1535801 | NCBI WGS metagenome assembly LQAG01 (sample SAMN04331584, study PRJNA305678) | bioreactor metagenome | isolation source: bioreactor_3 inoculated with Wadden Sea sediment 1st replicate of a... | place: Germany:Bremen | reverse complement strand
CCGTCAGTTTTCATGAATGACTTACCCTCCATACCCGTATCTGGCAATATAAAAAACCAGTGGAAGGCAAACAGCAAACTATCAAGCCGATCCAACATTCCTCCATGGCCAGGAATGATAGTTCCGGAATCCTTGACTCCGCATGACCTTTTCAACAAGGACTCAAACAGATCACCAAGTTGTCCGGCACTGCCCAGCAACAGACCGATCAGTAAACCGTCGACACTACCGATAAACGGCATAAAGCTGAATTTAACCAGGTAAACAGCAAGAACAGACCCTGCCAGTCCACCGACAGCCCCCTCGATACTCTTGTTCGGGCTGACCGCTTCATAGAGTTTTCGACGACCAAACCTGCGGCCGACAAAATATGCACAGCTGTCGCAACTCATGATGACAATCAGGGTCAGAAAGATCCAGTGCTGACCATGGTCGAGCAAACGTAAAGGGACGAGGTGTCCGAGAAGCAATGGCAGGTAAAATAAACCGAAAAGAAGCCAACCGAGCTGAAAATGAAGATGTTCGAGCGTCTTGAAACGAAATAAGAACAGCAGCGCCAGCAGGAGAAAACCTGAGGTGAGAAAAAAGGCGAACAGACCTGGAGGACCATAGATCAACAATGGCACACCTGCAGTGCCGTAAAGGGCAGTGATCAGCCGCTCTAACCGGTATGAATCGCCGAGTCCCATCCGGCCGAATTCCACTAGAGCCAACAACAGAACAAGTGAAACAAAGGCAGTAAATACGACAGAACCGGCATAGCCGATCAGAAGAATCAGCAGAGGCAGAGCTACGGCTGCAGTAATAATGCGCTGTTTAATATCGACTCTCCTTTAACGCCTGTGGACCAGTTGATCGTCAGTCAAACCGAAGCGACGCTTGCGACAGGCAAAATCGTCGATCGCCTTCTGCATTTCTTCTGCATCAAAATCGGGCCAGAGTACATCAGAAAAATAGAGTTCGGAGTAGGCCGCCTGCCAGAGAAAAAAATTACTGATCCTCATCTCACCGCTGGTTCGAATCAGAAGGTCCGGCTCAGGAATACCTCTGTGTCCAGACAGGAAGCGAAGTAACTGTTGTCAATCTGCTCCACCAGGAGAGTTCCTTCTGCAACCTGCCGCGCAATATCCCTGGTGGCACGCATGATCTCGTCGCGACCGCCGTAAGAGAGGGCAAGGACCAGGGTCAGCTTGCTCCCGTGAGCCGTCTCCTGTTCGGCCTCAGCCAATGCGCTTTGCACTGACTCGGACATCCGGGTTATGTCGCCAATAACGCGCAACCTGATTCCACCATCCAGCATCCTTTCCCGCTGGGATGCCAAAAACTGCAGCAGCAGTCCCATCAGGGCATCAATTTCATCACGTGGCCGTCCCCAGTTTTCGGAGCTGAAGGCAAAAAGACTTAAAAAGCGGATATCGCGTTTTATGCATTCATCGACAATACGCGTAACAGTCTCAACACCCTGCTGGTGTCCAGCAATTCGAGGCAACCCCCTCTGCTTCGCCCAACGGCCATTCCCATCCATAATGATCGCCAGGTGGTCCAGCGGTGGAGTCTCTTTCAAATTATTACTATCAACCATAGATCAACTCAAACTTATTAATAATAACGAAAATAACATGGAACAAAGCGTCCGGCAACAACCGGCCAAAAACAACCTAAAAACAAAATAGGGCGTTAAAAACGCCCTATTTTCAATGGTCTTTCAATCAATCCCGATCAGTCAACAATAGCATTTACCGGGCAGGAATCAACACAGGCGCGACACTCCGTGCACTCGTCTGTGATTGCGTAGATCTCGCCAGACTCGACAATTGCTCCAAGGGGGCAAGCATCAACACAGGTTCCACAACCGATACATTCTTCATTGATTTTCAGGGCCATGATTACTCCTTTTCGAGAGAAGAACAGCAAGTCCGATCAGACTTCCATGACTTCCTGTTCTTTGTTCTCCACCACACTATCTATCGTAGCGACGAACTCATCGGTTAATTGCTGGACATCTTTTTCACTGCGCTTGAGATCATCTTCAGTGATTTCTTTTTCTTTTTCCAGCATTTTTAAATTTTCATTAGCATCCCGCCGGGCATTGCGAACAGAAATCTTGGCATCCTCGGCCATCCGCTTGATGATCTTAACCATATCACGCCGACGTTCTTCGGTCAGGGCAGGAACCGGCAAGCGAATCAACTGGCCGTCCGATGACGGTGTCAGCCCGATATCCGCCTTAAAAAGAGCCTTTTCAATTTCAGGGATCAGATTTTTTTCCCATGGCTGTACGGTAATCAAACGCGCTTCCGGAGTCGACAGGGTCGCAACCTGGCTCAGAGGGGTCGGCATTCCGTAGTACTCGACCATAACATCATCCAGCAATGAGGTGCTGGCACGTCCGGTACGAACCTTGGACATCTCTTTTCTAAGTGCTTTGACCGCTTTTTCCATGGCCGTCTTGGCTTCGCTTAAAACCTCATCAACCATTTACAGTACCTCCTTTCACAATTGTCCCGATCTGCTCACCGGTCACAACCTTTTTAATGTTGCCGCGCTCGGTCATATCGAAAATAATCATCGGCAGGTTGTTGTCCATACAGAGAGAAGTCGCTGTTGCATCCATCACCTGCAAACCCTGCTGCAACACCTCAAGGTAAGTCAGCTTCGGCAGTTTCACAGCATTACTGTCTTTTTTGGGATCAGCTGAATAAACTCCGTCGACCTTGGTCGCCTTAATAATCACTTCAGCGTTGATCTCCATTGCTCTGAGACTGGCAGCCGTGTCTGTTGTGAAAGTAAGGGTTACCCGTACCGGCACTGAAAATAACAACCCGACCTTTTTCGAGGTGGCGGACCGCCCGTCTGCGAATATAGGGCTCTGCAATCTGCTGCATTTCAATAGCAGACTGAACTCTGGTATCGACGTCCTGCTTTTCCAGGGCATCCTGCATCGCCAGACTGTTCATGACGGTTGCGAGCATCCCCATATAATCAGCGCTGGCACGATCCATCCCTTTGGATGAGGCAGCCAGGCCGCGAAAGATGTTCCCGCCACCGATAACCAAGGCAACTTCAACACCAAGTTCAACAACTTCTTTTATTTCAGCAGCAATCCCTGTAATAACAGCGGGATCGATACCGTATCCCTGATCACCAGCCAGAGCTCACCGCTCAATTTCAGTAATATACGTCGATATTTGATCGTGTCCACAGCGACTCCCGCCTTAGCTCTGTCAATATTCTGGGTGTGAACAAAAGTCCACCACCCAGTTATTATCCTGAAGCTACAGTTATGAATTACTTGCTCAAAGCTGCGACTTCTGCAGCAAAATCATCTTCACGCTTTTCGATACCTTCACCAAGTTGGAAACGGACAAAGCTGTTCAGCTTGATTTCAGTGCCCAGCTCTTTTGCCAGAGCTTCAACGATCTTACCGACTTTCTGGTCGGGATCAATAACGAAAGCCTGCTCGAGCAGACAAACTTCACCGAAGTATTTGTTGATTTGCCCCATAATGATTTTTTCAACAATATTCTCAGGCTTACCGCTGTCAAGAGCCTTGACGCGCATGATTTCTTTTTCTTTTTCAACAACATCGGCCGGAACCGCGTCACGGTTGAGGTACTGCGGAGCAGCCGCAGCAACGTGCATCGCAATCTGTTTGCCGAGTTCAACAACCCGCTCGTCAGTTGCCTCAGTCTGCAACTCGACCAGAACGCCGATCTTACCAGCACCGTGAACATAAGAAGCAACGACACCCTGACCAGCGTCAACACGCTGCAGGCGACGCAGGGTCATGTTCTCACCGATGGTCGCAATCTGATGGGTCAGCTCTTCGGCCACGGTCCTGCCGCTGCCGGGATAGTCAAGAGCTTTGAGGGCTTCAACGTCCGCCACATCATTGGCCAGAACAATGGCTTTCACACCGTTGACGAAAGCCTGAAAAGCTTCGTTTTGGCCACGAAATCGGTTTCGGCATTAACTTCGACCAGAGCACCGACAGAACCTTCGGAAGCAGCGGCAACTGAACCTTCAGCAGCAACCCGACCCGATTTCTTGGCTGCTGCAGAAAGACCCTTCTTGCGCAAAAAGTCGACCGCCTCTTCCATGTTGCCACCTGTTTCGGTTAAGGCTTTTTTACAATCCATCATGCCTGCCCCGGTTTTTTCCTTAGTTCAGAGACCATCGCAGCTGTAATACTCACGTTCTTCCTCCATAAAATTTTCTAAGGCAGGGAGCTAGCCCTGCGCGATTAACTGACTAAACAAACGGCCGGGACGTTAGCCCGGCCGCAGGCCTTTTATCTCTATTTAAATTACTTACAATATGTGCTTAAAAAACTATTCGGCAGGTTGCTCTGTCGCTGCGGGAGCCTCAGGAGCTTCAACAACTGGCGCCGGAGCAGCTTCTACAACCGGCTCATCTTTGCCTTCAGCTTCCGTCTGTTTAGCATCTTTACGCTGTTGTGCGCCTTCGACACAAGCTTCGGCCATGCGCGTAGCAAACAGACGGATTGCGCGGATCGCGTCATCGTTACCAGGAATGATATAATCGATATTGTCCGGATCACAGTTGGTATCGACAACAGCAACGACCGGAATCCCCAGCTTATTGGCTTCTTTAACAGCAATGGCTTCTTTGTTTGGATCGATAACGAAGACAGCACCAGGAAGTTTGGTCATGTTCTTGATGCCACCAAGGTTCTTTTCCAACTTCTCACGCTCACGCTCAAGTTGGAGAGCCTCTTTCTTGGTGTACTGCTCGATGGTCCCGTCAGTCGCCATGGCTTCGATCTTCTTCAGACGATCGATACTGGCTTTGATGGTCGTGAAATTGGTCAGCATACCGCCGAGCCAGCGGTTATTGACAAAATACTGGTCAGCTCTCAAGGACTCTTCTTTGATCGCATCCTGAGCCTGCTTCTTGGTCCCGACAAAAAGAACCTTTTCACCGCTGGCAACAGTATCCTGAATAAACTGGTAAGCCGTTTTGAAATAGCGAACGGTTTTCTGCAGGTCGACGATGTAGATACCGTTACGGGCACCGAAAATATAGGGCTTCATTTTCGGGTTCCAGCGCTTGGTCTGGTGACCAAAGTGCACACCGGCTTCGAGCATTTGTTTCATTGAGATTTGTGCCATGTTTCTGTTCTCCCTTTTTACGTGGTTTCAGTCCTCCGCCACGGTCCTGTTCAACAGGCCTCAATCACCTGATTGAGAACCAACCTGTTCGAATCCCGTGACGTGTGTATTGGTTAACTGCGGATATATAACACCAGTCAGCCTGATCAGGCAAGTAAAAAGCTGTGCCTTTGAGCAGACTCCAGACCATGTTCACAACCGGCTGAAATTATAAAAAAGCGTTGCATGCTAGTTTACAGGACCGTTTCGCTGTACTAACATGCGCAACCATGTCGACATCCCGAATTCATAAATACATCCTCAGTGAGATCATCACGCCTACGGTCATCAGTCTGTTGATTTTCACTTTTGTTCTGCTCATGGGCCGCATCCCAGGTGATGGAACTTGTCATCAGCAAAGGCGTTCCTGCGCAAGAAATTGTTATGCTGTTCGCCTATCTCATGCCGAGCTTTTCAGCATCACCGTTCCGCTGTCTTTTCTACTCGGTATACTACTGGCCTTCGGCCGCCTTTCGGCCGACAGTGAATTTATCGCTCTGAAAGCTTCGGGGGTCAGCCTCTATAACCTGCTCAAACCCGTTCTGGCACTCGCGATCCTGTTCACCCTTCTGACCGGCTGGATGACCATGTTTATTGTCCCGGCCAGCAAATCGGCATTCAGAGGAAAACTGTTTGATATTGCCTCAAGTAACCTGAGCATCAACATCAAACCAGGTGTTTTCAGCGATCAGTTTGACGGTATTGTGCTCTATACTCGCGGAGTCAATGAGCAGAGGGGAATCATGCAGGATATGTTCATCTCAGATGAACGCAGTGATGTCACCCCTTCCACCATTACGGCCAAGCAGGGGAGGTTCATCCCCGATCCGGAGCAACTCAGGCTAACCCTGCGCTTGAGTGATGGGAGCATCCACCGTCAACCCAGGAGTCAGACAGAAACAACCTATCAGACGATCAAGTTCACTTCATACGACATCAATATCGACACCGGCGCCGCGTTCAGCAGCAACAAGAAAAAGGTTAAGCGCAGCGAGCTCCCCTGGTCAACCCTCAACCGGACAATAGAGGAGATGAGCGACGACAGGCGCCGTGACAGCTTCGAGGCGGAAAAACACAAACGGGTGGTTATCGCCTTTGCGCCACTGGTCCTCATTCTGGTCGGCATTCCTCTGGGTCTGCAGTCGCAACGCTCGGGCAAAGGTGCCGGTTTTGCCCTGGCACTCGTTGTTTTCCTGGTCTACTACGTTCTGCTCAGTTTTGCTGGAACGATCGCCGAAAAGGGGCTGATTCCCAGTGCCGTCATCCTGTGGCTTCCCAACATCTTCTTCCTGATCGGCGGAGGATACTTTCTCCATCGAACAGCGATTGAAAAACCGCTGCAGGCACTCAATCTTCCCCAGCGACTCTGGGCTCGATGGGTTAAACGGTCGAAAGGGACAGGTGGCAAACGATGAAAATTATAACCTGCTACCTGTTACGTTATTTTGCCCGGATGCTGGCGCTTTGCTCGGCAGCATTTATCGGCATCTACCTGCTGATCGATTTTTTCGAAAAGGTTGAAGACTTCATTGACCACGGCGCAGGCCTGTGGGACTACCTGAACTACCTGTTCAACAGCATACCGTTTATCTTTTCACAGATTCTGCCCCTGGCAATCCTGACGGCTGTGGTTTTGACGCTGGGAGGACTGGGGCGCACAAACGAAGTCACCGCCATGCGCGCCTGCGGTATCAGCCTGTGGAAAATCGTACAACCTTTCATGGCACTGGCACTGATCCTCTCCTTCACCCTGCTGTTGCTCAACGAATTCGTTGTCCCCTGGAATACAAAACAGCTCAACAATTTGCTGGAAGTCAAATTAAAGGGGAAGCAACAGACGCAGCTGACTCGGCAGGAAATCTGGTACAGACAGGACAACCAGATCGTCAATATCGCCCTGGCCAATCCTCAGGAGAAGAGCCTGCAAGGGATTACCATTTTCACCTTTGATGATCAGCAGCGTCTGATAAAGCGCGAAGACGCCCAAAAGGCTGTCTACACGACCGATGAGTCATGGACTGCCGACAAGATTCTTGTCAGGACATTCAACCCCATCAGTGGAGATCTGGAAAAATCGACCACCCTGACGGACCGGAAACTGCCTATTGAACGCAAACCGGACGATTTTACTGGACGTAAAGAGCTGAACAACGAACTGGGCTTCAGAAAACTGGCCGATCTGGTAACCAAGCTTGAACAGGAAGGTTATGACGCCACCCATCAGCGCGTGGACATGCACACCAGAATCGCTGCGCCATTTACCTGCCTTATTATGGGCTTTCTGGGCGTCCCTTTCGCCCTGCAAAGAGGTCGTGACAGCAATATTGCTCTGGGTATCGGCCTAAGCTCGGTATTGGTATCACCTATTTTATTATTCAGTCTCTGGTTACGGCATTCGGCTATTCGAGCGCCCTGCCCCCAATCTTCGCTGCCTGGACAGCCAACGCCATATTCCTGATGATGGGAGTATGGTTACTGCTGAATGTAAAGGAATAAACGCGAGGCGATATTTCCAGCACTCAGGGCACAGCTTCCCCCTGTGAAAACGGCTGGTGTTATCTGACCGACTCTGTCAGCTGATGTCTGCAATTTTAAGTATTTTACCATCGCAAACTCAAAATCAGTGCGTCCCTCCAATCTGAGAGTCTCCCCTCTCCTCAACCCGTTCGGAAGATCGACCGCCAGGACACCGATAAACTGATTTCGACTTCCGCCTGATCTGCAGCAGCCTTGAAACTGATCACGGTCTGTTGGCGGCTCGAAAAAGAGCCCTGGATCGCAGAGCTAATTCACGAAACTGATCAATTCCGTCCGATTCGTCTGTCACAACGCTGTTGGTAATATTTAAAAAAGCGATGTCCCGGTGTAATTGCGCAATCATACCATCGATATCACACCGGTTATATGCGTCGATATAACGATCAACCAATTCCCTTTTCACCTGTTCCGTCATGCTAAAAACCTTCCTGAAATCAGCAGCACAATTAAACATCAATAAAACCTTCAAGAGACTGAACAGCCTGTCCTGAAACGAGACCCGCCCTGCCTCGACTCTGTAGCGCAAAACGCCACCACGCTTCGAGGCTGATAGGCATACAGACTGGGTTTACCCGGTTTTCCCGCCCAATAGGGTGCGAGACCGGTGTGAATTGAACCTGTGACGGGGTTTTCTTCCCCGCCGTTGGCAGGCCAGAAATATCTGGAAATAAAATCATACTCCCGAAATCTCGCGGTCACAACCACATCGTAGGGAGCAAGGCGTTTAAGGCACACCTTGTCCTGAACAACATTGAGAATATCTTCCTCATTAGCATAGATGACAAAATAAGCAAAAACGACCTCTCGACGGAGCAGGAAACGCAACAGGGCCGGCTTTCCCTGATTGGAAAACCGGCCCTGTCTTTAGCAACACTTAAAGAATAACGCAACCGATAAACACTTACTTGATTGCAGCATTAACCCATGCAGGAATTTCACCGATAGTGACATCAAATGCCGGCAGCACCAGCAGATATGTGAACAGCACGACAAGAACAATGCCAGCAACATTCAAGCCGAGTCCGCTTCTGGCCATCTGCGGGATAGTGACATAGCCTGAACCGAAAACGATCGCATTGGGCGGCGTCGCAACCGGCAGCATAAAAGCACATGAAGCAGCAACCGCAGCCGGAACAATCAAAAGCAGCGGACTCTGACCAAGGCCGATAGCTACGGCAGAGAGAATCGGCATCACCATCGCCGAGGTTGCAGTATTCGAAGTCAACTCCGTGAGGAAAATAATCAATGTGGTGACCGCGATAATCAATAACAGCACCGGAGCGTTCTCCAACAACCGAACCTGCAAGCCAAGCCACTCGGCCAGACCTGAAGCCTTAAAGCCTCCAGCCATAGCCAGCCCTCCGCCAAACAGGATCAATACCCCCAGGGCATCTTGGAAGCCCAGTGCCAGTCCATAACAAACTGATTCCGCTTAAGGTTAATAGGAATCAGGAAAAGCACTAAAGCTCCTGCCATGGCAATAGCGGCATCGGTGATCAGTTTGGGGTCGGCAAACATAAAACCGATCTGCTTACGGAAGATCCATCCCAGTGCCGTCGCAGCAAAGACCAGTGCAGTCCAACGCTCTCCAGCGCTCATCGGCCCCATTTCACGCAGTTCTTCGTTGATCAACTCACGGCCGCCCGGCACCTTCTTCAACTTCATGGGATTAGCGAATTTAATCAACCATATCCAGCACATGGGCAACATGACAAGAACCAGAGGGACCCCGACTTTCATCCAGTCTACAAAGGAAATTTCAAAATCGTAAGTTTTCTGCAGGTAGCCGGCAAGAACGGTATTAGGCGGTGTTCCGATCAATGTTGCCACACCACCGATCGAAGCAGCATAAGCGATACCAAGCATCAGATTGAGACCGAAAGAGAATTTTTCTGGCGAGAAATCGATCTCCTTGTCAAGTCCTTCCCGCTTCCCCTCTTCAATGACATGGGCGATGATCGCCAGCCCAATCGGCATCATCATAACAGTTGTCGCCGTATTTGAGACAAAGGCTGAAAGCGCAGCCGTAGCAACCATAAAACCAAAAATCAACCGCGCTGGAGAAAAGCCGACCATTTTGACAATATTCATGGCGATCCGACGGTGGAGGTTCCAGCGCTGCATCGCCAGGGCGATAATAAAACCTCCCATGAACAGAAAGATCAGGTGACTTGCGTAAGGGGCAGCCGCCTTCTTGGTATGCATAATTCCCAGAAGCGGAAAAAGCGGGATCGGCAGTAGACTGGTCGCCGGAATCGGAATCGATTCACACATCCACCAGGTCGCCATCAACAAAGCAACGGCTGCCATCTTTGAGCAACCGGCTCCATCCCACCGGAGTGGGTATCAACAGCATCAGGACAAACAACAGTGGCCCAAGGACCAGACCGATTTTCTGGCGGTTTGTATAGTCGCGTGGTTCTCCTTCTCCCACACCGCCGGGGGTTGTTTTCAGCCTCTGTGTATGCTCCGCAGGTGCATCCTCCATCTCATCCGCCAGATCCACGTCGCGCTCTGTTATCTTGGCATTAAACAGCAGGTTTTTCCGGGCAATCAAACGCTTCATGCCCTTCGGTGTAACAGCAAACAAGGTTTTGGTATCATCATGCATACTCCAAAGACGACTCCATACATCAGCTATCATCAATCTCCTCCATCCAGTTAAAGAATAGAAATAACAAACGGCGTCCACACCTTGAACGCCCTTCATATAGGCCGCACACTAAGTAGCAAACAAAAGTGCCAAAACAGAACATTTTTTTAAATATCGAAAAAACAGACAAAAAAGATGTTTTATTTCAGCAACATAATCATAAGCAGAGAGAATTGAGATAGGAGAAAAAAA
>LQAG01000463.1_pt1 | contig 10565 bp, 12 predicted proteins | sample 1535801 | NCBI WGS metagenome assembly LQAG01 (sample SAMN04331584, study PRJNA305678) | bioreactor metagenome | isolation source: bioreactor_3 inoculated with Wadden Sea sediment 1st replicate of a... | place: Germany:Bremen | reverse complement strand
CTTCATTTTCTCTCTCCTTTCATCGACCGTTAAATTATCGACAGTATAGAAGCTCTCTGGGCAAGCAGGCAATATTGTGGAGAACTATTCTGAACCTGCTCGAACCTTAAGAAAAAATACAGAAACAACATTTCTGCAGTTTACACATTGACAAACCAAAACCTCTTAGGTATATTTTGCACAAATAGCGTTACTGTAATATGGAGCATACATGCAATCTCAGTTGAAAAAAATAGCTACGGTTCAGGTTGGCTATTCCTTCAGGTCTCGCCTCGAAGCCTCGGAATGTGGAGAGGTTGCGGTTATTCAGATGAAGGATCTTCTGGATGACAACACGGTCGGCTGTGATGATCTGGTCAGAATCAATATGGAGGCCATGAAGGATCACCATCTTGCACAAAGGGGTGATCTGGTATTCAGATCTCGCGGGTCTCTGACCACTGCAGCGGTTCTTCTCGAAGATCCGGGCAAGGCTGTTGTCGCTGCACCTTTATTAAGGATAAGGGTGACCAAGCCGGACAAGGTTTTACCCGAATATCTGAACTGGTACATCAGCCAGCGGGATGCGCAGATTTTTTTGACCAGCCGGGCCAAAGGGACGGTTCAGAAAATGATCAGCAAGCAGGCTATTGAAGATCTGGAGGTGGCGCTGCCAACGCTGGAAAAGCAAAAAACATAGTAGAGCTGGCCACACTATCTGCTCGTGAACAAACCCTGCTTCATACGCTGGCCGACAAGCGGGAACAATACATTGGGGCAGTACTCATGCAGTTTGCAAAAGGAGAATAAAACATGGGCAGTAAGATTGATCAGAAAGACATCAACAACGCGGCATGGGCGGCGTGCGACACCTTCCGGGGCGTTGTTGATCCGGCACAGTACAAAGACTACATCCTCGTGATGCTGTTTTTAAAATACATCTCTGATGTATGGCAGGACCACTACGAAGCGTATCAGAAGCAGTATGGCGACGATGATGTTCGTATCCGCCGCAAGCTCGAGCGTGAACGTTTTGTTCTCCCGGTGGTAAAACTCACCGAAAAGAATGACGAAACCGGTGAAGAAACGGTTCTGGATGAGTTTCCCGCCACCTATTACAGCCTCTATGAGCGCCGCTCCTCCGCCAACATCGGTGAACTGATCAACATTGTGCTCGACCATATTGAAGAGAGCAACAAGAGCAAACTCGAAGGGTCTTCCGTAATATCGACTTCAACAGCGAGGCCAACCTCGGAAAACCAAGGACCGCAACCGCCGTCTGAAACAACTGCTGGAGGATTTCCACAAGCCGCAGCTGGGCATGAAGCCCAGCCTCGTGTCCGAGGATGTGATCGGTAATACCTACATCTATTTGATTGAGCGCTTTGCCTCCGACTCCGGAAAGAAGGCCGGAGAGTTCTTTACCCCGCTGAAGGTGACCGAGTTGGTGGCCAAGCTGGCAGGCCCGAAACCGGGCGACCGTATCTGTGACCCGGCCTGCGGATCAGGCGGACTTCTCATTCAGGCAGCCAAGGAGGTGGGCGACCGCAACTTTGCCCTCTTCGGGCAGGAGTCCAACGGCAGTACATGGGCGCTCTGCCGGATGAACATGTTCCTGCACAGCTTTGACAGCGCCCGAGTTGAGTGGTGCGACACCTTGAACAGCCCGCTGCTGGTGGAAAACGACCGGCTGATGAAATTCAATTGCGTGGTGGCCAATCCGCCGTTCTCACTGGATAAATGGGGTGCGGAAAGCGCCGAGAGCGATCAGTACAACCGCTTCTGGCGCGGGGTTCCGCCCAAGAGCAAAGGCGACTGGCCTTATCAGCCACATGGTGGAAACCGCTCTTGAAAGCAGGGCCGGGTTGCCGTGGTGGTTCCACATGGCGTCTTGTTTAGAGGTGCAGCTGAAGGTCGTATCCGTGAAAAAATGATTGAAGAAAATCTGCTGGATGCCGTGATCGGTTTGCCGGGCAATCTGTTCCCGACCACCAATATACCGGTGGCGATTCTGGTCTTTGACCGATCCCGTGAAAAAGGCGGAGCCCGTGAAGAATGCAAAAACGTCTTCTTTGTCGATGCCAGCCGTGAGTTTGTCTCTGGGAAAAACATGAACACCCTTTCGAAAGCGCATATCGATAAGATCATGGCGACCTACACAGCCCGGGCCGAAGAAGAAAAATACGCCCATGTGGCGGAGTGCGCCGAGATCAAGGAAAACGACTTCAACCTCAATATCCCCCGCTATGTGGACACCTTTGAAGAGGAAGAAGAAATCGACATCGATGCGGTGCAGGTGGAAATTGACGATCTGGAAAAAAAGCTGGCAGCGGTGCGGGTGAAGATGGCTGAAAAGCTCAAGGAAATTCAGCGATGAGTAAAAGTCTACAACTTCCAACTGGCTGGAATGAAAAACGGGCAAGCTCTCTATTTCAAATTCAAGGTGGTTTTGCGTTCAAGAGCACAGATTCAATGTCATATGGCGTGAGATGGCTAAAGATAGCGAATGTCGGTTTAGGAAATGTTAAATGGGATGAAAAGAGTTACCTCCCAGAGGAGTTTCTACAACTACACAAGAATTTTTGCCTTAACAACGGCGACATTGTTGTAGCAATGACACGTCCACTTTTGAGTGGGGTTTTAAAAATTGCTCAGCTTTCTGTCGATGATTCCCCTTGTTTGCTAAATCAGCGCGTAGGACGATTGCAGCCCAAAGAAGGTGTCAGTAAAGATTTCCTTTTTCACGTCATGAAGACAAGACGCTTAGCCTACAAGCTTGAGTCTGATTTACTTGGAACTGACCCGCCTAACCTTAGCATCAAAACATTTAAAAACATCAAGATTCCGCTCCCCCCGCTTCCCGAGCAAAAAGCCATTGCCGAACTGCTGTCCACCTGGGATGAAGCCCTCGATAAAACCGAGCGGCTGATTCAGGCGAAAGAAGCCAACTTAAAGGGCCAGATTCAAAGAATAATGGGGAAAGAGGCCATTGATGCAAATGGCTGGTCAATGGTTCACTTGGGTGAGCTCTTTTCCGAAGTAACACGCAAGGTTGGCGAAAAAGAGCTAACGCCCTACAGCATCTCTGCCGGTATTGGATTTGTGTCTCAGCGCGAAAAATGGGGCAAGGATATCTCCGGTTCTCAGCACAAGAACTATACACACCTTAAAGCTGGTGAGTTCTCTTATAACAAGGGAAATTCAAAGCGGTACCAACAAGGGTGCGTTTATCTGCTTAAAGATGGGGAAATCTGCGTTCCCAACGTATTTATCAGCTTTAAGCCGAAAGCAAAGAATTTTGTTCCCGAGTCTTCGAACACTATTTCATTGCCGATTATCACGCCCGTGAACTGAAGCGCTATATCACAAGCGGTGCACGGTCGGATGGGCTTCTCAATCTCAACAAGAAGGATTTCTTCAAAATAATGGTTCCATGCCCATCTCCAGATGAGCAAAAAGCCATTGCTGAAGCGCTGACTGCTTCACAACAAGAAATCGACCTGCTGAAACAGCTCGCAGAAAATACAAAACCCAAAAGCGCGGCCTGATGCAGAAGATGCTCACCAGCGAATGGCGGGTAAAACCGAAAATCGTTAATCAATACATGGAGGCGTAATCATGGTTAACGAGAGATATCCGGCAGAGACGACAATCGATAAAAGTGATTTTGATAACGAACACTGTCAGCGAATTCTGGAGGATTCAACTGGCGACGGGTATACCTCTATCTATGATGCTTTTTCTAAAGCTGCTCGCAAATCACTTGATGAAAGCTATCCAAAACAAGCCAAAGTTTATTGGCTACTTTCTGACGCCTGCTCAATGATGCTGTCATCTGACAACAAAAATGAGCCATTCAAGCCATTTGCTGTTTTCCATGATCGACGTTCTGCTATTGCGGATGATTTTTCTGCGGAGGATATCTCTTTTTTTCTGAGATCGTAACAGAGGTAACGGATATCCGATTGAAGGCCCGATTGGCAGATCTCGCTTGGTTAAAGGCATCGAAGAAAGACTTGAACAACGCACTTGCTGCAATTGATGCATACCGCCAGATACCTCTTGATACGGAAACGTGGGTTCTCGATGGACGTGAATGCTGGTATCGGGCGCTTAGTTTAGCCGCCATGCTACGAGCTGGAGCAGGTAACCGCATTCCGGAAATGGAACGTGATATCCAGCAAGCCTTTGACTCCAGCAAAGAATCTGATGGCTACCTTGCCTTGTGGTTAGCCGACCTTATGGCCAACTTTGGTCTCGGCAAAAGCAATGCGGACGGTATCGCCGGAAAACTGGAATCATTGGCGAGAACCTTTGAAGGTGACGGTGATTTACATAGGGCACGGGATTATTTCGACAACTCTTCAAAATGGTACGCATCCGCAGGGGATAAAGCCAAGTCAACCGAAATGACCATCTGCCATGCTGAAGCTTTTGTAAAAGAAGCGATAGCCCGCACAGCCACGGAACAGCCAAGCAATATGGTTGCCGCAAGCCTTTATGAAAAGGCCATTCAGATTCTCAGGACGATTCCAAAGGCAGATCGACCTGCCTTAAACGTGGATGAGCGTATTGCGGAGTTACATAAATCACTGAATGAAGCTGGCCAATTGTCTCTTAACGAAATGGGAGTTATCTCGTCCGATGGAATAGATATCACTCAGATGGTGGAAGCCGCCAAATCCGCAGTTTCTGAAAAGACACCAATTGATGCACTAAAGGCATTTGCCAATCTTTCCCAAGGTATGCGCATCTCCGAAATGCAGGATTCGGCCATAAAGCAGTTGAAACAGCATCCGTTATCATCGTTGTTCGGTGGCACCTACATGAGTCGTGATGGTCGCGTGATCGCCAAAACAAATGGCATCAACTTTGACGAAACATTGGACGGCAATCACCCCAATGTCCAAGCGTCGGTTATGCAAAATCATGGCATACATTTAACCTTGATTGTTCAGGGGAATGTTCTGCCAGCGCTGGAAATTCTACATCTGGAACATCGAATACGCGAAGTTGATTTTCTCAGCATTGTCAAACAGTCCCCAATTGTTCCACCGGGTCGCGAGCTTTTCTTTGCCAAGGGGCTTTATTCTGGATACAGCCATGACTATGTAACAGCTCTGCATCTATTATCACCCCAAATCGAGAATCTCGTTCGCTATCACCTGAAAAATGCGGGAGCAAAAACATCAACGTTAGACAGCTGCGGCATTGAAAACGAGAATGGCCTCAGCACCCTTGTTGCCCTTCCTGAAATGAAGACGGTTTTTGGTGATGACCTGACCTTTGAGATCAAGGCTTTGTTTTGCGATCCCCTTGGGGCAAACCTGCGGAACGAAGTCGCTCACGGGCTGGTTGATCATAACGCCTGCAATTCCCTACATGGTGTTTATGCATGGTGGCTCACCTTGAGACTCGTTTTTAATACGTTCTAGAATGCTGCAAGACAAGAGCGCGAACCGAAAGATACTGAAGGGGGAAGCGGTACCTGAAATGGACCTGCTGGTTTGCCAATGTGCCGGGCGGTGAAAAAATGATGAGGCATAAATGATGAATGATAAAAGAAAACCAACTCAGGACGCTTCACAGACTCAGAGTGTCCAGGATTCAGAACTCGGTGAAGCCGCCAAGGGTCAGTTTCTGGTCTATCAGGCTGAAGACGGCAAACTGAAGCTGGATGTTCGGCTCAAGGACGAAACAGTCTGGTTGACTCAACCGATGATGGCGGAGTTGTTCCAAACGACTCAGCAGAACATAAGCCGGCATGTATTAAACATTTATGAGGAAGAGGAGCTTGCGCCGGAGGCAACTCACAAGAAATTCTTGTCAGTTCGATTAGAGGGAAAGCGGGAAGTCAAACGCCTGCTGGATTATTACAATCTGGACATGATTATCTCCGTCGGCTATCGGGTTAAAAGTCATGTGGCAACCCGTTTCCGCATCTGGGCGACGCAACAACTGACAGAGTTCATCAAAAAAGGATTTCTGCTCGATGATGAACGCCTGAAAAACCCGGAGCAGCCGTTTGATTACTTTGAGGAACTGGAGCGGCGGATTCAGGATATCCGCACCTCGGAGCGGCGGTTCTATCAGAAAATCACTGATATTTACGCCACCAGTATCGACTACGATCCTACGCTGGATATCAGTATTGAGTTCTTCAAGACCGTTCAAAACAAAATGCACTGGGCGATCACCGGGCAGACGGCGGCGGAAATCATTCATGCCCGAGCGGATGCCGACAAGCCGAACATGGGACTCACCAATTATCGTGGTGCAAAAGTGCGCAAACAGGATGTGACCATTGCCAAAATTACCTGGACGAAGATGAATTAGCTGCCCTGAACAATCTGGTTGAACAATATCTGATCTTCGCCCAGGGACAGGCCATGCGCCGTGTTCCGATGTACATGAATGACTGGATAATAAAGCTGGATAGCTTTATGACGCTTAACGACCGGGATATTCTCTCCCATGCCGGTAATATCTCGCATGAAATGGCAAAAGAACTGGCAGAAAGCGAATATGAGAAATTTCACACGCAACGCCTTACGGACTCAGCTAAACCCCTCAGTGATTTTGACAAAGCAGTTCAGCAGATCGAAACCACCAGGAAAAAGGAAAAAGAATAATCATGTGTGCATTTGCAACCAATGAAAACTGACAAGCCAGATACCGGCTCTGCAATTGCTGGTGGCGATGGGCTATGAATATATTTCCCCTGAAGAAGCGTTGGCAGAGCGTCAGGGACGGCTTTCCAATGTTTTGTTGGAAAATACTCTGCGCAACCAGCTCAAAGAGATAAACCGTATTCGATACAAAGGCAGTGAGTATCTCTTTAGTGAAGAGAATGTGCAGTCGGCTATCCAGAAGCTGAAAACATCAAATACGACGGACTGCTGAAGACCAACGAGGCCATTTATGATCTGATTACCCTCGGGACGGCCATGGAGCAGACCATTGAGGGCGACTCAAAAAGCTTCAACATGAACTATATCGACTGGCCCAAAGCTGGAAATGGGCCCGGTCACAACAAGTTTCATGTGACGGTTGAATACAGTGTTGAACGTTCCAGAAGTACAGAGACCGCCCGTCCGGACATCGTTCTCTTTGTTAATGGTATTCCGTTTTGCGTGATTGAGTGTAAAGCGCCGCAGATTGAAGTGGAACAGGCCGTTTCGCAGTCGATTAGAAATCAGAATGACGACTATATCCCGAAACTCTTCATCTACAGCCAGATGGTGCTGGCTCTGAATAAAAACAGCGCCATGTATGCAACAACGGGAACCGCTGCAAAATTCTGGGGTGTATGGAAAGAGCCACAGATGGATAACGGCGAGCGAGAATTTGAAAACTGGCAGCAGTCGTCAACCAAGCCCTTGCCGAGGATGTTATCGCCAGAATTTCATCGACCTTGGATGTTAAGCCGGAAGTATTTACCGGCAACAGACTGGTGACCGAGCAGGATAAATCTCTGTTCTCCCTTTGCCGTCCGGAAAGGCTCCTGGAATTGGCGTGGAAGTTTACGGTCTTTGACGGGGGAATCAAAAAGGTTGCCCGCTATCAGCAGTATTTTGTCATCAAGTCTACCCTTCAGCGGGTAAAGTACTTTGATAGCACCAATTCGCGTAAAGGTGGCGTGATCTGGCACACGCAAGGGTCAGGGAAGTCACTGACCATGGTGATGCTGGCCCGTAACCTGGCCTTAGATCCCGAAATTTTGAATCCACGAATTGTTCTTGTGACAGACCGTGACGACCTCGACAAGCAGTTGGGGAATACCTTTGCCGCCTGTGGCCTTAGCGCCAACCGGGCAACATCAGGCAGAAACCTGCTGGAATTGGTCGCTGAAAAGAAATCGGGGATTATCACAACCCTCATTCATAAGTTCGACAAGGCATACGCGGTAAAGAAATACCAGGATGAATCCCCCGACATTTTCATTCTGGTGGATGAGAGCCACCGTACCCAGTTCGGTTCCTTTTCCGCTCGGATGAGACAGATGTTTCCCCATGCCTGTTATTTGGGATTTACCGGCACGCCGCTGTTGAAAAAGGAAAAGAACAACTTCACCCAATTCGGTGAACTGGTGGAGCCCCATTATTCCATCACACAGGCGGTTGAAGATGGCGCGGTGGTTCCGCTTCTGTATGAGGGGCGGCATGTGGAGATGACACAAAACAGAGAAGCTGTTGATCTGTGGTTTGAGCGCCACACACAGGGCTTGACCAAAGAGCAGCAGGCCGACCTGAAACGGAAATATGCACGAGCGGAAATGCTGAACAAAGCCGATCAGGTCATTTACATGAGAGCTTTTGACATCAGCGAGCACTTCCGCTCAAACTGGCAGGGAACAGGATTCAAGGCTCAGCTGGTGGCCCCGAACAAAGCATCTGCGCTCAAGTACAATGCGTATCTGAATGAGATTGGCATTGTCAGTTCCGAGGTTGTTATCTCGCCGCCGGATATGCGCGAAGGCTATGAAGAGACCGACGATGAAACAACGAATGAGGTCGTTAAATTCTGGCAGAAAATGATGAAGCGTTATGGCAGTGAAGAAGAATATACCAAGCAGCTCATCAACCAGTTTAAACATGGTAGCGAACCTGAAATCCTTATTGTTGTTGATAAGCTGCTTACAGGTTTTGACGCTCCGCGAAACGCGGTTCTTTATCTGTGCCGGGTGCTCAGGGAGCACACACTGCTTCAGGCAATTGCCCGGGTCAACCGTCTTCATGAGGGTAAGGAGTTCGGTTTTATCGTCGACTATGCAAGCGTCCTCGGTGAACTGGACAAAGCGCTTACAATGTACAGCGCCTTTGAAGGGTTCGATGAATCCGATCTGGTCGGCACCCTGACATCCATTAACAGCGAAATTGAAAAACTACCCACCCGGTATTCCGATCTTTGGGATCTATTCAAAACGGTTAAGCATTCTTACGATGAAGAAGCCTATGAAGTGCTGCTTGCCGATGATGAGCTCAGAGAAGAGTTTTACGGCCGCCTTTCGGAGTTCGGGAAAACCCTTGGTATTGCATTTTCTTCCGAGAAATTCCTGACCGAAATCGATGAGAAGACCTTATCCAGATACAAGGCCGATCTGCGGAAGTTTCAGTCACTCAAGGCATCTGTCAAGCTTCGGTACGCAGAGGCAATTGATTACCGGGATTATGAGCCCAAAATCAAAAACTGCTGGATACTCATATTCAGGCCAATGAAGTTGTTCAGCTGAATGAGCCGGTCAATATCTTTGACGACAAAATGTTTAATCAGGTCAAAGAGGAACAAGGCGTCTACCAAACAAAGAAAACAACGGCTTCAAAGGCTGACACGATTGCACACGCAACGAAGAAAGTCATCACCGAAAAGATGGATGAAGACCCTGCGTTTTACGAGAAGTTCTCAAAACTGATCCAACAGGCGATTGAATATTACAGGGCTAAGAGGATATCCGATCTGGATTATCTGAACAAAGTCGTTGATATCCGCAACAAAGTTGTCGGCAAGGTACATGATGACATACCGGATAAGCTTTCCGGGAATGAAGATGCCATGGCCTATTACGGGGTGCTTAAGCCTTTCCTTGAAAACATGAATTAGGTGAAGAAGACCTTGAATCAGCTGCGGCTGATACGGCAATTGCTATTCATGGCATATTGGAAAAATACAGGAAGGTTCACTTCTGGGATGATGAGGATGCTCAGAAACAGGCGGTTAATGAGATTGACGATTACCTCTATGATGAGCTCAAGAGGGCAAGAGGAATCGAACTGTCGCTTGATCAAATGGATGATATCATCGAAAAGGTTCTGCAGGTAGCAAAGCACAGGAGCTATAACTGATGGAAGCTTTAATCTACAACAATAAACACTCGGTTGTTTACGGGCGCAAGACCATCGATTTCAACCTATTGTACTGCGACAGAAAAACGATGGAAATTGCTGTGCATCCTGATAGTACAGTTATTGTCAAAGCGCCCGCACAGTCCGATATCACATTGATCGAAAAGAAAATAATAAAACGGGCTCGTTGGATTCTCAGGCAACTGAATTATTTCAAGCAGTTTAATCCAAAGACGCCTGATCGCTGTTACGTGAACGGTGAGACCCACTTGTACCTTGGCAAACAATACCGCTTGAAGTTAGCCGAAGGTGCGGAAAACTCAGTGAAACTGTCTCGTGGTTTTTTCATATCACTTGCCGGAACGAACCGACTCCAGGTGCTGCCAAAAAACTATTGAACCAATGGTATTCGGAAAAGGCACAACTTCAATTTGCAGAAAGCATGGAGCGCTGCTGGCAGAAATTCAATGGTCTCGGTATTGACCAGCCAAAACTATCCATTAAGCGAATGCAAAAAAGATGGGGCAGCCTTTCAGACAAGAGTACAGTAACCCTCAATGCAGACCTGATAAGAGCGCCTAAAGAATGTATCGACTATGTTGTGACGCATGAGCTGTGTCACCTGAAATACCATGATCATAGCCCGGAGTTTTATAAGCTCCTCGACTCAGTTATCCCGGGCTGGGAAAAGATAAAACACAAACTCGAACTCAGTATGATGTGAATTGCATATCCCTTATAGAT
>LQAG01000462.1_pt1 | contig 10587 bp, 16 predicted proteins | sample 1535801 | NCBI WGS metagenome assembly LQAG01 (sample SAMN04331584, study PRJNA305678) | bioreactor metagenome | isolation source: bioreactor_3 inoculated with Wadden Sea sediment 1st replicate of a... | place: Germany:Bremen | reverse complement strand
GCGAAATATCCGAAGCCGCATGCAGATTGATATTGCTCTCGGGCACAGGCAGATGCGTGTCTGCGTCTTGCCAGCATCTCCAGGTCCGTGTCCGTGATCTGAAGCAGATGAACCGCCAGAGTGTCCGGCCCCAGTATTCCCAGATCGTTGAGATACCCCACGGGCGTTTTACCGCCCACTGGCCAGTCTTTTGGATCGATGCCCCGTTGAATCAGAAAATCATGCCACTGCGGGCTACTGCCCGCAAGAAACCCCATCTCTGCATCTGATTCCGCCACATGGATGGAAAAGACCAGGCCGGCTTTCCTGGTGATCTCTTTCAGATGAATCAGCAGATCCGGTGAGGTGGTGTGGGGAGCGTGACCGGCAGCGGAAATCTTTAAGGAATTATCCGTCATCAGGGTGACGTCCGGGTATCCGGTTCCCAGGTATTCCTGGAACCACACTCCGGCCAGTCCTTGATCCGACAGCAGAGAGCGGGTGATACCCAGAGTGGAGACCTCCCCCACCAGGCCCGTACCTGTCCCGACAACGTCTGGGCCGCATGGCGGGCGGCACGGATCAGGGCCGGGGTGCCAATAGTCTCCCGCTCCCTAAGCAGTGCCTTTACCCAGGGTTCAAATCCTTTTTCCAGGGGCAGGCGGCCGGACAGGGCGGACAGCTCCAGATGCAGATGGGCATTGACCAACGGGGGCATGAGAATTCCGGGGCCGCAGTCCTTGACTGTCCGGTCTTTCGGAACAGAGGTCAGGATTTCGGTGATCCGGCCACGGGCCACGGCAATTCCGGCATTTTCCAGCACGGTCCGGGGATCTTTGATCACCCATCCGGCCTTGAAAACCGCGGGTTTTCCGCAGTGACGGATATAGCGGATATCGGTATTTGAAAGCCGGTCCGCTCCGGATGAAGGGGGTGCCGTCATACCGGATGGTAAAAGCAGTCCCGCTGAACAGGCGTGAATCCGGCCGTGACAATGAGCCGCTGCAGCGCATCCAGAGGCATCATGAACGATACGCCGGCCGCTGCCACCACATTTTCCTCGATCATGGTGGAGCCCATGTCATTGGCCCCGAAAACAGCGCGGTCTGAGCGATCTTGTCTCCCTGAGTCACCCAGGAGGCCTGGATGTTGTCCACATTGTCCAGAAAATCCGGCTCAAAGCAGGATTTCAAGTATTCCACCCCTGTTTTCTTTTCCACGGAAATTTTTGTATTGTCCGGCTGAAACGTCCAGGGGATAAACGCAGTGAACCCATGGGTCTCATCCTGGAGCCGGCGAATCCGGTCCAGATGTTCAATCACATGGTCCAGGGTATCCAGGTGCCCGAACATCATGGTGGCGGAAGAGCGCATCCCGGACACATGAGCCTGGCGCATCACCTCCAGCCATTCATTTGAACTGCATTTATTGGGGGAAACTTTGGAACGGATGTCGTCGCACAGAATCTCGCACCGCCGCCGGGAATGGAGTCCAGGCCCGCCTGTTTCAGACGTTGAATCGTGTCCGAAACAGACAGGTTGGATTTTTCAGCCATAAAATGGATTTCCGGGGGTGAAAATCCGTGAATATGGATACCGAACCGGTTTTTGATGAATTGGAGCATGTCCTTATAAAACGCCAAATCCAGGTCCGGGTGCATCCCGCCCTGCAGCAGAATTTGAGTTCCGCCCAGATCCAGGGTTTCCTGAATCTTTTCGGCCAGCTCTTCACGGGTGATCACATACCCCCCGTCCTGGCCCGGTGCCTTGAAAAACGCACAGAACCGGCACCCGGATAGGCAGATATTGGTGTAATTGATATTTCGGTCGATCACATACGTGACCACCGGTTCCGGGTGAAGATGGCGCCGTCTGGCATTGGCAAGATGGCCCAGGGTCAACAGGTCCGCCTCTGCCATCAACCTGCCTGCTTCCTGCGTATCGATGCGCTGATGACGCTGTATTTTTCTATAATTTCAATGAAGTCATTCATGGATCAACTGCCTGTCCCGATTTTGGGATTGTAAAAAGAATCCCGCTGCACCGGCTCAAAACCGGCGCTGCGGATCATGGCCTCCATCTGATCCCGGGTCAGGCCCTTGGCAGAACTGGCCCCGGCCGTGTGAGTGATGCGTTCTTCGATGATGGTGCCGTCCAGGTCGTCGGCCCCGAAACTCAACGCCACCTGGGAAAGGGGCTCTCCGATCATCACCCAGTAGGCCTTGATATGATCGAAGTTGTCCAGCATCAACCGGGCCGCGGCAACGGATTTGAGGTCATCCGCGGCGTGGTGGGCGCCAGGTCAGACAGCCGGGTGTTCTGTGAATGAAATGCCAGGGGGACAAACGCGGAAAATCCATGGGTCTCATCCTGGATTTCTCTTAAGGTGATCAAATGATCCACCCGCTCTTCAATGGTTTCAATATGCCCGTACAGCATGGTGGCATTGCTGGTGATCCCGGCTTTGTGAACAGCTTTGACGATTTCGATCCACCGGGTATGATCGATTTTTTTTCGGAAAAAGGGCATCATGAATCCGGGTGTTAAGGATCTCAGCCCCGCCGCCGGGCATCATGTCCAGCCCCGCCGCCTTGAGCTGTTGAATGGTTTCATCCACACTCAGCCCGGATATCCGGGACAGGTAGTCGATCTCCACACAGGTGAATGCCTTAATAGCGGCATCGGGCCGGATCTGTTTCACGGTTTTCAGCAGGTCGATGTAATAATCAAACCCCAGGGATTCATTAAGTCCGCCCACAATGTGCAGTTCATCCACAGGTTCATCGATCCGTTCCTTAAGCCGCCGGGCGACTTCCGCCAGGGACCAGGCATAGGCCCCGGATTCCTGCCGGTCTTTTGCATAGGCACAGAAACGGCAGCGGTTTTTGCAGATGTTGGTATAATTCAGGTGTTGGTTGTACACATAATACGCAGTGCTGCCGTGCCGGGCAATCCGTGCTACATGGGCGATACTGCCCACTCCAAGCAGATCTGAACTCTGATAAAGACAAATCCCGTCTTCCTTTGAAAGACGGGTTTTCTGTCTGACTTTTGAATAAATCGGCACAAGCCGTTCATCCAGGAATATGGGATCCATCAATCTATTTTATCCTGATGTATTTTTTTCTGAGATTTTCATCATTGAGAGGTGTCGCTCTGGTTGATTTCGTTGATCATATCCGCAATGCTCGCTGCCAGCTGTTCCACTTTTCCACTGCTGCGTTCCCGGATCTCCGTCAGCTCCCGAGCGGATTTTGAGGATCTGGACGGTTTTTTCGGGAGGGTGATCTCGAGGCATTCCCCGTCACGACTGAAAATCACGGATAACGGCACCTGAATTTCAAAATCCAGCTGATACACAATCCGGTTGTCATGCACCACCAGGTCCCCGCTTTGGAAAACCAGCCGGTTGTCCGGATCGTTCAGATGCTTTTCCGTGATCAATTGCCGGATTACGTCCCAGTCAAGTGCCTCATGAACGGATTCAATCAGTTCTTTTTCCTCTTTTTCAATGACTTGGGAATTGGTCAGTTTCATATCAGCAGCCTTGTTAAGTGAAAATCGAATCGATTTCCTTTGCAAACCGCAAAAAGGCCTGACCCGCCGGCGAGTGGATATCTTCTAAAACCAGCGGCAACTGGCGGTCCATGGCCCGTGCCACGGTAACATCCAAAGGGATAACGGTATCAAACACCAGGTCTGACAGGTACGACAGGTTTTTGTTCTCCAGGATTTCCGGAATATTCTGTGAAGCCCTGCATCCGTTGAAAACGAATCCCGCGATTCTCAGCCGTGTATGATGGGTTTTCCGGATATAGTGGACCAGTTTGAGCAGGCACTGACAATCCTGATTTGACGTCCGGTCCGGATCAACCGGCATCAGCAGCCAGTCTCCCGCAGCCATGGCCAGCATGCTTAAAAATCCAAACGCAGACGGGGCATCGATGATGATGTAATCATATTTTGGACTGAAATGATGCTGCACCACCTGTTTCAACAAGGTCTGGCCGGAAATGTCTCCGGAAAGGGATTGCCCGGTACTGAACAGGTCAAATCCGGCTGGAACCAGATCCAGAAAAGCGAGGTTTGTATGGGCGACCACATCTTCGGGAACTGCTGTATTCCGCAATATTGATGACAGAGTCAACTCTTTGGATGAGTCTGTATGTCGAATCCAGGAAGTGGCACTTGCCCGGGGATCGCAATCCACCACCAGCACTTTTTTTTCATACAGTGCCAGCGCTGCGGATAGATTGACGGCCACGGTGGTCTTGCCAGCACCGCCTGTGGTGTTTGAAACTGTCAGAATTGTACTCATTATCCATATTTTTAACACAATTTGGGAAAAGATCAATCCCCCATCCACTGCCAGATTGAAATAATCCCAAAAATGGTCGATAATCCAATGTCTGAGATCTTGTATGAAAACGGTGCATCATCATCAAGGAGGGTGACAGAATTGACACTGACATCCAAAGGCCAGGACATGATTCAGGCATATCTGGATTTTTTGGTCGTGGAAAAGGGTCTGTCAGCTAACAGTATTGCCGCGTATGCCGCTGACATATCACGGTTTCTGGAATTTCTGAAATCCCGGGAGATCGAATTGCTGGAGCATGTGGATATCACCGTGATACTGGCGTGGCTGGTGCAGCTTCCCGGGAAGGCCTGGCCCCGAAATCCCGTGCCAGGCACCTGATCACGCTCAGGGGCCTGTACCGGTTTCTGGTAAGTGAAAAATATGTGCCGGTAAATCCCGTCAAAGAGGTGAGCATCCCTAAAACAGGACGGCCCCTTCCGGAAATCATCACCGTTGCCGAGGTGGCGGCCCTGCTGGACGTCATTGACACCACCCATCCCAGAGAACTTCGCAACGCCGCCATGCTGGAAGTCATGTACGGGGCGGGACTTCGGGTGTCTGAACTGATCCACCTGAAACCCAGGACGTGAACCTGGATGTCAACCTGGTCCGGGTGACCGGCAAAGGTGAAAAAGAACGGATGGTGCCGCTGGGCACCAAAGCCGCGGACATCACACGGCAGTGGAAAGACCGGGGCCGGCCCGGGATGCTCAGGAATATGACCAGTCCCTATCTGTTTGTGGCCCGGGCCGCAGGCCAATGACCCGCCAGGGGTTCTGGAAAATCATCAAAAAATACGCGGTATCAGCCGGCATTTCCCGTCACATCAGCCCCCATACCCTGCGGCATTCCTTTGCCACCCATCTGCTGGAGGGAGGGGCGGATCTCAGATCGGTCCAGGTCATGCTGGGGCACACCGACATCTCCACCACCCAGATCTACACCCATATTTCCCGGGATTATCTGCTGCGTATGCATGAACGATATCATCCCCGCCGGTGACGAGCCGGTCACGGTCCGTGCCGCTCCTAAGGACTTGATTGTTCAAATGTAAGTATGGTATGACAGGCCCTCGACACGCGACAACAACCTGATACAATGAATGGAAACACATCCCATGACCCGATTGGATCCCATCCGGTCTGCACTTTTTCAGATCCTGCGGCCCATTTTTGTGACCCTTGAAAAAACAGGGCCGGCCTTTTCCTGCGATCCGGGTGACGGTCCGGTCCGGTTTGATGCCTATGCCCCCGCCCTGCCGCTGCCCGCTCTGGGAGACCGCACCTTCATTTGCCGGCACCGCTTGAAATACCCTTACGTGGCCGGCGCCATGGCCAACGGCATCTCTTCGGTGGATATGGTTGAAGCCATGGCGCAAAACGGTATGATCGGATTTTTGGTGCCGGCGGCCTGGCGTTATCCGAGATCGAAAATGCGGTGGTCACCCTGACCTCCCGGTTGAAAAACGCGCCTTTCGGATTCAACCTGATTCATTCTCCGACGGATTCGGATCTTGAAACCGCCACTGTGCAGCTGTACCTGGACCGCGGGATCCGCCGGATCAGCGCCGCGGCATTCATGCGCATGACCCGGCGCTTGTGTACTATCGAATCAGGAATCCACCGGAATCCTGACGGGCGGGTCGTCGCCCCAACCAGGTGATCGCCAAGGTTCCCGGATTGAGGTGGCCCGGCAGTTTTTTTCGCCGCCGCCCCGAAAACTGGTTCAGGCGTTGGTGGAACAAAACCGGATCACCCAAACCGAAGCGGATCTGTCACGGTTCATTCCCATGGCCCAGGACCTGACGGCGGAAGCCGATTCCGGGGACATACCGACACCGCCCGGCCCTGGCTTGCTCCCACCATGCTGGCACTAAACAAGCAGTGCATGGAAAATTCCAGTATGAACGCCATTGTGCGTAGGCCTAGCCGGAGGTATTGCCACGCCGGAGTCAGCCGCTGCCGCCTTTGCCATGGGGGCGGCCTATATTCTGACCGGATCCATCAACCAGTCCTGTGCGGAAGCCGGGATCAGCCCGGAAGTGAAACAACTGCTTTGCCAGGCGGAACAGGCGGACGTGGCAATGGCACCGGCCGCGGACATGTTTGAAATCGGTGCCCGGGTCCAGGTGCTGAAACGCGGCACCCTGTTTGCGCTCAGGGCCAAAAAGCTCTATGAGATGTACCGGGCCCATGACCGGTATGAAGAGATCCCGGCCAAAATCCGGCAGGAGATAGAAACCCGGTTTCTCCAGACCGGATTTGACCAGGCATGGCAGACCACAAAAGCGTTTTCACCTCCAGAAACCAGCAGGCACAGATAGAAAAAGCCGAAGCAGACCCCAAACACAAAATGGCGCTGGTGTTTCGGTCCTACCTGGGGCAAAGCTCCCGGTGGGCCATCCAGGGAGTGCCCCAGCGTAAAATGGATTACCAGATCTGGTGCGGCCCGGCCATGGGAGCGTTCAACCAATGGGTTCAAAACAGTTTCTGGAAGGCCCGGACCAACGTAGAGCCCCGGAACTGGCGTTAAATCTGCTGTTCGGTGCCAGTGTCAAACTTCGGGCCATGATACTGACAACCCAGGGAGTGTCCCTGCCGCCGGCTGCCACAGCCGTATATCCCATGAAAAAGACCAGATACTGGCGCTGATAAATTCGGCTGCAGACGATCCAATTCCATCCAATTCCATGTAAAAGTTTTGTCAAATCCTTTGTCAATGCATGATTTCCTGTCACCAGGTTCGTATATTTCGCCGTGATTTTAATCATACAAGCATATTGAATTTATGACACAGTCAAACAAAGATTCCGACATCGCCATCATCGGCATGGGGTGCATTTTCCCCGGATCCGTCAACCTCAAGGCTTTCTGGCATCTGCTGTTCAATGGGGCGGATGCCATCCGGGAGATCCCGGCGGACACCCACTGGCCGGTACAAGACTATTTTGATGCAGATCCTTCCCGGCCGGACCATGTTTACTGTACCCGGGGCGGGTTTATTCCGAAAATCAATTTTGATCCCACGGCATTCGGGATTCCTCCCAACAACATCAGTGCCACAGACACGGCCCAGCTGTTGGGACTTCAAGTGGCCAAAATGGCGCTGGAAGATGCGGGATATCCAAAAGGCCACCCGTTTTTGACCCAGGCAAAGGTCAACGTAATTTTAGGCGTCACCGGCACCCAGGAGCTGGTGATCCCCCTGGGAGCCCGGCTCGGACATCCCATATGGGAACAGGCCCTGGATGCAGCAGGCATTTCTGCTGAACAAAAAGAAAAAATCTGTCACCAGATCCAGGCCTCCTATGCCTCGTGGCAGGAAAACTCGTTTCCGGGATTGCTGGGCAATGTGGTGGCCGGCCGCATCGCCAACCGGTTCAACCTGTCCGGCACCAACTGCGTCAGTGACGCGGCCTGTGCCAGCTCCCTGTCGGCCCTGCACGCTGCGGTCATGGAACTTTCCGCCTGTAAATGCGACATGTCCATCACGGCGGGGTGGACTGTCTGAACGATATTTTCATGCACATGTGTTTTGCCAAACCGGGGTCCTGTCCCATACCAGCGACGCCAGGCCTTTTTCAAAGGACGCAGACGGTACAGTGCTCGGAGAAGGTATCGGCATGCTGGTGCTCAAGCGGCTGTCTGATGCTCAAAAGGCTGGGAACCGGATTTACGCGGTCATCAGGGGTATAGGCACTTCCAGTGACGGCAGCACATCAGCCATTTACGCACCCGATGCCAATGGACAGGCCAAGGCCCTCAATGACGCGTATGATCAGGCCGGGATCGAACCGGCATCTGTCGGGCTTCTTGAAGCTCACGGCACCGGCACCCGGGTAGGGGACAAGGTGGAGTTTACCGCGCTCAAAGCCTGTTTGGAGCATCCCGGCCGCCTTCTGAGAACGGCGTCGTCGAATCCCTTTCCCAGGAATGCGCTTCCCACCACGATTCACCGGCTGAAAGTTCTCCATCTGATGGCTCTTTGCATAAGGACACTGCCCATGAGATCGCCATCGGTTCGGTAAAATCCATGATCGGTCATACCAAAGCTGCTGCAGGTGCCGCCGGTGTCATCAAGGCGGCCCTGGCCCTTCACCACAAGGTGATCCCTCCCACCCTCAAGGCGGATGAACCCGATCCGGATTTGGATATCAACCGGACCGCATTTTACCTGAATCAGAGATCCCGGCCCTGGGTCACCCGAAGTGAAACCGCCCGTCCCCGGCGGGCCGGCGTGTCCGCCTTTGGTTTCGGCGGCAGTAATTTTCATGTGGTTCTGGAAGAACACACCCCTGAAAAGTCTCATGTATCCTGGGACGGATCGGTTGAGATCGCCGCATTTTCGGCCCCGGATACAGCCACACTCCTAAAGGATCTGGAAACCTTCCGAAAAAGCCTGACCCCGGATTTTATAGCCGATGACGAAGAAAAGCTGCATCTGGTGGCCCACGCCTGTGCAACCTCCAGGCAGACCTATGAACGCTCAGACCAGCTTCGTCTGCTCATGGTGCTTAACCAGACGGATGACCCCCCCAGCCATGATTGAGACAGCTTGTGACATTGTCCGGCAGAACCAGCCGGCTTCCGGACCGGTTTTTTATGATTTCGGCCAGAAAAGGGGAAAGCTGGGATTTCTGTTCCCCGGACAGGGTAGCCAGTATCCGGACATGGGCAAAGACCTGTTTGCCGTGTTTCCCGAGGCTGCCGGTGTTCTGGAAAGGGCACAGAAGGTTTTCAGGGACCATCCCTTGGAATGGTCAGATTCTGAAACGGTTTCAGACCTGACAAAGCTCTTGTTTGCCCCGCCGCCCCACCGTCAGAAAAAATCGGTGTCCGAATCCCGGCTGCGCCATACCCAGGCAGCCCAGATGGCCATCGCACAATCTCTCTGGCCATGATCCATGTGCTCAAACGGTTCAACGTGTCGCCGGACATAACCTGTGGCCACAGTTTCGGAGAACTGCCGGCCCTGCATGCCGCCGGATGGATTGATGACTCCACACTTCTGACCCTAGCCGCTGTCCGGGGAAAGCTTATGGCCGGAGCAGGCAGCACCGGTTCGGACAGCGGCAGCATGCTGGCGGTCCAGGCCCCTCTGACCGATATCGATACCTGGATTCAGGACCGGTTTCCCGACCTGGTCCTAGCCAACCGGAACAGTCCTAGCCAGGGCGTTTTGTCCGGCCCAACCCCGGACATCGATCGGGCCATGAAATGGTGTCTGAAACACAAGATCCGGTCTGTCAAACTTCCGGTGGCTGCCGCGTTCCACAGCTCCCTGGTGGCGGATGCCGCAATTCCGTTCCATCGGTTTGTGGCCGATCAGCAGTTTACCCCCACTCAGATTCCGGTACTGTCCAACACCACGGGCACCCTGTATGACAGAGACCTCGACAGGGCAAAATCCCTGCTGGGCAACCAACTCAAGCATCCGGTGTGTTTCCGGCAGAATATTGAAGCCATGCGTGACACAGGAGTGACTTTTTTCCTGGAACTGGGCCCCAAAACCGTTCTGACCGGCCTGACCCGGAAAATACTGGAACCCAGGCCCCTTTACAGCCGTCAGCCTGGATGGGTCCGCCGGAAAAAACCCGGGCTTCTGGACCTGGCCCATGCCCTGTGCCATCTGGCGGTCAAGGGATTTAATGTGGATCTGACCCGGTGGGAAGACCCCGTGCCACCGCCGGTTTCCAAACGCATGCGCGTACTTCTTTCCGGGGCCAATCCCAAACCGCGGAACAAGCAGACATTCCCGGATTCCGAACCCATGTCCGGGCCTCGGCCCGAATCCCGGACATCTGAACCGGATGGACTGTGTCTGACCGGTGCCTGTTCTGTCAATTCTGTAACTTCCCAGCAGCCGGAACATGATCCGGCTGATCCACAAGGATATGATATGCATTCATCGTCATCCATGCCCGACGGGTCCCTGGGGCCGGCTGATAAGGCCTCTCTCTCCCACAGCGCACCATTGCGGAAAAAACATGGATCTGGTTCACAAAGGGCTGGAAGCCATGCAGGCGTTGCAGGCCCAGACCGCCCGGGCCCATGAAAAATTTCTCGAAACCCAGGCCCAGGCCTCACAGACCCTGGCGGCCATGATGACCCAGACCCGGCAGTTTGCCGACGGTATCGATTTTCTGGCAGCCCCCCATTTCATGCCGGCCCGGGAACCGCTGCCAGACCGGTCCACAGCACCGAATCCGCCAGCTGTCGGATCCAGGAACGTCCGCCCGCATGTGCCCCC
>LQAG01000461.1_pt1 | contig 10622 bp, 15 predicted proteins | sample 1535801 | NCBI WGS metagenome assembly LQAG01 (sample SAMN04331584, study PRJNA305678) | bioreactor metagenome | isolation source: bioreactor_3 inoculated with Wadden Sea sediment 1st replicate of a... | place: Germany:Bremen | reverse complement strand
TGGGGCAGAAAAAAAAGTGCCTGGAAACAGTTTCAAAAAGGCCTGGCCACGGCCAGAAAACAGCACCTGGACCGGGTTGTTCTGTCTGAAGCCGGGGACCTGATCCGGGACATGGCCGCGTTCAAGCCGCAAACGGTTTTTTCACCCTATCTTGCCCGAATCACTGCACGGCCCGGGCCGGCAAGGCAAGGGCTGTGGATAAAGGTGCTGGGACGGTTCCGGGTATCTGCCGGCTCCCATGAAATAGCAGCGTCCGACTGGACCAGTTCCAAATCTCTGGTTCTGTTTCAATACCTGGCGCTCCACCGGTCCAAAGGATTCATCCCTAAAGATGTGCTGGTAGAAATGCTATGGCCGGACCAGAATCCGGACAAGGCCGGCAGACGTTTCAACACCGCCACGAGTCAACTGCGCAAGATTTTGGAACCAAACCTTCCGTCCAAGGCACCTTCCGCCTATATCCAGCGAAGGAAAGACCACTACCGCCTCTGCCTGGGCCCCGGGGGACGACTGGATCTCGAAACATTCCGGGATCTGGCCGGCCAGGCCATAAAAATGGAAAAAAAAAGACCCCCGGGCTGCCATTCATCTTGGTCGAAAGGCAGTGGCGATTTTTACCGCCCCCCTGCTGGAAGAGGTACTTTACCAGGAGTGGTGTATCCGCCTGAAAGAAGAAGAAACCTCCCGCCTCTGCCGCCTCTGCCGCAGACTGGTCAATCTGAGCCGCGATAACGGCGACCTGTCTTCCGGGATCCTATTTGCTGAAAAATATCTGAGGGCCGACCCTTACGATGAACCTATGTATCAAAGCCTGATCCATTTTCTTCTGGAAACCGGACAAACCGGCCGGGCCCGCAGAGCCCTTAAGGCCTGCCTGCAGCGGATGGCGGACTGGACTGCCCACTGAGCCCCGGGATCCAGGCCCTCCAAAAAAATTATCTGCTGTCTGGGCAAACCCATGCGGGCCCTGAACATATTCATCCATCCCACTCCCCGATCCATGCTTTGCTAGGATGAAAACGTACTCACCGGTTATCTGGTGCTCAATATCATTATTGGCTGGAAGGTGCTTGAAGCGGAACATAACGGGAAGGCGCCTGACCGAATTTGATCCCGGAAAACAGGTTCTCATCGCTTCTATCAGTACCTGACCCGGTAGTGCTCGATTTTTTCCAGATCCAGTTCAACACCGAATCCCGGTCCTTCCGGTATTTTCATGCGGCCATTGACAATTCGTATGGGCGGACAGGCGACATCATCGACATAACAGGCCGGCCCTCCATTCAGCTGCGGAGACGACATTGGGTGTGGACCGGTAAAATGTGCCTGGGCCGCCGTACCGGGCGTGGTTTCGATACACCCGCCCAGAAAACAGGGAACCGCTTGTTCCCGGCAGTATTTGGCGATTTTTCGGGTTCTGTAAATGCCGCCGCATCTGGGCAGCTTCAGGTTGACCACATCGGCCGCCTTTCTTTCAATGGCGGCCATGGCATCATGAATGGTATACACGCTTTCATCCAGGGCAACGGGCGTTTTAAGCCGGGCCGCCAGCATGGCGTGACCGTCAATATCCCAGTCCTGGAGCGGCTGTTCAATCCACTCCAGTCCCAGGGGTTCCATTTTTCCAGCACTGCCAGGGCGGAAGTGCGGTCATACCCCTGGTTGGCATCCACCCGTAGGCGGATCTGATCCCCGATCACTTCCCGCACTTTTCGCACACGCGCGAGATCCGCTTCAGGATCCAGGCCGATTTTCACCTTTAGCGTCTGAAATCCCGCCTCGACAAGCTGCCGGGCCATCTGTGCCGTATGGGCCGGTGAATCGATTCCCACGGCCGCCGTCACCGGGATATCTCCATCCCATTTCCTATCAGCGGGTTTTTCGAGCCCCATGGTGTCCGCTTCTCCCGTTTCCCTGAACAGGCGGTGAACCGGCAGGTTCTGCGCTTTTCCGATCAGATCCCAGGCGGCCAGGTCTATGCCGCACTTGGCCATGAGGTTGAACGGAATGGCCAGATCCATTTTCCGGTGTAGTTCCCCAGGGTCCCGGGAATCACACCCCATGACCGCTGGAATCAGGTACCGAGTCAGTACGTCGTACAGCGATTTCTGATCATACCCGTACACCGAATGAAAGGTGGTGCATTCCCCCCAGCCCACATGGCCGCTGTCACTGGTCATCCGGACCAGCACATGGTTGCTGTGGGTCAATGTTCCCAACGCAATTTTAAACGGGTGCTTCAGAGGAATCCGAAAAGGGATGGCTTCTACATCGACAATGTTCATCAAGGACCTTTTTTTCTGTGACTGTTTTTAATGAAAGAACCGGGCTTCCTGCGGTATTCCATGCTGTAACGATATGCGCTTCAGAAGCGGACGTTATTTAACAAAGCCTAGCAGGCCGGGAATCCACATAGTAATGGCCGGAATGTAAATCACCAGCACCAGAACAAACAACTCCGCCAGGATAAACGGCCAAAGGGCCCTGACCAGTTCACCCAGTTTCAGTTCGCCGACAATCATGCCCATGAACAGGCAGCCCCCATGGGAGGCGTCATCAGGCAATGTTCAGATTCACGCACATCATGATACCGAAATGCAGCGGATGAACCCCCAGATGGATGGCCAGGGGGCCAGGATCGGGGCCAGGATCAGAAGGGCCGGGCCGATATCCAGAAACATGCCCACCACAATCAAAAACAGGTTGCACAGCAGCAGGATCACATATTTATTGTCGCTGACGGACATAAAGATGGCGGCCACTTTTCCGGAATCTGTTCCATGGCCAGGAACCAGGCCAGTACGGTGGCTGATGACAGCAGCAAAGTAATGACACCGATGGTCACGGCGCTTTTGTAAAAAAATCCGGTACAGGTCCTTCCATGTCAGGTTCCGGTAGATCACCAGCCCTACGAACAGGGAGAATCCGACAGCCACGGCCGCCGCCTCCGTGGGCGTGAAAAACCCGCCCAGGATCCCTCCCCAGAATGATAACCGGCATCATCAATGCCCACATGGCCCCCCGGGTCCGCCGGATCAGGACCGGAACGGAAATTGTCTCAGGGTGGGTCGGGTATCCGCGTTTCCCGGCAATGATCCGTGTCAGGATCATCAGGGCCACGCCGATCATCAGGCCCGGCACAATGCCGGCGGCAAACAGACCGGCAATGGAAACCTCCATGATAGAGCCATACAGCACCATGATAATGCTGGGGGGGGATGATGGGGGCGATGATGGATGAGGCCACGGTGACCGCCGTTGAAAAATCCCGTTCATACCCCAGCCGGCTCATGGACGGAATGAATATCCGGCCCAGCGCGGCCGTATCTGCCACGGCAGCCCCCGGAAATGCCTCCCAAAATGATACTGGTGACAATATTGACCTGGGCCAGGCCGCCTTTCATCCGGCCGAAAAACAGGTTGGAAAAATCCACCAGCCGACCGGTCAGCCCCACCTGGTTCATGATATCCCCGGCCAGCCAAGAAAAACGGCAACGCCAAAAATGTAAAACTGTCCATGGCGGAAAACATTCTCTGGGACACCATGGACAGGAACACGAGATTGTCGGAATAAAGAAAACCAAACAGGGTGGTGAGGGCCACCACGATTCCCACGGGCACCCCGATAACCGCCAGGATGAAAAACAACGCCAGAAGGATGCCGGTCATAAGCGCCCCTCCCCTGTCCCCGTCCTGTTGCTGGTCAGGGTCAGGAACAAACCGGGACGCCGTTTTTTTGATCACATTCATGCCGTGCTGGAACAGGGCAAGCAATGCGGCCACCGGCAGGGCCGCATATATCCAGGTCATGGAAACCGGCAGGGTGGAGGCTGCCATGATATTGTTCTTTGTCATCAGCCAGCCCTGCCAGAGCAGCACCATAAAGAAGAGGGCCACCAGCACATCCACCACATAACCGATAATCAGCTGGACGGACGGCGGCGCAATGGCGGCCATGATATCCACCTTGATATGCCGGTTCTGCCGCAATGCCATGCTGATGGCGGTAAATCCCAGCCACACCAGCAGATACCGGGCCGCTTCTTCCGTCCACATGAACGGGCTCTGCATCACATATCGGAAAAAAACCCCCAGAATGGCGATCAGGGTCATGACCGCATAGCAAAAAACACAGATCCCCCCGCAAACCTCCTCAACCATACGGCCGAGAATGTCTGCGGTATCCGCAACCCGTCTGGCACTGTCACCTGTCGGCATCATCTGATTTCCCTTTCATGCAGCATCCTGACAACCATGGCATATGGATCGATTCTTTCATACTCAACATGCCCTCTCATGGGCTGACAGAGGAAACCATCAGTATCCCAATGTTTTCTCCGCGTCTGCCACCGCCTGGACCATGTCATCCACCCACTCGGGTGTCATCTGGGTTCTGAGCCAGTCCAGGCAGGTAGGTCCGGCCAGCTTCTGAAGGGCTGAAATCTGATCCCCGGTCAATGCCGTGATTTCCATGCCACTTTCCTTGAGCTGGGTCAATGATTCCTGTTCTCGCAGCAGCGCCATGCTCCGGGTGGAGAGTTTTCCGGCAGTCACCGCATCTCTAAGAACCGCCTTGTCCGCCTTTGACAACCCGTCATACCAGGCTTTATTGCACAGCCACAGCTGATAACCGAACTGGGAGTTGGCCATGGAGATATATTTTTGAACCTCGTACAACTTAAATACCGATACCACAAATGCCGCATTGGTCTGGCCGTCCACCACCCCGGTCTGCAGGGAGGTATAAGTTTCCGGCCAGGGGATTGGAACCGCGCTGGCCCCTAAGGCCTTGAACATGTTTGCCTGCAGCGACCCCATGGCCCGGAACTTGATATTTTTGAAATCCTCCGGTGTCCGGATGGGGCGTTTGCTGTTGGTAATGGATAGAAAGCCGGAATCCACGATGGCCAGCGCTTTGATCCCGGTGCTTTCCGTGAATGCGTCCAGCATTTTTTGACCAAAGGGACCATCCACCACATTCCATGCAATGGCATCATTCTTGAAAACATAGGGGCCATCATCACCTGGGAAGGGGGGAAAATTCTGGACAGGGTCACCATGGAAGCAGATGTCATCTGAATCGCATTGCTTCTGAGTGCCTGGAGAATGTCCCCTTCCTTGCCCAGGGTGCCCGAAGGAAAAATTTTCACCGAAATCCGTCCGCCGCTGCCCCTTTCCATCAGATGGGCGAAATTCACCACCCCGGTGGTGTAGGCGGCTTTATGGGGATCGGGTTTTCCCAGATACGCAAATTTAATCTCATTTTGTGCCGCCGCTGCCGAACCGGCCAGCATCAATGCCAGAAGAAATCCCATGACCATACATATCCCTGTTTTGGAGATCCCCATGTTCCCGGCCATCATTTTCTTTTCCATTTTTTCCTCCTTGCGTTACTGAACAATTGATAAAAAACCGGCAGATCTCCGCCGATTTCACTAATCATCCACGGAATCATGAATATTGGGAATGTCCTGCATTTTCCCGCGCTCGATAATTTCTGCCAGGGTATCAAAATGGGTTTTCATTAACTGTCTGGCTTCCTCTTTCTTACCCTGGCACATGAACCGGTAAAACTGCTTGTTGTATTCCAGATCACCTCTGACGTCCGCCAGGGTCATGGGGACCTTTGACAGCACATCCAGAAACACCTTGACCAGAGCACCCATGATCACCGAAATCCACCGGTTGTGGCAGGCTTCGGCAATCAGACAGTGAAAATGAATCCCCATGGCCTGATCCGGTTTCCCCCTGTCAATCGCAGCCTCCACCGCCAGAATATTTTCTTTCATGGCATCCAGATCGGCCCGGGTTCGCCGTTCCACAGCAATGGCCACGAGTTCCGACTCCAGGATCTTGCGGAATTCCACCAGTTCCTCTGGCCCCAGTCCGCTGAACTGGTGAAAATTGTTCAAAACCTGTTCCACTTTTTCCGGGCCGGGCCGGGCCACAAAACTGCCGCCATAAATGCCCCGCCGTTTTTCTATCAGACCTTCCGCTGCCAGTTCATGAAGGGATTCCCGCAGGGTCACCTTGCTGACATTTAATTGTTCCACCATCTGGGTTTCCGCCGGCAGGCGGTCCCCGGGCCTAAACTTCCCATCGCGGATGGCCTGCTTAATTATCGCGGTCACCTGATCAGACAGTTTTTCTTTTTTGACCCCTGCGCCTTCAAACGTGTTATCCATGACTGTCACCACCATGAAATGAAAAAGATTATATTTTATAACATTAGTTATTTTATCAAGGGACTTTGATTTGTCAACATCTATCTTCACGATGGGGAATTTCTTCATTCCCTGATTGCCTTAAAATTCGGTTGACTTTGCCGGTTTCCTGTAATATACCGGCATGAAACCGGATGGCCGGAGCCATCCTGAAGTAAAAAACAACACAAGGCATCGATCTCAAAAAAGGCCATGAAGGCCCAAGTCCTGATATTCAGGACCGGGGTTTCATGGCCTTTTTTTTATTGGGACAAATGCCATCAATTACTGAAAGGAGATAAGAATGACATACAACAAAGCAGTGGTGCTGAAAACAATCCTTTCGGTCATCCTGATCGGGATGCTGGTTGTTTTCGGGTATGGAACAGCCATGGCCGGGGAATCCGGTCCCGGACCGGTCAAGATGGCGGACATAAAGGTCACCGCCACCAAAACCGATGTGGATGCGGCCCTGTCCCCTGCCACCATGTTTACCGTGGACCGGGAAGATATCGATTTTCAACCCTCCCATTACATGAACAACTTCGGAGAATTCATCCGTGACGTCCCCGGGGTCCATGTGGCCCAGTACTTTCCATGGGGGCCCCCTGGGTGCACCTGCGGGGAACAGGCCATTTTCTCCAGCGCAGCGTCTATCTGATTGACGGCATGCCGGTCCATGCATTTTTATCCCCGGCCATCCATCCCAACGACATTGAAAAAGTGGACGTGGTGTTAGGCCCTTCATCGGCCCTGTATGGTGCCAGTGCCGCGGGCGGGGCCGTCAACATCCTCACCCGGAAGGCAACCCCCGGAGAGGGGATCCGGGCCGGTGTGTCCTATGGTTCCAACAACACCATCCGGCCCAGCCTGTCCCTGGGGAATGCTACTGGCAATTTTCACTACCGGTTTTCCTACAGCGGAGATTTTCCGACGGCTACCAGATGAACCCATCAACGGCATGGTCCTTCTGCACGGCCTGGGAAACCCCAGTATGTCAGGACCGCGTCCGTGGAAGACAATGATTACAAATACAACTGGCTCACCGGGAAAATGGGGTGGGACAACAAACAGGGCTCCACCTTGACCCTGTCTCTCAACTACATGGACCGCTATCTTTCCGGGGGCCAGCCCAACGCCATTGAAAACGACCATGGCGACACCCTGGTGTCCAGTCTCAATTTCACCCATCCTTTAGGAGACTGGGGCAAATTGGACCGCCACCACCGGGTACCAGTATCAGAGCATTCCTTCCCGGTACATGGCGGGGCCAGTCTGGTGGGGGCAAGTGTGGTGGACAGCACCATCACCGGCACCGGGAACTGGAATCGGGTTCGAATCCCCTGGAATCCAGGAGACTTTATCTGGGCCGGCACAATGTGCTGACCGCCGGTATTCACCTGGCCCGGGAAGAAGAGGACATGTACAGATATTCCGCCACGGGGACCCAAACATACCGCTATGAACTGACCACTGATATGACCGGGCTGTATCTTCAGAACCAGACCTTTCTGATGGATGACCGGCTGAGCCTGCTGGCGGGGGTTCGATATGATGAATGGGAATATTCGGACATATATGATTCCGGATCCAGCAACCCCACGCCGGCCGATGTGAAGAAAGATCATATCACCTACCGGGCGGGAGTCAAATACAACGTCAATGACACCGTGTCCCTTGCGCAGCTCCATCGGCACGGCTTACTGGCCCGGCAACCCGAAATGGTTTTCCAGAACCTCAACACCGGGTCTTCCCACCGGGAAGCCAATCCCAACCTGGATCCGGAAAAACCTGGATGGCGGACCTCGGAACCGATCTCACCTTCGGGGCCACCCGGACGCTGCTGACCATCACCGGATATTACGGCATCATCAAGGACATCATGGCCTATACCTATGACCCCCACCCCACCCTGCCCAAAACCACCCTGATCAGAACCCGGAACATGGGGGAGGCCGAAATCTATGGACTTGAACTGTTGTTGAAGCAGCCCCTTACCGAACACCTCTCCTTTACCGGTTCCCTGACCCTGAACCACTCCCGGATCACCGAAGACCAGGTGAATCCGGCCAACGAAGGCAATCAGCTGAGGAACTCCCCGGATTACTGGGGGAGCCTGGGCCTGCGGTATATCCGGCCCGATCTGGTCAACGGGGAGATCCTGTTCCGGTTTTCCGACAGCCGGTACTATGATGACAACAATGAAGACCTGCCCTATTTTCACATGGAATCCTATGAAACCATCGATGCCAAAATCTGGCGGGACTGGCAACTGACCCCGAAAATCACCCTGTACACCGCCCTTTCCGGCGTCAACCTGCTGGACAAGGAATATGCCACGGAAATCGTGTATGTGAACCCGGGACGTTACTTTGAATGCATGACCGCTTTCCGGTATGCTTTCTGATATGTCATTTTCCGGACAACAGAAGGCACGGACCGGATTCGTGACAAGGATGACCCTGCAAATCCGCAGAAATCTGCGGTTTCTGCCAGCGGCCTGCCTGGTCATGGCCGTAGGCCTATTCATCAGCCTGGCCGCGACCGCAGATCCGGTCCCCGCCCTGACCATCGGGGTGGGGCGGGATTTTTTCGACGGTCCGGACAGCAGGGCTTTTCTGCACGGCTCCACCCACACCTGGGAAGGCCTGACCTACCTGGACTCCCATCTCACCGGCCCGGCCCTGGCTGGCGGAATCCTGGCACAGTCTGGATGACTGCCGCACCTGGGTGTTCCGGCTCCGAAAGGATGTCATGTTTCATGACGGCACAAAACTGACGGCCGGTCATGCGAAAACCGCCATTCTCCGAATTGCCCGCAACCCCCGGTATGATCCGGCCGGCGTGTACCGGAACCTGGAAACACTGGAGGCATCCGGGCCCCTGGAACTGCGGTTTCATTTTTCCAAACCTTTTCCCGCTTTTCCCAATGCCGTTTCCTACTATTCCAGCCCTGTTCTCCATCCGAAAGGATTTGATGAAAACGGGCGGATCATTGAATTGATCGCCACCGGCCCTTTTTACCCGGAAACGATCCGGGCCGGGGACCGGATTGTATTGAATGTCTTTCCCGGGTACTGGGGAGCCCCCCCCATGTGAACCGGGTGATCTTCCGGACCCTGCTGGACGCCCAGACCCGTGTCATGGCATTGATGTCCGGGGAAATTGATGCCGTAGCCGATGTAGGGGCTATCCTGCCCCAGCAGGCAGACCTGCTCCGGGGAAAAGAGGACATCGTGTTGAAACAGGTGGAAGTGGCCACCACCCATTACCTGATTTTCAACTGCCGCATCCCCCCTTTCCATCAGGCCGGATCCCGCCACTGGCTGGCGGAACAGATGGACCTGCCCGGCATGATTGCGGCCCTGGTGCCGGGGGCGGCCCGGCCGGCCAGGGACCCCTATACACCGCTGGCCGTTGACTGGGCTTTCCACCTGCTGCCCCCCCGCCCGTCCCGGGCTTCGGCTCCGGGTCCGGTGCCGGACCCGCTGACGATCCTGATCCATGCCGGCACGGTCCAGCGGTGGCCCTACCTGGACATGGCCCAGTTCATCCAGGCCAAACTGGAAGCTCATGGTTTCCGATCCCGGATCGTGCTGCGGGAACCCGGTGCCTATTATCAGGATATGCGGCAGGGGAATTTTCATGTGGCACTGCAGCCCAACACCCTGATGACCGGGGACCCTGATTTTTTCTTTGCCTATTACATGGCCACGGACAGTCCACGCTGTTATGGCTGCGGGCCCCCGGATACAAATGATCTGGTCCGCCGGGCCCGCCATGAACCGGATTTGAGTCAACGCAAAACACTTTACCGCCAGCTGTCAGAGATCTTTACCAGGGATCTTCCCCTGCTGCCCCTGTATCATGATATCAGTTATTATGCTCATACCTCCAGGATTGACAATTTTTTCCTGGACCACAACTTCAGGCCCGGCCTGACCCGGGCCAGGATCGTGAAATGACCCCGCCCCGTCAAAAAGACAACCGGCGCATGGCCTTTTGGGAAATCCGCTGGAAACAGCATCTGAACCGGTCTTTTCTCAGGCAGACTCAGACACAGACCCCGGAACAGTGCAGGTGTTTTATGACCGGGTCGCCGGCATCTGGAGCCAAATGACCGGGTTGACCACGGCCACCGCCACCGCCTTGGTCCGCCGGCTGATACAGGACAAACTGATCATGAAAGGCGTCAGGGTCCTGGATATCGGATGCGGCCCCGGTTCCCTGACAATGGCCCTGACAGATCATCACATCCAGGTGACGGCCCTGGACCGGTCCAGAGAGATGATCAGGATGGTGAAACAGAAACTGGCAAACCGGCCGGTACCTCCAGGGGATTCGGCAGTTTGTGCCCTGACCGGGGACTGGCAGGCCCTGCCGGACATGCCGGTCCATGACGTCGCCATTGCCGCTTTT
>LQAG01000460.1_pt1 | contig 10626 bp, 15 predicted proteins | sample 1535801 | NCBI WGS metagenome assembly LQAG01 (sample SAMN04331584, study PRJNA305678) | bioreactor metagenome | isolation source: bioreactor_3 inoculated with Wadden Sea sediment 1st replicate of a... | place: Germany:Bremen | reverse complement strand
GATGTCTTTCAGAATTTTGAAGATTTCTTTTTTTATCCCACCCTGTTCAAGAAACCGGTTATAGGCTTTTGTGGTGACGGCAAATCCAGGAGGCACCGGTATTTCAGCACTGAGCAGTTCACCAAGACTTGCATTTTTGCCACCCACTATGGGGATGGAATCCAGATTGCATTCTTCAAACCAGAGAACATAGTCATGTCGTTTTTCCATGATAATCGGCTACCTTTCAATGTATATTCTGCCTGTATCTCCATTTAATTTGATTTTCATGCCTGATTTGATAATGGTTGTGGCCTGGCCTGTTCCGACAACCGCCGGCATCCCGTATTCACGACAGACAATGGCGGCATGGCACATAATCCCGCCCACATCGGTGACAACACCCTTTATTTTTGAAATACCGGTGCCAGGAAGGCGATGTGGTCGGTGCCACCAGTATTTCACCCTCTTTGAGTTGACCAATATCCTCAACCGATCGACATACCCGTGCTATGCCTTCTACAACCCCGGGGGATCCGGCAAATCCTTCGATCTCATTAACCTTGTCCGGATCGCCGATTTTCTTTAGTTTGGACCAGGCGGTCATACTCTCATTGGTTACGCCCCAGAGCACAATGGTGAACGGTTCCGCTATGACTTCGGGCGGAGTGCCGACGGCCGGGATGGGCGGATGTTCTTTTGAATTTTTGATATACGCCTTTTCTCCAGGCGATTTCTTCAGGCCAATGGAGTGGACCATATCCTTTTGTGCCGGTTGCCCATGCAGTAACAAGATCCCATAATGCTTCCTTGATTTCACTTCGGGACATCATCCATATATCTTCAGGTCCGTTGATAAATTTATGGTCTGCAATGATGGCGGCAATTTCCCGCATCTTGTTCCAGAATACAGAGTGAAACCAGTGCTCTACATAGAACATATGATTTTCAACATAAGGGAACACCAGTTCGGCGGTGCCATGAAGCTGATCAAAAGTCTGCCTGTCTTCATCGGTTTTTAAAAACCTCTGTATTCCTGAACCAGTCTTTTCCGCTCCTCAATAATAGCGTCCATGGGCCTGTCAATATTATGGCCGTCATTAATTTTTTTAATATATATTCGAATTGAACTCATGGGGATATTCAGATTGTCATTCCATGAAATATCCTGGTGGTACCAGCCGGTGCCGGTTGAGATATTGAACCATGGATATCTGGCATTTTCCCAGGCAGCCACCCATTTTTTTCCATTTTCAGATGATTGGAGGGCGGCGATGACATCTTCGACATCTTTGGTATCATCTCCAATCTGTGATCCGAGATCGAATTCAACAGCCAGCTTGGCAAGTTTTTTCAGCTCATCGTCCGGTTTGTATAAAATAACATCAATTCCTGCGACCATCTGGGTGATTTTCTGTAACGGAATATCAGGGAAGGCTTTAGAACAGAAATCGACAAAAGTGACATAGGATGCATATCCCAGGTTCAAAAATTCAAAATGATATTGCCAGCAGCGGATTCCCAGATCAATTAATTTATCGTAAGTTTTGAGCAATTCATAACCTGATGAGGTGCCTATTCCGTTTTTGACAACCGAAATATCCTCCATGGCCGGCAATTGTTTTATTTCAAGTGCTTCAATATCTGAAATAATCCCGCGCATCTTTTTTTCCCACTGTTCATGCAGCCTGTCCCAGTTCTCATAATAGTAACCAGCCCTTTCCATGAATAATGGAATTCTTTTTGCACCTCTTCCGGGTCTGTGACTGGAACTGGAGAAATGTAAACATTTCCGTTGATAATACGATGATCAACTCCATACACCGGAGGAATCATGAAAATCCGGGTGTTGAATTGGGAGAGTGCAAGAAACCATGCTTCGTCCCAGATAATATCAAAGGGATACAGAGGCTCAGGGTAATGTAGGGCATCATTGAACCAGAACAGATTGTTCTCGTAGGCCTCTCTTTCCTTGTCCTTTGTCGTAAAAAATAGTGGTACGGATACATCCTTTCCCAGCCTTCGGTTCCGGGTATCGCTTCTATCTCGTGTGGATTGGGAAACTATGGTCGGCCATTTCGCCCTCCTTGAAAAGTTATGTTAGGTGCAGTGAAAACCCAAAAAATAACTACGACCATACTTGCAGGGAATCGAAAAGGCAGAATGAGAGAGAATCCATTGTTAAACAGATCTGGCCTGGTTTCTTTTTATCAGAGCAGCAAGTATATGTGAGGATTAATAGCTCTTGACAAAAAAACAGTCAATTCATATAAATTTATGACATTTATAAGAATTTCTTATAAATTTTGATCTTTTCAACCACCCTGCGAAGAAGGGAAATCGCTTGATGGTCAATTTAAATCAGCTCCGGGCATTTTATTATGTTGCAAAACATAACAGCTATACGGTTGCAGCGGAAAAGCTTTTTATCACTCAGCCGGCCGTAACGGCACAGATCAAATTGTTTGAAAAATTTTACGACATAACGTTATTCAATAAAAATGGAAGATCTCTGTTCCTATCCCATGTCGGCAAGCTTCTATTTGAAAAGCAGAAAAAATTTTGCTCAGGAAAATGATATTGAAGAGATGCTAACCCAGATCAAGGAAATGGACCGAGGGCTTCTAACGATCGGCTGTACCAAAGCGTATGCCAAACACATTATGCCATCCATTATTTCTGTATTCCACAGGGCCTATCCCAACATCAGAATTATATTGGAAGAAGGCAGCTCCATGTCCATGATCGACAGTCTGAGAGTGTTTAAAAACGAGATCATTGTTGTTGCACAAATGGATATCAAAGACCCTCGAATTCAGTTTGTCCCTTTCAGCCAGGAGGAAATTGTTGTGATTATGGCACCGGATCATCCGCTTTCCAGGAAGAAAGAGATCACATTCCAAGATATTGAAAAAGAACCGATTATCCTGAAAGGAACCGGATCCGGTACACGGAAGAGGGTCGTAGGATTATACAAAAGCAACAACGTGGATCCAAACGTGTTTATGGAATCAAATAATACGGCATTCATCATCGATTTGGTTGAAAGGGGGGAAGGGGTTTCCTTTCTTGTTAAACCTTCAGTCGAACAAAAAGTGAATGAAAAAAAAAATCGTCATGCACCGGTTAAATGACATCAGATTGTATCTGGATGTCAGCCTTGGTTTTTCAAAAACCAGTCCCCTTTCACGAGCAGGCGCTGCTTTTTATGAGGTAATAAAACGTTCATTTATTGAAGAGTCATCAGAGCATAAAATCGGGTCCATCATGGCAAAAATTCTGGCAGCGCAACGGCTCAAAGATTAATTTTCCGGTTTACTTGTCCGAATACCGCCTTATTGTGTCTGCTAAAGATATAATTCAAAGAAGGCGAAAGTATGAAAATAGCGGTTTTTTCAGATGTCCACAGTTGCTATAAAAAAATGATGGCGGTTTTTGACGACATGGATAAATTCAAGATTGATCGGTATATTTGTCTTGGAGACATTATCGGATACGGGAGCCAGCCCGAAGAAACCATTCAGCTGTTAATGTCAAAAAACGTGACTTCCGTCAGAGGCAACCATGAACTGGCTATGTTTGTTCCCGAATATCTTGAGCTGTTTCCAAAAGAAATAAAAGAGCCCCTGTTGAAGAATATCGCAGCGATTTCCAGACAATCCATACAGTATCTTGAAAAAACACCGGTTTATCTGAAATTGGAAAACTGCCACTTTGTTCACGGGACGCCACCGGACAAGATGACCACTTACATCTATGATGTGACAGATTATTATTTAAAGTCCATTTTTAATAATTCTTCGGCAAGGGTATTCTTTACTGGTCACACCCACAAGTTGAAATTGATTACGTATAAAGACAGAATAGTTTGTCGCACAAGAATTAACAAAAATGTACCATTCAGGTGGAAAACAACCAGAAATGTTTAATAAATGTCGGTAGCATCGGTTTTTCAAGGGATGCCTTTGAGGCATCGAAATATGTCATATATGACACGGAGAACCAACAGATCAGGGTCCGAATGGTAACTTCTTAAGTTTTTGAAAATTTTTTGCCGATGCCAGAATCAGAGTTTCTTCGACACACCAGGGAGAATAGCTATCAGGGTGTGTGCGAATTTCAGAAAGCCAGTCATGCCAATGTATCCATTTTAGGTCATTTTATTTCATTGCTGTCGGGCGATATTTCATTTCCACAAATTCCAGCATAGATAGGGCAGATTTCATTTTCCATTATCCCGTCTTTTGAAAAACAATATCGGTAATCTGAAATTTTCATTGCAGAGGACAGGTCAATGCCTAATTCAAATCGTGTGCGCCGGATTATTGCTTTTTCGTATGATTCTCCGGGCATGGGATGGCCACAGCATGAGTTTGACCACACCATGGGCCAGGCTTTTTTTGTTTTTGCCCGCTGCTGCAATAGAAGTTCTTTTGTGTGCTTAAATAAAAAATTGAAAAAGCCCGGTGTAGAGGGGTAAGTGAAGAATGAACCTTTGATTTTTTCTCTACGCCGATTTCCCTGTCTGCTTCATCTACCAAAACCACATATTCATTATCCAATATCATAGTAACGCTCCATTTTTCTTTAAGTCTATGGTCATGCAAACAATGAGTCAATTTAAATAAATTTATGAAATACATAAGTTTTTGTGTAACTACTCACCCCTATCATTTTCTGATGCGGTAATTTAGCCCGCTAAAGCCAGCTGAATTGCTACAAGCGGATTTACTCCCTGGTTTGCCATGGTTTGCAAGTAACTTGAGATTCGGCAATAAGCTTGAGCATATCGGTTGCGTCGAAAACACCCTGATATTTTCTGCTTCACTTTTGCCATGCGAAGATCCCGCTCAGCTCGATTATTGGTGAATGGCACATATGGATCCTTTGCAAACAACAGGACTGCCGGCTCATTGTTTTTTAACCTCTCCCAGAGATTGTGCGCATCTGACTTGGCCATTTTTCCCCGCTTGCCTTTTGGCTCGGCGGTATCTCCGGCAGCTCTTTACCTCCACGTGTAAGGATATTTCGGTAGCGTTTCTGCAGATTGGCATATTCTTTGTCCGTAAGGCATTTCTCTTTGCGCTTTGCTACAATACGACACGTTCCTGCAATAGCCTTTTCATATTACCGGCCCACCTATATCGATTGGAGTCAAGAATGAACACCAACTCCCTCAAAAGGTGAGAGCCGCAAAGCCCATGGCCGCAATGATCGTATGATAAATATGACGCCCAACAATCATGGATTATTACCCCGCCATAGCGGGGAATGATGTTCAAATCGACAATAGCCTCCTTGCCCCGCTTTCGGTGAAGTAGTTTTAGTGTTGTTTCTCCGGAAGAATATACATGAATCCAATGATTTTTCTTCTCCACTCGAAATGATGTTTCATCTACATGAATCGATGGGGCCTGAAGAATGTTTTCAATGGCTTTTGTTTCCCATGTTTCAAGAGATTGATGAAGTCTCCAAACGAACTTAAGCAGTGTTGCCTCAGAAAGAACGGATCCGATCATGGCGGCTATCTGTTTTTGAACCCGGTTAAGAGCGACCATTTGACTGATTATCAGATGGATAGCAAATGCTTTGAGTCCGTTGCCGTACTGTAGTGCCCCAGGCATGTCCTTCGGGAAATGCCCCTTTACCGTCGCCGTACAGTTGGGACACTGTTTTATTTCGGCATCTATATGCTCTACCGTTTTTTCAAAAACGATGTCTATTTTGTTCGCCGTTCATGCTCATGACAAGGCGTTTGGTCCAGAGAAGTTCCACAGGTATCACATGTTTCAGCCTTGGCAATGGTGACCGTCTCTTTTATACGAGTGTTGCTGATTTCTCCATGGACTTTTTTACCCTTGCCCTTGCTTTCGGAATTTCTGTTTGGCTGTTTCATCTTTTGGGGTTTGCGAAGGAGGCAAACTTGAATTTTTGCTGTTCTTGGGGGTTTTCTTTTCCAGAAAAATAGCCAGTATCAGTTCCACAATGATCAGCATGCTATTCATTAATGCCCGAATTTCTGGAGATACCTTGCCAGCCGAACAGAGTTGCTCAAACTCCTGTTTCAGGCGTTCGATTTCTTCTCGAATACTTGTCTTGTTCATTGTTGCCATGACTACATTATAACACGGCTTTTTTCGACCTCCTGACGATTCCTTTAATCGATATATTTACCTGCTGGCATCGAATTTGATCAGCTAACGGTAAACGTGGAAAAACGCCTGCTTTATTGGACTATACGATTGAATTTATGTGCTATTTCAAACCCCTGCAAAAATGTTCGAAAAAAACCTGTCAAGTCTTTTTTTGTTTTTTTGACATTTTTTTAACGTGGGGGTGCGTAGTTACGTTTTTGTTATCCAAAAAAAGGATAGTTTGACATACCCCTTGTTATACGGGGTAGGGGCGGGGACAGAACGTTGCCAGTGTTGATCCCTGAATCGATCATCAGGGTGGAATATATCCGACTGTTCTCCAATTCCGGAAAAAATATCTAAGATTGCCGGCATCAGGATCAGTTTGCATGACCGTCATTGGATTTATTCCGATCTTGAATATCAGCCTGGATCGGTCTCACAGGTGACGATTTCCAGAAAACCGTCCACAGTGACCCGTATAGTGGACCCCGAAAAACTGAACGGTGGCACATCCTTTTGACACCGGCGGAAATGTAAAAATGACATTTGAATTGAATGAAAAATTGTCTTGACATTGGGGTCCACCATACCGGCCTCCGGTCTGGATATAGTTCAGGATCCGGTCCGCGCCCGAAACGCTGGGCAGACCGTATTTCCGGGCGATGACGGCGCTGTGGACCAGCATGCCCTCCGTTCCTCCACCACGGCGGCTGCCTGGCAGATATCCTCTGTCCGATTTTCACTGTTGTTGACCAGAAACGCAGCATTGGGGCGGGCCCGTAAATGGTCATGTTCTCGGGTGGTTATGAGAGTCAGAAAAACAATCCGGTTCAGTTTCGGGGTGATGGCCATCACCACCAGGCTGGCATAGGGATGGCCGTGTTTCTGGGTGCACCGCACGGCCAGCTGCCGGGAATCGATCAGGTCTTGGATGGTGCTGAACAGGGTCTGGTTGTCCATATCTGCCTCCGGGAAGAATCTGTCGGGGTACCGGCCGATCAAAGGCTGCGTACCGGTTCCGGTATTTTCAAAAAGATGTTACAATCCGGTTGAACTTGTTTCTTGCGCCATGCTATAGGAGCTGTCAACTGCTACCTGTTTTATCATTTGAAGTAAGGAGGAAGAATGCCCAGACAGATCAGCTTGATCGGTGTGCCCATGGATTTCGGCCAGGATCTGCGCGGGGTGGATATGGGGCCTGCGGCCGTGCGGTACACCGGCCTGATTCCCCGGCTTAGGGAACTGGGCCACACCGTGCGGGACCGCGGGGATATCCCCATTCCGATTCGGGACGATGCCGTGCCCGAGCCGGTGCCGGGAAATACCTATGTGGAAGAGATCACCCGGATATGCCAGGCCATTTATACCCTGGGCCGCCAGGCGATGGAGGAGGGGGATTTTCCGCTGTTTGTGGGTGGGGATCATTCCATTGCCGTGGGCACGGTTTCGGCGGCCGGATCAGACGGCGAGCCCATCGGCCTGATCTGGCTGGATGCCCACGGTGATTTCAACACGCCGGACACCTCGCCGTCCGGCAATATCCACGGCATGCCCCTGGCCATCCTCATGGGAGAAGGGCACCCGGACCTGGTGGGTGTCGGCCGGACCGGGCCCAAAGTTCTGCCGGAAAACGTGGTCATGATCGGGTTAAGGGACATCGATCCGGCTGAAAAAAGGCGGTTGAAAGACTCTGGGGTCGCGGTATTCACCATGCGGGACATCGATGAGCAGGGGATTTCAAGCGTGGCCAATAAGGCAGTGATGAAATTCGCCCACATGAAGCGCATCCACCTGACCGTGGATATGGATGCGCTGGATCCTGTGGAGGCCCCGGGGGTCGGCACCCCCGTGCCCGGCGGCATCACCTACCGTGAGGCCCATCTGCTCATGGAGATCCTGGCGGATTCCAAAAAAGTGGGCTCAATGGATCTGGTGGAAATCAACCCGATCCTGGATGTGGCCAACAAAACTGCAAAATTGGCGGTGGAGCTGACGCTGTCCGCCCTGGGAAAAAGTATTTTGTGAGCCTGGCCGAGTATATTGAATCCCTGAAGGCCTACAAAGGGTTTGCCGGTGACATCGTGTGCCACCGGACCCTGGACCCGTTACCGGCCCGGTATGCCCGGAACCTGCCCGGGTTTGCCCATGACCTGTCCCCGCTGCTGGATGATCTGGGTATTCCGCAACTGTATGCTCATCAGCAGGCTGCCATGGACCGGATCCTGTCCGGCCGGCACAGCGTGATCGCCACCCCCACGGCATCGGGCAAAAGCCTGGTGTACAACCTCCCTGTGGCGGACCGGCTGTTATCCGACCCATCTGCCACCGCTCTGTATCTGTTTCCATTAAAGCTCTGGCCCGGGACCAGCTGGGCACGGTGCAGGACCTGCTGGTTCGGGCCAGAACCTTAAAACCGGACCTGCCGGTGCTTAAAGCGGCTGTGTATGACGGAGACGTCTCCTCCCATTTCAAGGCAAAAATTCGAAGAAATCCGCCCCAGGTGCTCTTGTCCAACCCGGAGATGCTTCATCTGAGCATGCTGCCCCACCATCATCTTTGGGAGAATTATTTTCGGCGCCTGGCCTTTGTGGTTGTGGATGAGGTGCACACTTACCGGGGGGTGATGGGATCCCACATGGCCTGGGTGTTCCGGCGGCTGATGCGCATCTGCCGGCATTATGGAGCGGATCCCGTGTTTGTGTTCTGCTCGGCCACCATTGCCAACCCGGGCGATCTGTGCAGGCGGCTCACCGGGCTTTCAGTGGATGTGGTGGACCGGGCTGGGGCGCCTTCCGGAAAAAAGAGGTGGTGCTCATGCGGGGGATGGAAGGGTCGTCTCAGACCGCTATCGCCCTGATACATGCGGCCATGCACCGGAAACTGAGAACCATCGTCTATACCCAGTCCAGAAAAATTACGGAACTGATCGCCATCTGGGCGTCCCGGCGGTCCAAAAAACTGCGGGATAAAATCAGTGCCTATCGGGCCGTTCTGCCCGAAGAACGGCGGGAAATCGAAACCCGGCTGGCTGCAGGCGATCTTTTGTGCGTGGTCTCCACCTCGGCCCTGGAACTGGGCATTGACATCGGAAACCTGGATCTGTGCATCCTTGTGGGGTATCCGGGCACCATCATGTCCACCTGGCAGCGGGCCGGGCGGGTGGGCCGGGACGGCAGCCATTCCGCTCTGGTGCTCATTGCCCATGAGGATGCCCTGGACCAGTATTTCATGGCCCATCCGGATGTGTTCTTTGACATGCCCCCGGAAACCGCGCTCATCAATCCGGATAATCCTGTGATTTGCAAAGCCCACCTGGTGTGCGCGGCTGCGGATCTGATCCTGAAAAAAGGCGAGCCCCTGCTGGCCGGGGATACCGCCGTGCCGGACCGTTTCGGTCCCGGCGGGCCGAATGGCAGCCAGGGCGGGGAAAACCAGGCAGGCGGCATCACCTGCGACCGCTGCAGAATGGAGTCTCCGGCAGCGGCGGAGGGCGGGACCATCCAGACGGTGCTTTGGGAACTGGAACGGTCCGGCAGGCTGCTGCGCAGCGCCCACCATGATATCTGGCATGCAGCCCAAAAAAAATCCCCACCGGGAAGTAAGTCTTCGGGGGACCGGCCGCACCATCCCCATTTTCTGGAAACACCCGGAAAGTCTGGGGGAGATCGACCGGTACCGGGCATTTTTCGACACCCATGACGGGGCGGTGTACCTGCATCATGGCCGGTCTTATTTGGTGACCCGGTTTGACCATGAAAAAGGCAGCGTGGAGGTGATTCCTGAAGCGGTAAACTACTACACAAGGGCCAGATCCTCCAAATCCACCCGGATCATCGGCGTTGAGGAACAGAAAAACGTGGCAGGCACCCAGGTGGGGTTCGGCCGGCTGCGCATCACCGAACAAGTGACCGGGTATGACCGGAAACTGGTGGCCACGGGCCGCTCCATCGGCATGGTGCCCCTGGACCTGCCGCCGCTTGAATTTGACACCCAGGGGCTGTGGATCCAGATCCCGGACCAGGTCAAAGACTGCATTGAAATGAAACAGATGCATTTCATGGGCGGCATCCATGCCGTGGAACATGCGGCCATCGGCATCATGCCCCTGCTGGTGATGACTGACAGAAACGATCTGGGGGGCATCTCCATTCCGTTCCATGACCAGGTGCAGACCGCGGCTGTGTTTGTGTATGATGCCGTGCCGGGAGGCCTGGGTCTGTGCCGCCGTGCGTTTGACCAGGCAGACCGGTTCCTGCATGCCACCCTGGAGGTCATCACCGCCTGCCGGTGCGATACCGGGTGTCCGGCGTGTGTCCATTCCCCGAAATGCGGATCCGGCAACCGTCCCATTGACAAATATGCCGCCCAGGAGATCCTGGAACTGATCATTTCCCGGACTGCTCCTCTTTCCCATATTCGACCGGACCGGATTCGGCACCCGTTATCCCCGGCGCCGGATACTGAACGTCCATTTGAACCAGGTGAAGAAAATCTGCGGTCGCCGGTCCGG
>LQAG01000459.1_pt1 | contig 10642 bp, 15 predicted proteins | sample 1535801 | NCBI WGS metagenome assembly LQAG01 (sample SAMN04331584, study PRJNA305678) | bioreactor metagenome | isolation source: bioreactor_3 inoculated with Wadden Sea sediment 1st replicate of a... | place: Germany:Bremen | reverse complement strand
GGCCGTGCCCGATGACCACCCCGAGCCCCCATCATCAGAATCGATTGAATCATGCCGTATCCTCATATGGTTGTTTTGTATTTTTCGATACCGGCCGGTTGCGCCGGAATAATCCTGTACTGTATAACCCTCTGCAGGCCAAAATGTCAACCATATCCCTTTTTTGACAGATTATTTTCAAATGTCCCTGATACTCTAAAGATATCATCAGTCCGGCTTTCTGATGGAACGACTGTTCTGTCTTTCAAGACATTGTCTTGACACTGACTTTCATTCCCGCCCGGTTTGCCGGTATGTTCAGCGTTTCAAGGCTGGTTTTTTCAACAGTAGCAGGGATTTCACGGCGGACAGATACTGATCCAGACCGCGCAGAAAAATATCGTTGTGTCCTGCACCGGCAATTTTTTTTCAATTTTTTTTCAGAAGACGGGCAGGCATCGTACAGGGACTGGCCGTGGAAAAAAGGAATCAGCTGGTCCTGTTCCCCGTGGATGATCAATGCCGGCCCGGTCCACTTCCGGATTTTTTCCTGGTTGTCCATTTCCGGTGCCAAGCGGATGCCCCAAGGCCGCCGGATCGATCCCCAGCGCGCGGAGCAGGCTTTCGGTAGCGGCAAACCCACTTTCCACAATCAGGGTGTCCACCTCAGAGGACCGGGCGGCTGCCAGCTCAATGGCAGCGGCACTGCCCAGGGACCGGCCATGACCCGACAAAGCCCGGAAACCCTGATTCCGGCACCACTGTATCACAAAATCCATAATCCGGTGACTGTCCGCCATCATGTCCGATACCGTAGGAGTACCGGTGGACCAGCCATATCCCCGGTAATCCACCACAAAGAAATTAATGCCCAGACGGGTGTACAAGGGTCCCAGATCATCATAATCAGACACGATCTCCCCGTTGCCGTGGAAAAACAAAAGGGTGGGGGCCTTTTTGCCGGCCACATGAAAGCATGCACCGACGTCCACATCGTCCGCCACCGGAATCAGAATGTCATCGGGGCCTGCCGGCCGCATCGACATCCTGGGATGAAAAATATACGCCAGAATCCCGGGATGGTCCAGGGCGGCGTAATCGTAAAAATTACTGTCACTCATGGCACGTTCTCCTCAAAACCCAATCCATGATCACTTCTGAGCGGTTAACCACTCTGCTTTATAATCGATTCTAATCTGCCGTCTGTTTTTAATCCTTTGTCAGTCCCGATCCAAGGGGGATCTATGGGGTGTCTTTTCTTAAGAGGCCCGACACAACCGGATCTGTGACACCCGGTTCAAGATGGCAGCCAGGCCCCACCGTACCACGGCCTAAACACCGGCGGCACCGCCAGCACCTGAGCAGAACGTGCGCTGTGCGGTGGAACGGCTGCCGGTTGGCTGCGGTGTTGAACAAAGACACCATCAGTGCGTCATGGTCCCGGTCTTCTTCATGAAGGCGAAGTGTGCTGCGTTTCAGCAGCACCTGATCCACATAATCAGCCCTGATATGGCCGTCCCTCAAAACCTGTTCATACAGTGGGGTGCCGGGATAGTACATCAGTTTGTGGTCGTAAATTTTTACCGGTCGCTCGATGGTGGGGTTAGGTATCCGCTTCAGCATCTCCAGATAGAACCGCAGCACCGCATGTTTATCCGCCACAGTATCATAGGGATTGTCCGAAATCACATCGATCATCACCCGGATGCCCCTTTTCATAACCATTCCCAGCTTTTCCAGGTAATCTTCAGTCTCCAGGGGGCGATGGAAGATCTCCCGGCTGATCCGTGGACTGCCGGACTGAAGCCCGATTTTCAAATACCGCAGGTCCAGGCCGCTGTTCACCAGAATATCCAGCTTTGCTTCGGTGATCTGCCGGGTGTTGGCCTGAATGTAAAACACGGGAAGACGGATCTCTTTCATGTACCGGTCAAGAAACCGTGTCATCCGGTCTTTGGAATTGAGGAAAAAATCATCATCATCGATGATGATCCGCCTCAAGTGGGGAACATGGGTTTTGGCCCACACCAGTTCATCAATGACGTGGTCCACCTCGACTTTACGCACATACGCCCCTTTGCGTTCGAACACCCGCTTCAGCCGGCTGTTCAGGCAGTAAGAACACTGGTAAGGGCATCCTCGGACCAGCAGCACGCTGTAGGTGGACAACGAAGACGGCACCTGCTCTTTCATGGGCACCAGACCGGATTCGGTCAGCACAACCCCGTTTTCCAGGTCCACCCGGGGAATGGGCAGGTCATTGACATCCAGCATGGGAGGAAGATCATTGACCACGGGAATACCGCCAGAGGCCACATATCCCAGCCCTGGGATCTCATCGAACGGCACCCCGGCCAGCAGCTGTTCCATCACGCTCTCCCCTTCTCCGGCGCACACCAGCCAGCATCATCCAAAGACTGGATTGGATCGGCAATCACGGGGGGACCGCCCCAAATAATCGGGGCCTTGATCCGGTCTTTCAGATACTGGGTGATCTGGCGGCACCGGGGCAGCAGATGGGAGGTCAGAAGGGTGATACCCACCAGATCAACCTCTTTGCAAAAATCGGCCAGCACGTTGAGGGCCGATGCCGGCATCGGCTCAAACACGGCTTCTTTGCGGCTCTCATAATGGACGACCGATACCCGGAATCCCCGGGATATCAGATAGGCACCCAGGTTCCGGACACTGAAATTCTCAATATGGGCGTTGTTGATGAGCACGACATGTTTCATGATTCATTGATGTACCAGAAGCTGCCGAATTTCTCAACCCATATGACAGCCGTGGGACACAAGGCCGGCTTATCAGGCAGAATGGCCTGAACTGCACACAGACCGCCCCACCCTTTCCCTGGTAATCCGGTTAAGATTCAGTGACGAAAATTCGTTTGGATGCCGGTTCGGCATCACTGGACAACCGGTGATCTGTCATCAAAGCCCTAACCTCGGATAAGGAAACGTCACACATCTGCCTGAACGGGGTCACCATGCAGTACCTGCTGAATGGTGATCAATAAATCGATCCGGTCGATGGGTTTGATCAGTATCGCTTTCCATCCCTGAACGGAATCCGAATGTTTGGTCAGCTCCTTGCTGTAACCGGTACACAGGATACAGGGGATATCGTCTCGTAAAGCATGTATTTTTTCAATCAATTTTTTGCCTTTCATCTCCGGCATGGTCAAATCAGAGATGACCACATCAAATTTTTTCGGGTTGTTTTCAAAATCTGTCAATGCCTGGCGGGGATTGTTGAACTCGATCTCTTCGTATTCATGACTTTCCAGGACTTTTTCACGAGTTCGGTGATCGAGATTTCGTCATCGACAAAAGAAATGTTGCCCTTCCCGGGCTTGAGCGGTATGAATATTTTTTCCCGGCTTGTTTCTCTTTTTCCGTGACAGGCAGCAGGATTTCGAACCTGAAGCCGGCGTTGACGGTGTTTTTGACCTCGATGACTACGCCGGCTTCGTTGATGATTCTCTGGACCAGCACCAGTCCCATGCCGGATCCTGTGTCGGTCGCGGCCATTTTATGTGATCGCCGGGCAAAGCCTTTTATCCGGAAATATGCCGGGAAGCATCGAGATGCACATCCACAAGATCGACCATCAATGTGCCGCCCTGTTCATTCATGGCATGGCTGGCATTGGTCCAAAGATTCATGATAATCTGGTGAATCTGGGTGGTGTTGGCGATCACTTTTGAGCGGCTGGTGATATTGCCTCTGATCGATATGCTGCTGGGGATGGTTGACCGCATGAACTTCAGCACTTCCTTGACAATCAGGTCGATTCTGACAGGCATTATTTCATCTTCGGTTTTTCTGGAAACCGTCAGAATCCGACGGACCAGTTCCTTGGCCCTCAAACCGGCACTGTATACCTGATTCAGATCCTGTTCGATGACCGAGTCTTTTTCCGCTTCACTCAGCATCAGCTGGGTATAATCCCAGCAGCCCGGTCAATATCTTGTTGAAATCATGGGCAATGCCCCTGACAGGGTTCTTTCAGTGGACTTGGTTTCCAGCAGCAGGGAGATTTCCAGCGCTTCTATCTCATGGGGCTTCATCGGGATGGATTCCTTTATCTATAAAGCCAGATCCGAATCATTGCGAGCAGCCGGTCGATGTCCACGGACTTGCTCAGATAATCGCTGGCACCGGCCTGAACGCATTTTTCTTTGTCCTGCTTCATCGCCCTGGCCATCAACGTTAATGATCGGCAGACCGGAAAACCGATGGGCCGGTGGGCATACCACCCGGCCAGCGCCAGCCTGTCTGTTTCATCACTCACATACATCAGACCCCTAGCGCTGAGACTGTTCGAGAAACTGAGCCCTGTCAAATTCATCGTACTTATAGAGATACTGCCTGATGAAAAGATTGCCCAGATGCCGGTCACCTCATTTTAAAATTCCCAGACATAGGGCCTTGTCCGCATACTCCCCAAAAATTTTATCATTGGTACAGAACGGGCAGGGTGGCATGGTTCTGCAGAACCCGGTGGCATTTTTCCCCCAGAACATTCTTTCCCCAGAACTTCTGAAACGCCTCGTTCACATGCAGCAGCTCAAATGTGTCGGGGTCTGCCACATAGATAACATCCTCAATCCCGTCGAGCACTGCTCTGACAACGGACAGGTTTTCTATCTTTTGATCCATATCGCCACCTCAGCAGACAGGAAGGGATACCCCGTCTGTCATCAACGCTGTTAACCCACCTTATAGTTCGAAATTTTGCTCATCTTTCATGATGCGGCAGCAGGCATCCACCACATCAGGATCATACAAACCCTTTGTTTTTTCAATCTCTTCCAGGGCCTTGTCCAGCCCCAGTGCCGGGCGGTAAGGCCGGTGAGAAGACATGGCTTCCACGACGTCTGCCACTGCGATGATTCTGGCTTCCAGCAGAATGTCTTTGCCCGGGAGGCCTCTGGGGTACCCCTGTCCGTTCAACCGTTCATGGTGCTGGTAAACAATCTCCGCAATCGGCATGGAAAAATGTATATCCTTGAGAATATCATACCCGACCTGGGGATGAACTTTCAGCAAATTGAATTCCGCTTCGGAAATTTTGCCCGGTTTTGAAAGAATTTCCGCCGGTATGGCGATCTTTCCAAGATCATGGATCATTCCGGCCATTCGGATGGTGCGGACCTGTTCCGGGCTGAGCTGCATTTCCTTGGCAATAGCAACGGCAATGAATGTCACCCGTTTCTGATGACCGGCCGTATAGGGGTCCCGAGCCTCAACCGTGAAGGAAAAAGAGTTGATCACCCCATCCAGAATGAGCGTCATTCTCTCAAGATTCCTGTTGAGCGCCTGGGTCATCTGTCTCTCTCTCAGAACCCGTTTGAGACGAATAACGAATTCCCCGGGTTCAAACGGTTTTGAAGAAAATCACTAGCCCCTTTTGCAATGGCGTCTCCATATTTGAGATCTTCGGAATACCCGGTCATCATAATCACATCCGCATCATACCGGCGTTTGATAATTTCAGTCAACTCGATACCATCCATTTCAGGCATGGCAATATCGGTAATCACCGCATCCACGGATTCTTTTCCATAACGGCCAGGCCGTCTTTCCCGCAGCTGGCCTGAAAACAGGTATATCCGATCGGCTTGATGATTCTGGTTACCAGCCGCCGGATAGATTCTTCGTCGTCAACCACCAATATCGTAACATTTTCAGGAATACCTGAAATCATAACAGCTCCTTGAATTGCTGCCCTTGTTTTTGAAGATGGCAGAGAGTGGCCTTAATTTTTAAATATTCCTCTCCTTTATATCATTCTTTCTCATAGATAACCAATGAATTGTCAACAATTTATTTCAAATCGACTGTGGTTCTGATAAATTTGGTTTATGCATCTTTTCAATCCGACCAGCGTTTGGCTCATATTATCTGCTGTTTGATTGAATGTCTCAGCTTTCTGATGGTTTCCGGAGTGGTGCCGCAGCACCCGCCGGTGATCTCAACACCCAGTGCCCGGATTTTAGCGATGTTGGCTGCAAACTGGTCATCTGTCTCCGGATACGATACCTGGTTGCCGCCGGTGGCCCGGGGCATCCCGGCATTTGGCTGAATGACCACCGGGATCTTCACACATTTCCGGATCTGTGCCGCCAGCCGCACCATGTCCGAACTCCCCAGGGAACAGTTGGCCCCACCGCTGCCACCCCATGATCCGCCAGGGTTTTCATGCTTCGTTCGGGCGCGTTCCCGAAAATGGTGAAAATCCTTTCGGTGTTTCCTTAAAGGTCAGGGTACAGAACACGGGTTTGTTCGATACCGACTGAATGGCTTGAACCGCGCACAGCCCGGCATTGAGATCAAACATGGTTTCCACCAGAAACAGGTCCACGCCTTCTTCGTCCAATATCTGTGCCTGGGCCGCAAACTCGTCTTTCATTTCCTCAAAAGACACGGGCCCGGTCGGGAGCAGCAACTCTCCCATGGCCCCCATATCCGCAGCCACATACTGTTCCGGCCCGCACACCGATTTTGCCAGCCGCACCCCTTCCGTGTTGAGACGTTCAAAGTCTTTGTCCGCTCCCATTTGTTTCAATTTGGGCCGCGATGCGCCGTACGTATTGGCCGTGACCACATCAGCCCGGCATTAAAATAGTCTGCATGAACCTGCCTGATGATCTCCGGATGCCTGATATTCCAGGTTTCCGCCGCTTCATTACCTGCCAGCCCCCGGCTGATCAGGACCGATCCCATGGCACCATCCATCAGCAAACCATTTCTTTGTATTTTTTCAATAATATTCATTCGTTTTTCCGACTTTCCACAAGGAATATTTTCTTTCATATCGCTCCTTTTTGAATGACCGTCGTACATTGATCCGGGCAATTGTCCATTCGGTTGTTCCATTATAGAATAATCCATCTTCGGAAATCATTTATCAACGCATTCCTTACAGATGCTGTGGCTGAACTTGATCATCCCGAATTATCTTACAATAGGACCAGATGGGCAAAAGTCCACTCGGTTTCTCCACTTTAGATAGCGCTTTATTCAGTTCTGCGGCGACCCGCTGGCACTGCTGCTCAACGTCGGTCCTTTTATCCGGATTTCGGTTGTTTCGTAATGCAATGGCGCCCGTTCACCAATCCAGTCACGATATTGGCATCGTTGCCCTTAAAATCGGCGGCCATGTCCGCCAGACCGATGATGCCAACTGCCTTTTCACTGATCATCAGCGGCGCTGATATCACATTTTTCAAGACTAAACAACCACCGATGTGATGGTTTCAAGTGACAAATAGTTATAGATCACGCCCTTCTGATGAATGTCTTTGAGTACTGCCAGCACGGATTTGGCAAAATCTTTTTTTCCTGCAGCGGCGTGGTGTCATCGAAACACTGTTCAGGAAAGAGACCGTCAAATGGCTCCTGAATCAAGAAACGACAATGGTGTTACCCGGATTGCCAGAGAGCTTAGAAACCAATATGCAGATGTTACTGGAATGTTTGCCCGGTTTGAAAACGCTGCCGCATTTTATCTCTACCGCCCAGATTTCAGATGACGGCATATTGTGTATATTCATAATATGCGTTATATATAGCCAAAATCAGCAAAATTTCGGCAAATTGCACTGGTTTTGAATGGCACCAGGAAAAAATACTACCAACGCGATTGGGGGCGACACGGCGTTCCGGTTTTTGAATGCAAACAGAGTTTTTACAACAAGCCGGCCATGGTCAACCGTGACAATGAGCATTCCCGTATGAGAGCGAAAATGATATGAATCCGTTGACCGGAATCCATGATCGAAGAATTCAAATTTCTGGCGAATAAATGAGATGTGCCATACCAGTCTTTATTGAAAATTTTTCCTTAGTGAACGCATTAATTCTGAATGACGTCAACAAACTAAACAGACAGCCGCCTGACACACACAGGAGTGATTCCATGCAAATTGATCCCCTTGCCCCATACCGGTGGCAGATCCCCAAAACCGGGCAGATGCGGGTGCCGGGAATCATCTATTCGTCGGAATCCGGTATCCGGGCCATGAGCCGGGACGCAGTCTCCAGCAGGTGGTCAATGTGGCGACATTGCCGGGCATTGTCAAGGCGGCCATGGCCATGCCGGACATTCACCTGGGATACGGATTTCCCATCGGCGGAGTAGCGGCATTCGACTGGGACACCGGCGTGATCTCCCCGGGGGTGTCGGATATGACATCAACTGCGGGGTGCGCCTGGCCACCACGGCTTTGTCAGAAAAAGAGGTCCGCCCCCATCTGGAAACGCTTGCAAACCATCTGTTCCAGACCGTGCCGTCCGGGGTGGGATCTAAAGGCTCTGTCCGGCTGTCTGTCCGGGAGTTGAAACAGGTGCTGACACAGGGCAGTGCCTGGGCTGTTGCACAGGGATTCGGCGAAGGCAGAGATATCGAACACACCGAAGAAAACGGGTGTCTGGCCCAGGCAGACCCCGGTTTATTGAGCGACAGAGCCTTGAACGGGGCAGAGACCAGCTGGGCACCCTGGATCCGGCAATCATTTTCTGGAAATCGGGGTGGTGGAAACGATATTTGATGACCGCACCGCCGGGGTGTTCGGCCTGTTTCCCGGCCAGGTGACCCTGATGCTGCATTCCGGCTCCCGGGGTCTGGGATATCAGGTGTGTGAGGATTATCTGGCAGTCATGAAAAAGGGCATGTCCCGGATGGGGCTGACCCCGCCTGACCGGCAGCTGGCCTGTGCCATGATCCACTCGGAAGATGGGCAGGCCTATCTGTCCGCCATGGCCTGTGCCGCCAATTTTGCCTGGGCCAACCGGCAGATCATGCTGCACCGGGCCCGGCAGGTGATGATGCAGACACTGTCCATCAGCCCGAACTGTCTGCGCATGAACCTGCTCTATGATGTCTGTCACAACATCGCCAAAAAAGAGACCCATCGGGTGGATGGAAAGCACCAGGCTGTGTGCGTGGTGCGCAAAGGAGCCACCCGGGCGTTCGGGCCGGGACAGCCCGGCATTCCGAACCGGTTCCGGGCCGTGGGCCAGCCCATCCTTACCCCCGGAGATATGGGCCGGGCCTCCTATGTGTTGTGCGGCACAGATATCGCCATGACCGAAACCTTCGGGTCCACCTGCCACGGGGCCGGACGGCTTTTAAGCCGAAAAGCCGCCAAAAAAGCGGGCCAGGGCCGATCCATCCAGCGGGAGCTGGCAGAAAAAGGCATTCTGGTGAAATACACCGGCCGGTTCACCATGACCGAAGAGATGCCCGAGGCTTACAAAGATGTGTCCGATGTGGTAGAAGTGGTCCATAGCGCCGGCATATCCAGAAGGGTGGCAAGATTGCGGCCCATGGCCGTGATCAAAGGATGACAAAGTTCTAACCTGTCGCTGATGATTTGCTCACGCAGGTATGCGATATGATTGATGGATTGCAATTTCCGACAATCCATGTTATGGTTTACGAAATTTAACCCAAGGAGTATTGCGAAATGGAAACAAAATATATCTGTACCCATGTGCATTGCAGCCATCCCGGCACCAGACGATTTGAAATGTCATTCAGGCCGGAATCCATCATGGATGAAAAGAACGTGGCCACCCCGTTCTGCCCGTTCTGCAAAAACGAAATGATACTCGCACCGGTTGACTGCGATCCCCGGAGCGCTGCTGATTGCCCCGCGGTTGAGTGATGTTTGATCCCTTCTTGTCTTTTATCTCCCTCTTCTTGGCATCAACTGCGAAAAAAAGGGAAGCGACCACGCACAAATTTCCTTTAAAATCTGTTTACCCGGTGCTATAGTCAGATATGTGACTATGACAGCCGGCGACATTTCAGCCGCCTGTCAGGAAGCAAAAGGATCGGCGCATGAATGATGATACCCCATAGGGGAGATGATTCCGTTTACCATCACCCGTTTCAAAGACAATGCTCTGTCTGAAGAAAACACGCATGTGGCAGCGGAAGTGCCGTTGACCTTTGAGGTCAACGGCCGGGAAATCGTCACACTCATGTGTACCCCGTCTCATCTGAAAGCGTTTGCCTACGGATTTCTGGTCACCTCCGGATTCATCTCATCCGCAGACGACATCCTTTCTTTCTCACTTGATGAAACCAGATGGCGTGCCGACATCGAAGTCAAAAAAATGGTGGATCCGGATCTGTTAGGTCAGCGGGTATACACCTCCGGATGCGGGAAAGGGGTGATGTACACTTCCATGATGGAACTGTCCTCCCGGCATCCCATTCAAAGCGATCTCCAGGTTCATGGAAAAAACATTATTGAGGTGATCCGGTGGCTCCAGCACTGCTCGGACCTGCACAAAATCACCGGCGGGGTTCATTCCGCATCCGCCAGCATCAAAGGACGACTTCCGGACTTTTTCATCGACGATATCGGCCGTCACAATGCCGTGGACAAGGTGCTGGGTAAGTTGCTGCTGAAAAAGACCGACTGCTCAAAGGTTATGCTGGTCTGCACCGGCCGAATCTCCTCTGAAATCGTTCACAAAGCCAGGCGCCTGGAAATCCCGGTCCTGGTTTCCAGAGGTGCCCCCACCCACCAAAGCATTCTGCTGGCACAAGAGATGGACATTACCCTGGTGGGATTTGTCAGGCCCACCAATTTTGCAGTGTTCACCCATGCCCGAAGAATTTTAGAAAAATGGAGACAACCAAT
>LQAG01000458.1_pt1 | contig 10789 bp, 14 predicted proteins | sample 1535801 | NCBI WGS metagenome assembly LQAG01 (sample SAMN04331584, study PRJNA305678) | bioreactor metagenome | isolation source: bioreactor_3 inoculated with Wadden Sea sediment 1st replicate of a... | place: Germany:Bremen | reverse complement strand
TTGACATCCTCCTGGTGGAACCGTGGGGTAGGCCAGTCCGAAACCGCTGTGGCCGCCATGGTGGATTTTTTCCTGGTGCTTATGATCGCCGGGGCTGGAGACGAACTACAAGGCATCAAAAAGGGGTTCTGGAGCTGGCGGACGGCATTGCCATCAACAAGGCGGACGGAGATAATCAGGACCGGGTGGCCCGGGCCAAAAAGGACCTGGAAAATGCCATGCATTTGATCCTGCCGGCATCCGCCGCCTGGCAAACCCCGGTGATGACCTGCTCATCCGTTATTGAAAACGGGACGGTACCGGTGTGGGAACAGGTCCTTGCGCACCAGAAAATTGTCAAGCGATCCGGGGAGTTTGAGCAGCGCCGAAAAAGCCAGGCCTTGGAATGGATGTGGACCCTGGTGGAGGACGGATTGAAAATACGTTTTCATAACCATGAAGCCATCCGCCGGGAAATTCCCATTCTATCCCGGCAGGTTCGGGAGGAAAAATTACCCCTTCGGCTGCCGCTCAGAAACTTCTTTCATATTGGTAAAGGTGTTTGAGAATGCCCCCCGTTTCCTTATCCAATCAATCTATGGACAAGCGTTGTCTGTCAAGAAACTCTCCAATGTCTCACAGATACAATGAAAAAATCTGATCCACGGCAAAATTTTTTTTTTAGTCAGCCTGTTGAACAGTGGTGATGTTTGAAATCGGGCAATGGAGATGGGGGGTACAATTGGTGCGGATCTCAGGTGGTCAAATTCAGATTTTGATCTGGAAAACAACCGGTTGCCCCAGTGCTCGAGATCGTGTTGTTTTGTTAGAAAAGTTGCCCAAATAATAGAAAAAAAGCTCCTGGATTCAGAATTATTGCGAAAACACCCTCTTACCTCGGTTGAGTAAGCTTCGCATCAGCCCGGGAAGTTGATCGGCTGTTTTTGTAAATTGAACCAGTTTCCCATATTCGGACTTTAAAAGCACCTGGTTTTCCTCGCTGCAATTCACTCCAATGGTCAAAAGCAACACCCTGTTTTCTTTGCAAAGGTTGACAGCCTCCTGAACAGGGCAACCCCAATTGGACGCACCATCTGTAATGTGGATGAAAATCGGTTTTTGTTTCTCCCCGCGACATTCCGGATCAGGGCTTTGATAATTTCACCGGATGCGGTTTTTCCATGAGGCTGGATCGTGTAAATTTTCCTTTTGTGGAGTTCTGTCAGCAGGCAACGCTCACGAACTTCATTATACGCGAACAGTTTTGCGTTTTTATTGAATTTTTCGATGGCCAGAAAAAGGGTCTGAAATATTTCCTGAACATTTTCCCATTTATTTGTTGCCGCCATTGATCCAGTCGCATCAAATAATCAGAGTGATATCATTGAGCAGATTGAATTCGTTTTTTGATATGGAATATTGTGCCGGAAGTGTGTGCACGATAAAGTCGCCGCCGATCAATATTCCCGCTGGTTAATCCCCGGTTGTATCTGCTCTCGCGTACAGCCACTGTTTTGAAAACCGATGCCAGATCCTGGAGCAGTTTTTTATTCACATAATCATTGGTTGGAAGCACAATAGGGTTGATCTCCACAGCAACCGCTGTTTTTTCAAGAGTCGCTTTTTTTCAGGGGTTGTTTTTCCCGTGAAGTATCGTTTTTGATGACTTTCCCCAGTTTTTCGGAAAAGACCAGGTCCGGCAAGGCCTGTGATTTTTTTATTCCTTTCAGATGCTGCGCTTCTTTTTTTTCTGGCCTGAAGGAATTTATCCGAGCTGTCGATTGGCCAAAATTTGATATAGGCAAACAATTTTTCCCAGGTGGTCAGATACAGGTTTGCCCGGAAATCACATCGTTCCGAAATACCGCTGATTTTGGGGCATTCTTTGATCAAAGCGGGAACCATCTGGTTTAGAATCCAGATGGGTTTTTTGTAATACTTTTCAAGATCAATTTGTCCCATCAATCTGCGGGAGGAGGTGTCGGTGTATTCTTCCAAATATTTCGCCTCCCCTTTTTGTGCGGCAAGATTCCACCATATGGCAAATAATTCCGCCAGGGAGGGGGGATGAGAGGTGACGTCCAGAGTGTCCTGAATTTTTTTCTTTCTTGATTTTTCAGTATACACACCCAATACGGTCCGGTTGGAAAGGGTATCAAAATAAAACGCTTTCACACGTTTTAAAATACAATTCAAATTTGTACATATAGCGGAAAGACCGGTTCATCTGTGATTTGGAAAGCTTGAGCGCATAATCGCTCATTTCAATATTTTTATAAGCTGAATGGATTGCCTGGCCTACCAACTTATCTGTTTCTGACGCCGGTACCGGATATTTGCCGATAACTGGGTCCGGGTCCAGAATGATTTCACTCTCCGCTGTGTTTTTCCATGACACAGTCCCGGCATTTCGGCCAACATGGGATACCACTTTTCTGAGTGAAACCAGGAGCTTTGCAAGTTCGAGAGTTTCCACCGGAGATTTGTCTCTTCGCCAGAATTCGGAATAGCCATCCTCTCCAGCAATTTTAAACACTTCGGACTTTGTCTGATTGTTTTAAAATCTTCGGTATTCATAACTGCTTTTTTCCAAGTATCCGTTTTGACATGCAGGGCCAGCAGGATGGATTCCAGAGTTTCCTTGCTGGTCTGAAGGCTTGTGGACAACGCTTCTTTGAGTGTAGCTCCGGCTGAAACCATCTCGCCGATCATGAGAACGGTTCGGGTCGAGACTTCAACAGAGAGTTCGAAATTGCTTCTCAACGTGTTGACGGCGTCGATGATAGCATCAGCTTGATCCACACTGACATGGGTTTTGTTGATTAGGACTTCTTTTTCAACCTCATTGGGCAAATAGTCCATCAAAATGACGTAAAACCGGTCTCGAAGAGCAGGGTCAAGGAGTTCTGTCCCGACAAAGTCATCTCCTTCGTTCAAAGTGGCAAAAAGATTACTCCGGGGCCACCTCCAACAACCCCAGTTCATCCATCCAAACCTGTCGGTCATCAGAAAGAATTGAGAAAAGCATGTTCAGGGCCTTGGGGTTTTCAGGGCGGTTGATTTCTTCCAGATGAATAATGCAGTTGGGGGTTTGCAGCGCCATTGGAAACAGAAATTGTTTATAACGGGTTTCTCCGTTTTCCAGAGTATATTCACCAAAAAGCTGTCCAGGCTCCGAAAGAATACCCACCTGAAACGTGGCCATGGGTTTGGCATGTACAGCTGCAAATTGTTTGACAATGGAGGATTTTCCGCATCCCTGCCGCCCGGCGACAAGGATGTTCACCGGATGTTTTTTAGAAATTTTATGGAGTCTGTTCAGAATGTTCAGGGTATTGCTGTCCGCATAAAAATAAGGATCAATTTCAGGAACCGTTAACGTGGCTTTTGTTTTATTGTTCAAATCGTCACCTGTGTATTGAAGTTGACTGAAAGCGATGGGGTCGCAAAATGATAATCGTCCTGAAAACAACTCAGTGTATCAGTTTGTGGAAACGGCATCGGTCTGCTGTAATGAAGATTTGTCAGAGATGCGGTCTTCTACCCAGGCAATCCACATTTTTACCTCAAGACCGTAGGATGCCAGTATGGATTGTGCAACTTTTGCTTTTTCTTCAGGGTAACTTTCTCCGATGGGATACGGGTAGTCGATCCCGACGAGTCGATAGGACTGGCCTGCAAATGGATGTGCCGGTAACAGATAAACCGTTTTCAGACCAGTGATTGGATGTAATTCCGGTCGCCTGAGGTTGTCTTCAGATCATTGACTCCGGCAGAGAGGGATACGGATAAGGTGGTGAGGTCAGTCCGGAGCATGATCTTTTCAAGGTTCTCTAAAATAAGATCGTTTGAAACACCGGTAAAATCAATGTGTTTCTCCCGGTTAAGATGTTTGAGGTCGTACAGGACATAATCAGTATGGTCCAGGATCTTTTCCAGAACAGGCCAGGATTGATATCCACTGGTATCCAGTGCGGTGTTGATCCCTTTTTCCTTTGCCGCCTTAAGCAGAGCGAGGGCAAATTCAGGCTGGGCTGCGGGTTCGCCTCCGGAAAGCGTCAGGCCGCCGCCTGATTGATTATAAAAAGGAATATCTTTTTCAATTTCAGCCATAACCATTTCCACCGTCATGAATTTTCCACTGACGATCAACGCATCGAATTCACAAATATCGACACACTGATAACAGTTCAGGCATTTTTCCTTGTTGATGGTAATGATCTTTGATCCGATTTTTCCTTTCCAGCCTTTCTGGTCGGGATAAGTCGGGGCTTTCGGGTCTCCGTCATGGCACCTGCAGGACAGATGGTTCTGCAATTTCCGCAATTGATGCAGTTGGGCCAGAAATGAAACACTTCCGGGAAATGCCGCATTCCTTCCGGATTATGGCACCATTTACAGTTCAGCCGGCAGCCTTTCAGAAATACGGTGGTTCTGAGCCCTGGCCCGTCGTTGGTAGCAAATTTCTGTATGTTGCTTATGATGCCCATATCTTTTATCATTATCAGTTTACTCCAATCAATCCACCAATGGTTGTTTGCCAGGCGCCGCCGTCATTAATAATTGTTCTATAATCTTCAATTTCCTCTTTGAAGATATTGGGAAAATGATCAAAATAGCCTTTTCTGCCGAGGTTCCCGCTTTTTTTGCTTGCAAAATTGTGGAATGGCAGCAGATCAATGCCAATGATATTTTCCCCAAGGTCCTGGCAAATTCCACGATGCGTTTGGGATACTCCAGGTCCCAGAAATTCACCGAATGGACAATTGGCAGCCGGAGGCGCATAGGGATTCCGACATCAGCCATTTTTTTGGCATTTTCCAGGATCAACCGGTTCGAGACCCCGGTCCATTTTTTGTGTTTCCGGTCATCCAGGACTTTGATATCCAGCATGATCAGGTCGACATATTCAAGAATGGGGCGGCTGGTATTCCAGCGGGCAAAGCCACAGGTATCCAGAACCGTGTTCAACCCTTCCTGTTTTGCTCGTTTCAAAAGCGCCATGGTCATTTCAGGATGCATGAGGGGCTCTCCGCCTGAAACGGTAAACCCTCCGCCGGAAGATTTGAAAAAGAGCTCATCTTTCAACACGTCCTCAAAAATATCTTCCACGCCCCTCAACGTACTGGTGAGCTTCAGAGCATCGTGGTGGCAGGCATCTACGCAGGTCATGCAACGGGAGCATTTTTCCCGGTCGATTCGGGGGGGATCGACGGCTTCAATTTCCTTTTCATCCGATAATGCGTTGGGGGGAGGATAGTTCTGTTGAAAATCTGTGGGAATGGATCCATCCCCACCCCCAAATTGCACTATCTGGGACAGATCTTCTTTGTATCGAATCCGAGGGGAATAATGGCTTGTTCCGGACAAGTCTCTGCACAGGCTCCGCATTTTACGCACGAGTCTTCGTAATAGAAATATTCCTGATAGGTGTGGATATTTTCAGGGTTGTGGCACCATGCACAATTTAGCGGGCATCCTTTTAAAAAAACGGTGGTCCGAATGCCGGGACCGTCATTGACGGAAAAACGCTGTATGTTGGTAACCAGGTGTTTAGTCTCGGAACCTAAAGATGTCATACTTTTCCACCCTTCATGATTGATATTTAGAAGCCTTAAATGAGATTTTTTATATCTTTCCAGGATTCACCCGCTTCAAATTTCGGACATGCTTCCATGGATTTCTGTACCATCTTTCCCCGGATGGCTGTCTTGGTTTTTGAGTTTCTGCAAGCAGCATTCTTTCAACCAGGCAGATACCGGTGGAGGGATCTCCTGTGGGGGAAGGTGTGATGAATTTACATTCTTTACAGGTTGCCATCAATTTACTCCTTAATAAATTAACAATGTTACTATGGGCATCCCCGGATGGTTTGCCCCGTCCGGGGATGATTGAAAGTCTCGTCAATTCGGCTTATCCGGCAGCAATATCCTGTTCCGTCCGTGCAATGATCGTATCCTGGGAATACCGTGCAAGGTCGATAAATTTTGCACTGTAACCTGCGATCCGGACCAGAGTGTCCGTATATTTTTCAGGTTCTATCTGTGCGGCCTTCATATCCTCGGTTGAAATTACATTGAATTGGACATGGTCAATACCTAATTCATGCCAGGTTTTCATGTAGGCGTGCCAGAGATCGAAACCGGCATCACTGTTCATGAGAACGCTGGACAGTCGCTGATTCAACAAAATCCCCTTATGCTTTGATGCGTTGATTTTAGACACGGATTTGATTACCGCAGTTGGCCCATTTTTATCGCAACCCATATAAGGAGAAATGCCACCGTCATCCAGGGCTTCGCCGGCATGCCTTCCGTTGGCTGTGGCTCCCGTTTTGGGGCCGTTGACGATATACCCCGCCACAGACTGGGCCAGAGGCAATGGAAACGTGCCTGAGTATGTCGTATTTCTTTTCCATTCATCGGCGATTAAGTCATAATATTTAACAGCAATGTTGTCGGCATAGGGATCATCATTTCCGAATTTTGGCGCATTCCAGAAATCGAGCCGCATTTCTTCTTTGCCTTCCCAATTGTTGCGTAACGCATCCATCAGTTCTGTCATGGTATATTTTTTCTCGTCAAACACCAGTTTTTTGATGGCTGCTAAAGAATCAACCACGACAACGCTGCCGCCAATGATATTGTGCCAGGGATTGGCCACTTCAGCCAGCTCATTGCCGTCCATTCCTTTTTCAACGCATCCATCGTCAATACTTGAAATGAATGGGCAGCAAAGATATCGGGATTCCATTATGCGGCCCACGTCCTTGGACCTCAGGCTGAGTTCAATGGCATACCGGAGTTGCAGTTTTACAGCCTCCCACACCTGCTTGAAGCTGGTAAACTCTTCGGCGTTTCCGGTTTCGGGACCCAACTGCATATTCGTGAAAAATTCGTCAAACCCATTGGTCAGGGCAATCTCCATGACTTTTGCCGGATATACGTCTGATCCGCCTTCACTGCGGGTTTTCTGTGTGCCCCTCCGTCCCGTGATGCCGGGGGACATACACAGCACAAGTGCCCAGTCCCTGGCGACCTCTTCCGGAACATTGAAATACTTGACCAATTGTTGGGTGTTTAACTCATCATTTTTAATGGAGGGGAATCCAAATCCTTTTTTGATGCAGTTAACAACTCTTTTGGTTTCCACATTGCCTTTTTCATTCCATCGGAAGCAATGGACGGTTCTGTGGTGACGATACTTTCCGCAGCATCCAGAATGGCATTGGTGCAGTCATTGCTGGCGTCTGACCCATCCGGATTGATCCCGCCAAGGGTGAGGATGAACAGGTCGTTGGATCCCGCGAAAAATTCCCTGAGCTGTCTGCCTTTGGTGCTGCCATGTTCAGAAACCTTGAGTCTTTCGCATTCGAAAAGTTCCACAGCCTCTTCGCGGGTCATGGGCTGCTCTGTTTGATCAATGACACTTTTTTGTAGAACGGCCAAAGCAGCTTGTCCTCTTTATGGCCGTAGCCGCTGCTGTAACGTTCAATACTGTGGCAAAGAAGGTAGGTGAACCATTTGGATTGCATGGCATCTTTCAAACCCCTGGCGGGATAGGCGGGGACATGTCGGCAGATATCTGAAATTTCGAGTAACTCTTCTTTTCGTTTCGGGTCGGTCAGAAAATTTTCAGCGATAATTTTAGCCAGTCTTGCGTATCTCTGGGCCCATCCCACCACTGCTTTCATGGCGATGAGCATGGCTTGCCACTGATCTACCTTGTCCAGGTAATGCAGTTTTTCCGGTGCATTCCAAGGTGATTGGCGTATTTCCCTTTCAGCATCAGCAATTTTTTTCTCAACGAGTTCGATCCGTTTTAGCAGCCCATCTTCAATTACGGATTCATAATTGGGCACAATGCTGGAAAACGCAGTGACAAACATGGGGGCTGGACCGTGGTTGCGGAATACATGATCCCTATTTCTTCAGGAGTGAAAAATTTCTCAGCTTTCTTCTGAATGGTGTAAGGTTTCCAGTATTCGGCAATTTCCCGCATTTCTTCCTTATGCTCGCAGTAATGGCTTTCAACCATATCCACGGTCGAAAATAGGAAAGTTCCGGATACATGGGAAAATAATCAGGATGTTCTGTATTGGCCCCTACGATCAGTTCGTCATCCTGGATGTGGATGGTAATGTTTTTGAGAATGTTTTCAAGCCCCTTGGCCCGGAAGATGCAGTTGGTCTCCCCGATGTTTTCCTTGTGAGCCTGAGTGATTAATCTGGCGCGTTCGACACCGGCTTTTACGTTGGGATCTACATATTCGCCGCCAGCGACATGTTTGAAGCGGCATCGATTTTTAAGTCTCGCGGTTCTTTCTGTTGTCGGCATGATCGTTCCTCCTGTCTGGCATCATTATTTAATACTTAAAAGCATGATTCAAGGTAAAAAGGGCTTCAGTTTCTTTTCCTGTAACGTTGACAGGCCTCACTGGTTTCCAATACCGGTTTAGACAGCCAGAACTTGCCTTTTGTATCTTGCTGTTGTTGAACGCAATCCCCTTTGCCTGACTCAAAATCCATATCCGTTCTGGAATTGGAAAGAAAAAAGCGCATTCCTCACATGTTGCCATTTTGATCCTCCTTGCTTAAGATTCTTTGGTGTAAAAAAATAAAAGGTTTGCAAAGCTCGCTTCGGCGGATTGCAGTATCTGTTTCATGTTCCAGGGCGTTGTATTTCTCCTGAAAACATGTCAACATGCTCAATACAAATTTTTTTAAGAATGTTTTTTATGAATGATCGTTACCCCCCCCCTCAAAACGTATTTACCACACCAATGACAAGACAGAATTGTAAAACTTTTCCGCTTACGCCCAACTTTGAATACGATTATTGATGTTTAAATCATTGAGTGTTATTCAATCAACAAAATATAGGTATTGTCAAGATGAAATTTTAAAAATATCGATAAAGTTCATATTCTTCAAAAAAAGATTAAGTCGCAGCTTATGGAGCTATTTTTTCTGCTTTTTACTGAGTTAAATGGCATTTATTTCTCATGATTGGTGATGATGGCAACTCGGGCTGTATTAATCAAAGCCCGAGGGTCGTCGTCCCAAAAACTGAATATAGTTCAAAACAAAAATGGTTGAACAATATTCTAAATCTGTTATAATCTGTTTGTAAGTAATCGATGCAAGAAAGGGATTGTTTCTCAATTGGGAAACGGGTGTTTCGGTGGAGTTATCAGTAAAGGTCTGGGGAGCAGATTTGAATGAAAAAAAAAAATGGAAAAAAGCAGGCTATTCTTCGGGCGGCTCAGGAGGTATTTTCGGAAAAGGGGCTCGAGAAAGCCACAATTTCTGAGATCGCAAAAAAAGGCGGATGTCGTTGATTCAATCATATATCATTACTTTACAAACAAACAGGACCTTTTGTTTTCTTCGATAGAGGAACTTATTGAAAAGTCTCATGAAGAACTTTTATTTCAGTTTAAGGGTGTCATGGGCCCGGTATCTCAACTTGGGAAGATGGTCTGGTTTCATTTGTACGAGAATGATTTCAGTTCCGGCGATGCGCGCAAAATGAAAAATCTTTTGTTTGAATGCCGTTCAAACAAAGACTATTATAAGCATTCGGGGATACAGGGCGCTTCAACGATATGCCGGGGGTGATGTTGGCTATATTGAAAAGAGGGGTTCAAGAAAAATATTTTCGTGAAGATCTTGAAATACATATTTCGAGAGACATGATTTTTGGTTTTTTAGACGAAGAATCATTGAGTTGTCTGGCATACAGGGAGGTTGATGAAACCCTGCCTGATTTTGAATCCATCATGTCAATGGTCATGTCTATGATAGGAATTGATGCCGATGGGTTAAGCCCTGGCATGAATCCCGGGGCTGCACCTTCAGTGAAAAATGGCAGAAACGACAAAGCGGAAAGGGTTTCCGAAGCGGCTGTTTCAATTTTTGCCCAGAAAGGTCATCGCAGGGCAACGATGCTTGAGATAGCAGGTCATGCAGGGGTTGCAGAGGGTACAATCTACGAATATTTCAAAAACAAGCAGGATTTGCTGTTTTCCATACCCAAGAATAAATTTTTATCTTATCAGATCGAACTGAAAGGGGTTTTTACGTCAAAGGACCCTTTGGAAAAGCTTCGATCTTTTATCTGGGAATATTTTCGGGTTTTTTCATCAGATGGTGATTTTTTAATGATTTTTTTGAGTGATATTAAGTTAAATAAACGATTTTACAGCACTGAGGCATTTGGCGCTTTTCTGGGCACCATTGAAATTTTGTATGATATTCTAGATGAGGGAAAGGATTGTGGCGTTTTTCGCCGAGATTTAAGCAACCGGGTGTTCCGAAATCTTTTTTTGGGCGCCTTTTCCCATCTTTGTATCCGCTGGTTTGTGCTTGAGCGGGTCCCGCCTATTCGTGTGATGTCTGAACTGGCTTCCGTTACCGATCTATTGTGCAGAGCCGTAGTCCAGAAATTCGAAAAATAATCGATGGTTGACGTCGATATAAATTTTCTGCTGTTTAAGATCAATCCCAATGCCATAAACTTAAGCCATTCGTTTGTAATTTGAATAGAATTTACGCTTCATGGTTTTGTGATTACGAGGATATTTCCGACCGGGTCGAATCGGTTCCGTTGTTATCATGATGATTTCCAGTAAATCAGATATCAGATCAGTGATTCTTTCTTTGGAGCGTTGAAACAACAGCGGTAATACATGCTTGCTCTTTGAAAGTGCTTGGACAAAATTGATCTGGTGTTCGTACTTCACCTTTTTACCCAACCGTTTGAGGGTCTCACGGGCGGGATATGAAAGAACTGCGGTCAGATAATATGAC
>LQAG01000457.1_pt1 | contig 10796 bp, 9 predicted proteins | sample 1535801 | NCBI WGS metagenome assembly LQAG01 (sample SAMN04331584, study PRJNA305678) | bioreactor metagenome | isolation source: bioreactor_3 inoculated with Wadden Sea sediment 1st replicate of a... | place: Germany:Bremen | reverse complement strand
ATTCTGTAGTTGTCAAAACAAGGAAAGTTTCTTATACATGAGCTGAATAGTTACAAAAATTCTTGCAATATCCACCCTTTTGATATACCGGTTTAAGTGCTTTTGCAGATACCATTAATACTTTTGAGATTTGTGAGAATCAATGATAGGGGCAAGAATGGTCGAGTTTTGCCGGAATTGAGTATAATGGCAAGATGGTTAAGATTTGACAATGGAAAAAAATGCAGATCTGGTTTCTTTGTACTTTTTCAAAATGGGAAGGGGTCAGATATAAAGGTGATATTCGGTTCTGCACTTCTTTCATTTTAGCATAATATACAGTTAGATAATTTTTCCATGAACGATATGCTGATCCACACATGAGCTTGGACGAAGCCCTAACGGGCAGACAGAAGGAGTCTTCGTACTATTACCCAAGGGACAAACATCGTGGAGGCTCACCCGATAAATCGGGTTCGACCAACAAATAAGTTGAAGCTGACCTTATGGTCATTTTTTTGGCTGTGTGGCTGCAGCTTAACTTATAGTGTTAATGTTTTGATGATGTGGAAAACACTTAACTAAATACTCTAAACTTATTTCAAAGGATTTTGTATGCCCAAACGACTAAGCCCTTTTTCATTTTATGATTTTTTAGGGTATTTCATACCAGGCGCAATAACTTTATATTTTGTCATTTTTGCTTGTTTCCATTCGAGCAATCATCAATCTATAATTTTAGCAGCATCTGAAACATTAACTCTATTCAAAAAAGATTTTTATATCCCATTTATTTTAATTTCATACATTTTGGGACACATGTTGAGTTTTCTTTCTTCGGTAACGATTGAAAAATACGCAAAACTGGGCATATGGCTATCCTTCTAAATATCTTTTAGGAATAGATCCAGATGGCTACTTTAACCCACCAATAAATAAAAAAGACGAATAGCTGGAAGAATTTTAATTGCAGCCCTTATTTTACCTGTAACATTCATGGATATTATTTTCGGATACATCTTTGACTGGCGAGGCCTTTTATGTCAAGTCTGCCGGAGATTTGTCAATTAAAATAAATAAAAGAAAGCATAACTAAAATTTATAGAGATATAAACGATATTGAAGGGCTTGGGCATAGTAGATTCTTTAAAGAACAATCCTTTTTCAGGTTTTGTTATCATTATGCCTTGGAAAATGCTGAAAATCATAATGTTAAAATGCAAAATTATGTAGCTCTTTTTGGGTTTACTATGACGCTTACAATTTATTTTTGTTCTCTTTTTTGGTTATTTCTGATTCATTATTTCGTAGGAAATATCGACAATAAATTAGCGACTATTTTATTAGCAATCAACGGCAATGTCAGTTTTATTTTTTATATGGCATTTAATAAATTTTATAGGCGGTATAGCTTAGAATCTATGATGGCCGCATCCGTCGCAATAAGAAAAAATCAAACAAGGAGTGATAGTTAAACGAAATAAATGCCTGACTATTTAAATGTTCAACCATCCCCTTCTGCGCTCGTTCAATCACTTCGCGATATTGGCTACTCTATGGAATCTGCCATCGCTGATGTGATAGACAATTCCATTACAGCGAAAGCGAAAAATATCCATGTCAATTTTGCATGGAATAATGAAAACCCCTGGATTGCTATTGTAGATGACGGTTATGGTATGTCTCCTGCTGAGTTGACGGATGCCATGAGACTCGGGAGCAGAAATCCCCTGGAGGACAGAAACGATGAAGATCTTGGGCGGTTTGGTCTCGGTCTTAAAACAGCGTCTTTTTCCCAATGCAGACAGTTAACACTTATCAGCAGGAAAGATGGGATACTGTCTTGCAGAGAGTGGGATCTTGATCAGATAGAAGAGAATCCTGATAGTGGATGGAGATTGAAGATTTTTGAAAATTCTGAAATTCAGGCGGATAAATGTATAGAGGATATACTTCCTTTGATGAATCAAACTGGAACTATTGTATTGTTAAGAAAGCTGGATCGTTATGACGGATTGGAAAGAAATTAAACTCGCTTGTTGAGCATACAAGAGTCCATCTTGAGCTGGTTTTCACCGTTTCCTTTCTCCCCGTCCAGAAGGGAAAAAAATCAATATATTTCTGAATAATGATCGCTTGAGCGCATTCAATCCGTTTAATCCAACCCACCCTGCAACCCAGGAGCTTCCAGAACAGTTTATACATGTTGACGAACAAGCCGTTAAGGTTCAACCGTATGTTCTACCGCATTACAATAAGACCTCCCGAGATGAATATCAAAAATTCGCCTGTTCAGGGGGGTATCTTCAGAATCAGGGTTTCTATGTTTACAGGAATCGCAGGCTTATTATTAAAGGCACCTGGTTTCGTCTCATTAAAAAAGAAGAAACTGACAAAACTGATACGTGTTCAGATTGATATTCCAAATTCCCTGGATCATCTCTGGAAAATCGATGTAAAAAAATCACATGCATCGCCGCCTGAAGCAATAAGAAACGAACTGAAGTTGATTATAGATCGAATCGCAGCATCCGGAAAAAAAGTATACCGGCAGAAGGGGAAAAAACTTGCCTCCAGTGTGAAAGTACCCGGATGGACAAGGACTGCTGCAGAGGGAAAGATATTATATGAAATCAATAAAGAACACCCTTTGATTATACAATTTAAAAATGACCTGCCAGATGAAAAGCAACGTTCATTCAAAGATTTAGTTTCATGATCGAAAGCAGTTTTCCCACAGAGTTATTTTACAGTGACGTTGCAAAAAAACCTGAAAACCTCTGCAAGCCAGAATTTAATGAAGAACAGGTCTCTGCACTCCTCGACATTTTTATCGTTCAAATGATCAATAGCGACATTCCAGAAACAGAAATTGCTGGTCGAATATTGTCAATCGATCCTTTTCAAGCTACCCTGAAAAGGTGAACAGCTCTTAAAACAAAGGATTATTAAATGAGTAATACAAATATGAAGTCTCAAGATTCAGCTGAAATTCTTGAAAAAATTGAAGATGGTGTTGCTATTTTACTTGATGGAGGAAATAAGGATCGAGATACCATTATTAATTTTGTCAGGACGGTAGTTGCCAGCCAGCACAATCAAGATATTGTTACAGAAAATGGTATTCTCCAGATAACAAAAAGACTTGAGGCTCGTTTTGATATAAGTATGGGGGTTGGTAATCTGCTTTCTGCGGAAGGCTATACACCATGGCTGGATGAGGCACGAAAAGACATTGAATGGTATTACTGGGAACGATATAAACGACTTCTTCCAGATAAAAAATTCAATCGTGAAGTAATCAACGTTCTGGATATAGACACAAATAAGATACTTGATCATTTAGAAAATCCTCTGAAAAAAGGAAGCTGGAAAAGAAAGGGACTATGTGTCGGGCATGTTCAGTCAGGGAAAACAGCAAATTACCTTGGTGTTATCTGTAAAGCGGCAGATGCCGGATACAAGGTTATTATTGTGATGGCTGGATTATTAAATGCACTTAGAAACCAGACACAGGAACGCATTGATGAGGGCTTTGTTGGTTTTGATAGCTCTCAGCAGCTCGAAGCCACAACACTTGAAGAAAAATTAACAGGTGTCGGGAACTTTTATGATCCATCAAACTGGCACTCTCCTGTACCTCTTACAACCAATTCACAGGATTTTGATAGAAAAATTGCGACACAACTCAGAGCACAGATCAGCCAGTTTAACGAACCCGTTATTTTTGTGCTTAAAAAAAATGTCTCTATCTTGAAGAATCTCATAGACTGGCTCAAAAGCAACAACTCCGAATTGAACAGATTTCCCATGCTTCTGATTGATGATGAAGCTGACCATGCATCTGTTAATACTAATCGGGAAGATTTAGACCCCACTGCTACAAACAGTCGAATTCGAGAGTTGTTGAGTTTGTTTGAGCAAAGCTCTTACCTTGGATACACGGCAACCCCGTTTGCAAATATTTTCATCGACCCGGAAAATGATGATGATATGCTTAAGGACGATCTGTTCCCCAGGGATTTTATTATCAGTCTGGATACACCATCAAATTATGTTGGGGCGAGCCGTATTTTTGAAGAAGATGGGGACCTGGATATAGTCAGAGAAGTTAATGATTATGAGGATGCTATCCCCCTGAATCATAAAAAAGATGAGTTCCCTCCTTTTCTTCCTGAAAGTCTTCATGAGGCCGTCCGTACATTTATTCTTGTAAAGGTGATTAGAAATTTGCGTGGTCAGGAGAACAGCCATAACTCCATGTTAATAAACATCAGCCGGTTTACCGATATTCAATCAAATGTAAAATGGCAGATACATGAATATCTTACAGAGCTGAGAGATGCGGTTAAAACACTATGCACTTCCGGAAGAAAAGGCTTTATCCAGTTCAAGTATCCGCTCTCTGAAAAAAACGTGGGACAAAGAATTCAGCGGAACAGAATTTATCTGGAGAGATATTCAAGTTGAACTCCGTACAGCTGTTTCACCGATTCGTGTTATTGAAGTAAACGGGTCAAAAAATTCAGAACCTCTGGATTACAACAAACATGATTATCCTAACGGGCGAAGTGTAATTGCAATAGGTGGTTTGAGCCTGTCACGTGGATTGACCCTGGAAGGTTTAACAGTCAGCTATTTTCTGAGGAATTCTATCATGTATGATACGTTGATGCAGATGGGGCGGTGGTTTGGTTACCGTACCAACTTCGATGATATCTGCCGTGTCTACATGACTGCGGAAGCTAATTCCTGGTATGCCCATATTTCAAGAGTTACAGACGAACTGAGAGAAGAATTCAGTCGAATGGAAAAAAGCAAAAATGACACCCAGAGATTTCGGGTTGTGTGTACGAAACCATCCTGAAAGTCTTATTGTTACTGCAAGAAATAAGATGAGAACTGCAAAGCAAGTATTGCGTCAAATTAATCTTTATGGAAGGCTTGTCGAAACAGCGGTCTTGATCAAATCAAATGATGTATTGGAAAAGAACAGAAATGTGATTCGAACGTTACTTGACTCTGCAAAAGCGGAAGGTGTTTATAAGGAATTTAATGCCAGTCATCTCTTCCTGAAGGTGTCTGTTGATCATATTAAAAAGTTTCTTGATGATTTTATAAATCATCCTGCATCACAAAACACTGAAAATCGGCCTCTAATCGACTACTTGAAATTACTCTATGAGCAGGACAATATAAAAAGCTGGGACGTCGTACTGTTGAATAAACCAGGGTCAAAATCGACCATCGATGAACAGACCATTTCGGGTCTTTCTGTAAAACCGCAGTTCAGGAATGTAAACCCGGAAAGAGGAAATGGAATCGCTCAAAAAATCGTCGAATTGGATCAGATCCAGATGAGCAGGCGGGTTTAAATAACAAAATCATGGAACAACTTTTAGATCAATTCGGAACAAAATCAAGAATAAAATCTGCAGAATGCAGGAAATTAAGAAAACGACCTTTACTGCTGTTGCATTTACTGGATTGTTCTCTTGATGGGGTTTCCATAAATAAAAGAGGGGTTTTTGCATTCGGTATAAGCTTTCCGGGTGAAAGCACCGTAAGAAGGCCTGAACGGCTTGTTGAGTACGTGGTTAATACTGTCTGGTGGCGTAATAATTATGCTGATCTTCTTGATGAAGAGGAGAACTCACTTGAATAATCCATGGGAAGAGATAAAAATTCCTTCACAGGATATACTATACAGGTCATAGATTCTGAGCACCCTTTGAGATTACTGAGGGCAAGGGATATTTATGGTCGATTTTTATTCATATATGAATTTTCCGGTTCAGACCATATCCCGGAAAAATTTCCTGAACTGAATGGTATTGATATTCATCTGCAGGGTCCGGAGCAGTCTGCTTCAGATAACTATATGCTCCTCCTGGTTCTTAAAGAAAACAAAGAATGGCAGATATTCCTTTCACTATGCAATGATCTTGTAGCATCAACAAAATCGCTCGAAGTGAAAACAGACGCAACTTTGATTATTTTGAGGAGGCTTAAACGCTGGCAGCATTTCCTGCAGAGAGCCCGCTCAGGACTATTGCCTGAAAAGGAAATTAAAGGATTGATTGGAGAACTGCTTTTTATCAACGGACATCTGATCCCGGCTTTCGGTGCAGGCGCAGCCATTCAGTTCTGGCAGGGTCCTGAAGATTCCCCACAGGATTTTAACATCCACGATTGTGCTGTTGAGGTCAAATGCCAGCTGGGAACAACGACACCAGCAGTTCGTATTTCATCTGCTGATCAGCTGTGCACGCAATTATCCGAGATGTTTCTTTACGTCATTACACTTGGCAAATCTGATGAAGCTACTACTCTTGCCGTTAGTCTTCCATCACTTATCAGTGTAATCAGAAGTCAGCTGGAATCAGAGTCACCATCAGATCTGGAACGATTTAATGATCTGCTTTACCAGACAGGATATATTGAGTCCGAAGAATATGAGCATTTTAACTATATTCATGTCTCAGAGAAGATGTTTTCAGTAAAAAATAATTTCCCAAGGATCTGTTCTGAAAATCTCATCACCGGAATTGAAAGAGTTGCCTACAATATCAATCTGCATGACTGCGAACCATTTTCAGCAGTACCTGAATGGATGGAGCTATTATGAGCTACGAAGTTTTTTTTTAAGGATTTTATGCAGGATATTTATGCCCGTTCTGCAGCCGAAAGTGACTTCTCAGAAGTGGTTTTCACTGAAAGGGTCTGCGATTTTCTCGTTGAGCAGGCTGTGCTTGAAAATTACACTGCTGCCAGCTACAAAAGAAAACTCTGGGGATAAGAGTCGATGCTTATCACTATTCAGATGAATCCGATATGCTGACTCTCATAGTTACTGATTTTTACAACGAGCCCGTGTCCTTGACTAAAACTATTATGACTAAAGTGTTTAAGCGTGCCGTGAAATTTTTTGCAAAAGGTCTCGACAGCTCATTTTATAAATCCCTGGATGAAAGCGATCCTGGTTTCGGTCTTGCCAGAGATATTAATGTTTTCTGTTCCAGTAAAAAGCTCAGGAGAATACGTTTTATATTACTTTCCAATGCCCTTCTAAGCAAAAGTGTCAATGATATACTTCCTGAATATGATGTTAAGGGATACCCCTGTTCATTTGATATATGGGATCTGGGTCGTATCCAGCGCATTGAAGAGTCCGGTAAGTCTCGTGAGGATATTGTTGTGGATTTCAGTTCCTTGTTGAAGCGCAACCTTCCATGTCTGCCAGCCTCCAGCAATAATGGAGCCTACAAATCTTATCTTCTGGCTCTTCCTGGTTCGCTGGTTGCCGAGCTTTATGATAAATATGGTGAGCGCTTGTTAGAGCAGAATGTAAGAACATTCCTTCAATTTCGAGGAAAAGTAAATAAAGGAATGCGAAATACGATTCAAAACAGCCCTGAAATGTTTTTTGCATACAATAATGGAATTACAGCCACAGCAGAAGAGGTATCAACAACAGAATTAAACGGTCAGGTAAGTATCAAGGCTATAAAAAAACTTTCAAATTGTTAATGGTGGTCAAACAACAGCGTCACTTTTTAATACTCACAGAAAAAACAAGGCTGATCTCACAGCAGTTCATGTACAGGCAAAGCTTACAGTGATCCCCCCGGAAGAGACAGAACACATTGTCCCCAAAATATCTGAATATGCTAACACACAAAACAAGGTCAGTGCTGCAGATTTTTTCTCGAATCATCCTTTTCACCTGAGAGTAGAAGAAATATCACGTCGCCTCTGGGCACCATCTTCCGAAGGCAGTTTACGGGAAACTCACTGGTATTATGAACGTGTAAGGGGCAATATGCCAATGCACAAACGAATCTTACACCTTCCAGAAAGAAAGAGTTTCTTGCTGTTAATCCAAGAAAACAAATGTTCATAAAGACAGATCTGGCAAAATTCCAAGGATCATGGGACATGAAACCCCACATAGTAAGTCTCGGTGCTCAGAAAAATTTTGTGAAATTTGCTGAAGCTGTTTCCAAGAGGTGGGAAAATATGAACACGAATACAATGAGTTGTTTTTTAAACGATTGATTGCAAAAGCAATTCTTTTTCGTACAATTGACCGGTTTATCATGAGGCAACCCTGGTATGGTGGATATAAAGCGAATATTGTGACATATACTGTTGCCAAATTTTCTCAAATGATTAATAACACCGGAATGTTTCTTGATCTGGAAAATATCTGGCAAAGGCAGAGCCTTACCGAAGTAATGGAAGAGTTTCTGATAACAGTTGCTGAAGCTGTCAATTCGGTTATTCAGGAAACACCGGCGGGTATAACGAATGTAACCGAGTGGTGCAAAAAAGAGGCGTGCTGGATTAATGCTCAGGAAATATCATTAGATATTCCCGAAAAGGTTCAAGAAGAATTTATTACCAGAAAAGAAAGAAAGTACAAAGATGCTGATGCCCGAACCGTTCAAAAAATAGACAATGGTATTGAGGCCCAGAAATTTGTACTGGAAAAAGGAGCTACATTCTGGAAGCAGATAATCTCCTGGTCAGAATCCAACAGAATTTTTTCTCCGAAAGAAACTGGTCTCCTTCAAAATGCAAGCCAGATCCCAATGAAGATTCCAAGTGAAAAACAATCCTTGCTGTTAGTGGGCATTGAAAAAAAAGCTCTGGAGGATGGTTTTTCGGCATGATCCCTGTAATTGACGTTTTTGCCGGGCCTGGTGGCCTGGGAGAGGGATTCTCCTCGTACACCGACCAGAACGGAAACCAACCTTTTGAAATCGCGTTATCAGTTGAAAAAGATATTTACGCCCACAGTACTCTGGAATTAAGGAGTTTTTTCAGAAAATTTCCAAAAGGGAAAATCCCTGATGATTATTATGATTACATTCGAAAAAAATCTTTGACAAGCAGCCCAAGTGCCCACAAAAAAATTACGGGCAGCACTCTTTGAAAAATATCCAAAAGAAGCCCGCCTTGCCCGACAGGAAGCCTGGCATGCAGAGCTTGGAAATAAAAGGAAATTTAATAAAAAACTCGATATCAGAATTAAAGAGATCATAGATTCCTCAAATGTGAATTGCTGGGGTATGATCGGCGGCCCACCATGTCAGGCATACTCTGTAATTGGAAGGTCCAGAAACAAAGGGATCTCAGGTTACACCGCTGAAAAAGACAAACGAAGTTACCTGTACCGTCAGTATTTAAGATTAATCGCCCGACATAAACCTGACTTTTTTATAATGGAAAACGTTAAGGGGATGTTGTCTGCAAAATTAAACGGAAAATCTCTTTTTGAAAAAATTCTGGATGACCTTAAGCGTCCTCGAAAAGCAATTAGGGGAATCGGAAAAATTTCATCACTTGGGTATCAGATTTTTCCTCTTGTACAAAACACTTCGAATTCGACAGAACCGGCCGATTTTATAGTTGAAACTGAGAATTTTGGCGTCCCTCAGGCCCGCCATAGAGTTATAGTAATGGGAATCAAAAATGGTTTTTCAACAGCCATTCCATCAACGCTGAAAAAGAAGAGACAGGTTACTGTAAAAGAGGTACTCAATAATCTGCCAAAGCTCAGAAGCGGCTTGTCAAAGGAGAAAAAAGAGAAATAATACCTATGATCAATGGGTGAAAAAGGTCGCCAGGATAACTGACCTGAAATGGTTTAAAAATGCCCCTCAAAAAAAGTTAAATAAATGAAATCAAAAAAATCTGGAACGAATCTCAGAAAGCATACAAGCACAGGGTAACGAGTTTTGCTCAGCTTCTATAGACGACTTCTCAGATAAAAAACTTTCATCCTGGTTTCTGGACAAAAAACTTAAAGGCGTATTCAACCACACCAGCCGTTCACATATGGTGTCAGATCTCCACCGGTATCTTTATGCCGCTTCATATACTGAAAAATATGGCAGATCCCCTCTAATTGCAGAATTCCCGGATGAATTAATACCTGCCCACAAAAATGCCAGAAGCGGTCATTTTAATGATCGATTCCGGGTACAGGTTGCAGGCAAACCTTCTGTGACAGTGACCAGTCATATTTCGAAAGACGGTCATTACTTTATCCATTATGATCCTACACAATGCCGAAGTTTAACTGTAAGAGAAGCTGCAAGACTGCAAACATTTCCTGATAATTATTTTTTTGAGGGGAGCAGAACACAGCAGTACATACAGGTCGGGAATGCTGTCCCGCCCCTGCTGGCAAGACAGATAGCTGAGATAGTTTATGATTTAATCAAAAAGTCAGTTTCGGAAATTTAATATGGATACTATTTCCAGTGAACATAGAAGCTGGAATATGTCACGGATCATGAATCGTGATACAAAACCCGAATTAATTGTTCGATCCTTATTGCACCACAAGGGATACCGTTTCAGGTTACACAGAAAAGATCTTCCTGGAAAACCGGATATCGTTTTGCCGCGTTTTAAAAAAATAATTCTTGTTCATGGCTGCTACTGGCATCGCCATGAAGGTTGTAGACTTGCCTACAACCCAAAAAGCAGAGTCCGTTTCTGGCAGAACAAATTCAATCAAAACATTAAGCGGGATAAGATAGTTCGGAAAGAATTATCTCAAATGGGATGGCAGGTATATGTTATCTGGGAGTGTGAGACAAAGAAGATTGATCTGTTAGAAGATAAAATTAATCAAATATTTTCTGAGTAAAAAAAATACAACAATAAAAAAAATGCTACGGACTACGCCGCAGATTTTTGTGGTTACATTAAGCCTAGCGGCAGACATCGCAGTTTTAAGCGATGAGCAAAACTCGAAACGCCCTTATAATAGAGGTTTTCAAGAACCGATGAGGATACCTTTA
>LQAG01000456.1_pt1 | contig 10805 bp, 17 predicted proteins | sample 1535801 | NCBI WGS metagenome assembly LQAG01 (sample SAMN04331584, study PRJNA305678) | bioreactor metagenome | isolation source: bioreactor_3 inoculated with Wadden Sea sediment 1st replicate of a... | place: Germany:Bremen | reverse complement strand
GGAAAGATAGGAGGGAAGATGCCACCATCCCGGGGGTCCAGATTGATGAGACGTTCGTTTTATGCCGGGTCAATTGAGTTTGAGCCGGTCTTTTTGATTACCAGTGGCCTTCGGTATTGGGGGCGGCCGAAACCGTATACTCTCCCGCCTTAAACCGTTCCACAGCGGATTGAACGGTACCGCTGACATCATTGGCTACCTTGACGCCTGCGGCCTCCAGGGTTTTGAATGCATTGGGGCCGCAGAATCCGGTCAGAAGAATCTCCGCGCCTTTGTCTGACACCGCGGCAGCCGCCTGGATCCCGGCCCCTTTGAACGCATCCTTGTTGGCGGCATTGTCAATGACGTCCACCTCCAGGGTATCGGAATCCACCACCAGGATATAGGATGCCCGACCGAACCGCGGGTCCACGTCAGCAGTCAGATCCGGGCCTGTGGCGGTAATGGCAAGTTTCATGAAGCTCCTTAATGTCCGCCGCCACCGCCGCAGACCTGGTCGTTGGTGATTTCCGGCAGTCTGCCGGCAATGAGATCCATGACCACGGGTTCGATTTCCGGCCGCTGGTCATCATGGTACACGTCAATGCCCACCTGGCGGAATCCCATCAGGGGGCGCATTCCGATGCCGCCTACGATCAGGGCGTTGACCCGGTGTTCGGCCAGCAGGTTCACCGGCACCATGCACCCGCCCTGAACATGCTCCTGATTTGCCAGGGTGGAGACGCCGGTGATTTTCCCGTCTTCCACATCCACAAAGGTAAAGACATCACAATGACCGAAATGTCCCGACCGGGTTCCCTTGAGTCCTCCCTCACCATTGGAGGGAATCGCGATTCTTCCGTTTTTCATACATTCTCCTTCAGCTCAAACTGATAAAGGGTTGTCAATGAGTTATTACATTAATCGTTCCAGTTTCATGGCGGGATGCGCCATCACCGTTTCCCAGATGCTTTTGATTGCCTGGGGCAGCCGGGCGGGTTCCGTCATGTTCCAGCAGGGTCTGAATTTGAATCATGGCTTTCGTAAAGGCCGGATCAAACGGAATTTTACCTGCCACCTGAATATTTTTTTCTTTGGCAATAACTTCGATGGCCCGGGTCTGGTCCAAGTTTAGATCGAACTTATTGATGCACACCATCACCGGGATCTTGAAATGGGCTGCCAGATCAGCCACTCGTTTCATATCATGGATCCCGGACACCGTGGGTTCCGCCACAACGAGAATGGCACTGGACTGTCCAATACTGGCAATCACCGGACACCCGATACCCGGAGGACCGTCCGTGAGAATCAAGTCGATGTGGGCGTCTCTGGCCCGTTTGCGTGCCTGTTCCCGAACCAGGGTCACCAGACGCCCGGAATTTTCTTCGGCAATGCCCAAGCGGGCATGAACCATGGGGCCGAAACGGGTCATGGAAACAAACCACTGGCCGCAGGTCTTCTGAGGAAAGTCGATGGCGGATTCCGGGCACAAATCCGCACAGACCCCGCAGCCTTCGCAATTCAGGGCATCCACACTGTATTCGCCCTTGTTTTCTTTAATGGCATCGAACCGGCATAGGTCCAGGCAGGTGCCGCAGGATGAACATCTTTCCGGGATGATAACGGCTTCGTTTCCGCCCGCAAAATCATGGGTTTCTTCCACATCCGGGGCCATGATCAAGTGCAGGTCAGCGGCATCCACATCCGCATCACACAGGATTAAAGAGGAAGCAAGTCCTGCAAATGCAGCTGTTAAGCTGGTTTTGCCGGTGCCGCCTTTTCCACTCAATATCACCAGTTCTTTCATGGGGCACACTTTTTCTGACCTGCCAGCTGGCAGATTTTCCGGTAAAGGGTTTGGAATTTTTTCTTGTAATCCTGTTGCTGCGAGATGATCAGGTCCCCTGGGAATAGGCTTCCGCAATGGCCCTGTCAAAGGGAATTTCCATTAAAACCGGCAGGTGCTGTTCTTTGGCATAGGCATATACCGCATCATCCCCCATGCCGGCCCGGTTGATGATCAGGCCGTGGGGAATATTCATCAGTTTCACGGTTTCTACAGCCAGTTTCAGGTCATTGAGCCCGAACGGGGTGGGCTCTGTTACCAGAACGACAAAATCCGTATCTTTCATGGCGGCGATGACCGGGCAGGAGGTTCCGGGGGGAGCGTCGATCAGTGTGATCCCCTCATTAGGTGCCCGAAGGGATTTGACTTTCCGGATCACGGGAGGGACCATGACCTGGCCGATATCCAGCAGTCCCTGTCCAAAATTCATGTCCGGCATCGGGCCTTTGCCGGTTTCCACGGTTCCCAGAACCCGTGCTTTTTCCGTGATAGCTTCTTCTGGACAGATCACGGTGCAGCCCCCGCAGGAGTGGCATAATTCAGGAAAGGTGACCACGGATTTCCCGGCCACGGCAATGGCGTTGAACCGGCAGATCTCCATGCATTTTTGCAGAAGGTGCACCGGTCCAGATCGATTTCCGGCACCGGTGCTATCACTTTTTCCCGGGAGATGATGTGCGGGTGCAGAAACAGATGAAGGTTGGGTTCTTCCACATCGCAATCCAGCACCGTGACCGGCTGATCCAGTGACACGGCCAGATTGGCGGCCACGGTGGTCTTGCCGGTACCGCCTTTCCCGCTTGCTATGCTGATGATCATGGATGATTCCTTGATTGTTTCAAGATGTTCAGTTTTTTTCAGAATACGCACCAGTTCTTTTCCGGATTCTTCATTCGGGGTCAGGGGAAGCTGCATAAGTACCCCCAGGCCCTCATATGTTTCATGAAACTGGTCTGAAGATAAGGCACTGGCCGCCACACAGTTCGTCATAGGGCTTTTTATGATCACCTGTTCCACCAGGGTTCGGCCGGTCATATCTATCAGGGTTTCATCCGTGATCATCAGATCGATGGCCTTTCCCTGATCCATGGTCTGTGACAGGATGTCGAGAACGGCTTTTCCGGTATCTGTCCATTGAATCTCCACCGGATGTTTCTGCAGTTCCTGTACCAGATCACCGAATGGTTGTTTTTCTCTTACCGCCAGCACCGCGTATATCATGATTTTCCTCAAGGGCTTTGTCTGTTCTGTCAAATGGTTCCACACAATGTTCAACACCGATCGTCATTAAGCAAAGCCTGTGCCATCCCAGGATATTGATGGTGTGAAATTAAGGTTTGATTGAAAATCCAGCGGGTTGTCGTTTATGCAATTCTTTGTTTTCAGGGAATGGATCCCCATACCCCGAGTCGGGGTAGCAGTTGTGCGACCTGAGGTATCGTTTCTGAATCAACCCGGAGATCTCTTTGAGGACAGGGATATGTTCAGCCTTTCAAATCAGCCGTCTGGCAGGATCGGAAGAAGCGGATGACGGATGAGCGGGTGATGGCATAATGTTTGCTTTAATCCAAGTTGATATATCCTGAGCTAAGGGAGGTGTCTTGATGTCGGATCCCTGCAACCGTTCGGCAGCTGCGGAAATTTCCCATGCCGGAACACTGGAAGACAGACCGTTGCGCACCAGAAATTCGTGGACGATCCTGGTGATTGATGATGAACCGGACGTTCGAGATGTCATGGCCATCAGTCTGGAAGATGCCGGATACAAGACCCTTTCCGCAGCTAACGGAGAATCCGGACTCAAACTACTGGCATCTCATAAACCCCAGATTCTCATCACGGATATCAAAATGCCGGGCATGAGTGGCCTGGAAGTGTTGAAACAGGCCCGGCACATCCGTCCGGAAACCCAGGTGATCGTCACCACCGGTTTGCCGATATCAAAAAAGCAGTCACCGCTCTCCAGCATGACGCCTCAGATTTCATCACCAAACCCGTAGATGATACCACGCTTCACCTGGCATTGAAACGGGCCATGGAACGGTATCAGAACCAGAAAGAACTGGCCGATTATACACGGCTGCTGGAACAGACCGTTCTCAATCAGGAAAAGATTCTGCATCAGGAAAAAATGATGTCCCTGGGCCGCCTGGCCGCCAGCATGGTCCACGAGATCAACAACCCGTTGTCCGGGATCCTGAACTATATCCAACTGATGATTCGGCTGACGGAAAACCGGACTGGGATGATGCCCGCAGAGCCCGGTTTAAAGATTATCTGGCCATTATCTATCAGGAAACCCGGCGCTGCGCGGACCTGGTCTCCGGGCTCCTTCAGTTCTCTAGAAAATCCAGCCTTCAATTCGGACCCGTGGATATCTGTGAGCTGATCGAGTACAGCCGGATGCTGTGTCAACACAGGCTGGAACTGGCACAGATCACCCTGGAAATCACCTGTGATCCCAAAATTCCCAGGGTGTCGGGCGATGCCAACCAACTGCAGCAATGTCTGATCAATCTGATCTTCAATGCCATTGACGCCATCGAAGCAAGCCCTGGGGCGGAACTCAACGAAGGGGAAGCACTTGCGCCGGCCCGGCCGGCGGGGCGCATTTTGCTGAAAGCGGATATGGAGGAAGCAACGGATCTGGTGCGCGTCCGGGTGGAAGACAACGGCAAAGGCATTGCACCGAATGACCTGCCCCGAATTTTCGAACCGTTTTTCACCACCAAACAGGATGGTCACGGTGTGGGTCTGGGGTTGTCCACGGTTTACGGGATCATCGAGCACCACAACGGCACCATCACCGCGAACAGTGACAAAGGACAGGGAGCCTGCTTCACGATCCGGCTTCCTGCGGAAGATCGAGACGCAGGGGAGATGCAGGGCACAGGAGACGTGAAAATGAATGACACCCGAGCAACAGAGGAGACCAGCGGATGATACCAGACAGCATGCCGTTACGGGTGGGGGTTTACATCTGTCACTGCGGCGTGAACATCGCCGGCAAGGTGGATGTGGCTGATGTCAGCGAATGGGCCGGATCCTTGCCCCATGTGGTTATTTCTAGGAATTACAAATTCATGTGTTCCGAGCCGGGCCAGGCCATGATTGAAACCGATATCCGGGACCACGGGCTGAATCGGGTGGTGGTGGCGTCCTGTTCCCCGAGGCTTCACGGGAAAACCTTTATGGAAACCTGCCGGCGGCCGGGATCAATCCTTATTATTTTAATATGGCGTCGGTCAGGGAACAGGTGTCCTGGGTGACTAAAGACCGGGACCGGGCCACCCGCAAGGCCCGGGGCCTGGTCGCGGCGGCCGTGAACCGGGTGGCCTGTCATCAGCCCCTGACTACGGGCCTGTCCGGGGTGCATCCGGATGTGGCGGTCATTGGCGGGGGGATCGCCGGTATGCAGGCGGCCATTGATATCGGCAACGCCGGGCTTACCGTGCACCTCATTGAAAAGGACAGCACCATTGGGGGCCATATGCTCCAGTTTGACAAAACCTTTCCCACCCTGGACTGTGCGGCGTGCATCGGCACCCCCAAAATGGTGGAGGTTGCCCAGAATTCCCATATCGCCCTGCATACCTTGAGCCGGGTGACGGAGGTGTCCGGGTTTGTCGGCAATTTTACCCTGAATATCACGGAAAAACCCCGGTATGTGAACGCGGATCTGTGCACAGGGTGCGGGGAGTGCGCCACCGCATGTCCGGTGTCCATTCCCAGTGCCTGGGACATGGGGCTGTCCGACCGCAAAGCTATCGGCAGAAGTTTTCCCCAGGCCATTCCCATCACGTTCCAGATAGAGAAAGCCCGGACCGCGCCCTGCACCCGGACCTGTCCGGCAGGCATCAATGTCCAGGGATATGTGCAGCTGGCCAAACAGGAAAAATATGACCAGGCCCTGGCATTGATCATGGAAAAAGCCCCGTTTCCCGGAGTCCTGGGCCGGGTGTGCCCCCATCCCTGCGAAACCGCCTGTGCCCGGGGGGAAACGGAAAGGCCCGTGCCATCCGGCTTCTCAAACGCTATGTATCGGACATGGCATCACCAGCCCGGAAGATTCCGGACATTGTGGACAAAGAAGAGACGGTGGCGGTGATCGGGGCCGGGCCGGCCGGGCTGACTGCGGCCTATTTTCTGCGACTCAGAGGCTACCGGATTACGGTGTTCGAGGCATCGGGCCGGGCAGGGGGCATGCTTCGCGCCGGCATCCCCGCATACCGGCTGCCTAGGAATATCCTGGACCGGGAGATCCAGTATATCCTGGACCATGGTATCGACTTGAGACTGCATGCCTGCCTGGGAAAAGAGGTCGAACTGCCTGGTCTAAAAGATCAGGCTTCCGTGCCGTGTACCTGGCCACCGGAGCCAATTGCCCCATGAAACTGGGCCTGGAGGGGGAAGACACTCTTTCCGGGGTCATGGATGCAGTCACATTTCTAAGACAGATCAATCTGGGGGAAGACACTGGCTGTCACGGCAGGGTTTTGGTGGTGGGGGGCGGCAATGTGGCGATCGATGCAGCAAGGTGCGCCCGACGGATTCCCGGATGCGAGGTCACCCTGGTCTACCGCCGGACCCGGGAAGAGATGCCGGCCTATGCCGATGAAATCAAAGGTGCCCTTCAGGAAGGCATCACCATTTTAGAGCTGGCCAGCCCGGTCAGGCTGGAGGGGGATCAGGGGAAACTTACCCGGGCGGTGTGCCTGAAAACGAGCTGGGACCGCCGGATGAGTCCGGACGGCAGCGGCCTGTGCCTGTGCCCGGATCGGAATTCATCCTGTCCTGTGACACCCTGATTCCGGCCATCGGCCAGTACCCGGATGATCTGGGAATGGATGGGCTGCCCGGGATCGGGATCACCGGCAGAAATCGGGTCAAGGTCGATGGAATCACCTTTCAGACCGGTGACCCTGTGGTGTTTGCCGGCGGGATCTGGTCCTGGGGCCGGCCACGGTGGCCCAGGCCATCGGCCAGGGCGGGCCGCAGCTCAGCAGATTCATGAGTTCATCCAGCGCCCGGAAGGCCGGGACCTGGACCTGGAAGACCGTGAGACTGCGGCGGACACCAAAAGGGATGATTGGCACTCGGCTGATGCGGCAGCGTCCCTTTCAGAAGACCGATCCGAACACCGGTCAGAAAACAGGACTCCCACCGGATTGATACCAGAACCCCCAGGGGCGGTGCCCCGGTCCGAGCCCGTTTGGATGGACCCGGACCAGCGGATTTCAGGGTTTGACGAAGTGGAGTCCTGCCTCACCCCGGACCAGGCCCTGTCAGAAGCGGGCCGGTGTCTCAACTGCGGGATCTGCTGCGAGTGCAAAGCCTGTGTGGCGGCCTGCGAGCGGGATGCCATCGATCATGATATGACGGAAAAACACTATCAGATCAAGGCGGGCAGCATCATTCTGGCCACGGGGTACAACACTCTGGACCCCTCCGCCATGACCCGGTTTGGTTACGGCCGTTACCCCAATGTGTTTACGGCCCTGGAATTCGAGCGCCTGAGCAATGCCACGGGCCCCACCGGCGGACAGATTCTGATGCGGAATCATGACCGGACCTTTACAAGGCCTCCCAAATCCGTAGCCATTGTTCACTGTGTGGGCAGCCGGGATGTAAATTTCCATGAATACTGTTCCCGGGTCTGCTGCATGTACGCGTTGAAATACACCCACCTGATTAAGGAAAAAGTGGGCCATGATACCCGGGTATATGATTTTTACATCGACATGCGCTGTTTCGGCAAAGGGTATGAAGAGTTTTATAAGCGGTGCCAGCAGGAAGGGACCCTTTTATCCGGGGAAAGGTGGCGCAGATCACGCACCTGCCAGGAACTGGAAATGAGCCGGAAACGCTGGTGGCGGTGGCTGAAGATACCCTGATGGGAGAGGTGATGGAATTGCCTGTGGACATGGTGGTGTTATGCATGGCCATCCAGGCCCGGGAGGATGCGGGAGAGATCGGCCGGGTCCTGGGTCTCAACCAGGGGGCGGACGGATTTTCCTGGAGGAACATCCTAAACTGGGACCTGTGAATACGGCCACGGAAGGCGTGTTTTTGAGCGGCTGCTGCCAGAAACCCATGGATATACCAGACACGGTATCCCAGCCTCCGGGGCTGCAGCCAAGTCATTGTCTTTGGCTGCCAGGGCCAGGTGGAGATTTCCCCCACTGTGGCCAGCATTGATCCGGATATCTGTGCCGGGTGCCAGGTGTGCCTGGTGCTGTGTCCCTATGGGCCATTGAATTTGATGAAGACCGGCAGGTGTCTGTGGTCAATGAAGCGGTGTGCAAGGATGCGGATCCTGTTCCGGGGCCTGTCCCAGCGGTGCGGCCGTGAGCCGCCATTTTACCCGAAAGCAGATGTTTGCTGAAATCAGCGGTGTTCTGGCGGAGTTGTGAAACTGCCGGCATCCTGATCAATCCCTATTTGATTGTTTGACTATTTCATCAGGAGGACCCCATGACTCAGACCGTGATGGAACCAGATCAGGTAACATCATCTGAAACTACCGCCCTGACCGGGGAGGTGTTCGAGCCGGTGCTTATTGCCTTTGTGTGCAACTGGTGCACATATACGGCTGCGGACCTGGCCGGCACCTCCCGTCTGACCTATCCGGATAATGTAAGGCTGGTGCGGGTCATGTGCACCGGATGGTGGATCCCCAGTACGTGATCAAGGCGTTTCTGGAAGGGGCAGATGCCGTGCTGGTGTCCGGGTGCCACCCCGGAGACTGCCATTATATCAACGGTAATTATAAGGCAAGGCGCAGGATCACGCTGCTCAAACAGATTCTGCCTCGGTTCGGCATTGATGCAAAACGGCTTCGGCTCACCTGGATCGGGGCCAGTGACGGGATCGAGTTCGCTCAGACCATGACAAGATTCGTGGAAGCGACCAGGGAAATGGGGCCGTGTCAGACCCGGATTCACCCGGTCATCTGAACCCAGGGCACCGATTGTTCAACACGTCAGGAGAGATTATGATTGCAGCCATTCAAACCAGAGACCAATCCATCACCCAAACCCTTCAGAACTTTTTGCCGATCTGCTCAATACCCGGGCCGTGGATGCGTTGCTGGTGCCGTCCCGGATTTCCGGATCCCCCATGTCAAGCCCTGCCTGATCGCTTCTCCGGATCAGGTAAACCGTACGGTCCCGCTGGGCCCGGGTTTTTTGTCAATGCCGGTCCGGTGGTGTCCCGATTGACCCGGAGCAAATCGGGTGCCACCATCGGGGTATGGCTTCGTCCCTGCGAGGTCCGGGCCTTTGTGGAACTGACCAAGCTCAGGCAGGGGGCCAGAGAGGAGGTCGTTATTCTGAGCATGGACTGCCCCATGGGCCCTGTCCCATAGAGAATATGACGATTGGGCCGTCCAGGGGGAAACGGAGGCCGGGGATGTGGAAAAATGGATTCACACCGTGTATCGGAAGCCTGCAACGCAGGTGGATGCATGGCCCGTGGCCCGGGCCTGCCAGGTGTGCGAAAGCCCATATCCCTTGAACGCGGATGTGTCTGTGATGCTTTTGGGGGCAGATCTGGACCGGGAGATCCCGGTTCGGGCCGACACAGAAAAAGGAGAAACACTGCTGGCGGTAATGGATCTGGCCGGCGGGCGGGAACCGGAACAGCGAAAATCCCTGCTTGCGGACCAGACATCGGACCGTTTGGCAGCATTCCAGGTTATGGATAAAGAAATGCTTACCCAAACCGGCAGCATCGAATCCCTGAACCGGTTTTTCAGTGCCTGCGTCAATTGCTACAACTGCCGGAGTGTGTGCCCGGTCTGTTACTGCAAGGAGTGCGTGTTCAACACGGATGCCGTGGCATACGCCCCGACCCAGTACCTTCCTGGGCCGACAAATGGGGCCGGCTGCCCATGCCCAACGATACCGTGTTTTATCACCTGACCCGCCTGGCCCATATCGGGTGCACCTGTGTGGGGTGCGGCCAGTGTACCTTGGCCTGCCCCAGCCGGATTCCGGTGGCCGATCTTTTCATCAGTGTCACCCGGATCGCCCGGAAGCCTTGACTACATACCGGGCAGGAATGATGCAGAACCGCTGCCCTGTCGTTTTCAGGAATCGGAATTCACCGACATGGTGGGGATGGGGAACAAGGAGGCCACATGACGGATCGCATCGGCAGAACCCTGGTGATCGGTGCCGGAATTTCAGGGATCCGGGCATCCCTGGATCTGGCCCAGGCAGGCTATCAGGTCCTGTTGCTGGAACAGTCGGACCGGGTGGGAGGGCTCTTGTCCCAGCCTGGATACCCAGTTTCCTACCTCCACCTGCGGCATGTGCCGGATGCTGCCCATGATGGAGCGGGATCGGGTAGATCCGCAGTGCCTGCGCCGGGGGCTTGCCCACGAAAATCTCGAGATCTGTACTGCCACGGACCTGGTCTCCCTGAAAGGGGAACCCGGAAATTTTACGGTGTCGTTCATCGGTCAGGCGGATGGGGGGAGAAACGACTGCCCCGTGCTGGTGGTGGATGACGAGAAAATCGTCAGGGATTCCATGAAGGAATGGCTCAGGGAAGAGGGGTATCCGGTTCAGACGGCGGATTCAGCGGCCGGAGCCCTGAAGCTTTTGGAAACTGGGATTTTCAGGGTGATGCTCACGGATATCAAAATGCCGGGCATGGACGGGGTAATCCTGTTGACCCGGGCAAAAGAGATTCAGCCGGACCTGGCTGTGGTCATGATGACGGCTTACGCCGCCGTGGACACCGCCGTGGAGGCCATGAAACAGGGGGCATTGGATTACCTGGTCAAGCCGTTTGATCCGGATGCCGTGCTTCAGATGGTGGACCGGATATACATGGATGCCGTGGCCAAAAACGCCCGGAAAGAAATCGTGGATGCCGTGATTGTGGCAACCGGCGCCACCTTTTTTCAGCCGGACCGGGGCATCAACCCTTATGGCTATGGCCGGATTTCCGGTGTGGTCACCACCTGGAA
>LQAG01000455.1_pt1 | contig 10824 bp, 15 predicted proteins | sample 1535801 | NCBI WGS metagenome assembly LQAG01 (sample SAMN04331584, study PRJNA305678) | bioreactor metagenome | isolation source: bioreactor_3 inoculated with Wadden Sea sediment 1st replicate of a... | place: Germany:Bremen | reverse complement strand
ATCCGCCTTCGCCCGTACACATGCGCACCGGCATGTTCATCTCTTCGTTCAGATATGCCACCCCCATCTGGAGGCCCTCCCACATGGTGGGGGACAAGGCGCCGAAAGACATGCCGCCGATAATCAGGGGATAAATTTCGCGAACCGGCGGAATCCATCCTTTTCCCGCAGTCGCTTCATGTTTCCCTGGGGAGAGGACCCGGCCGAGCAACGTCCGCATCTCGAACTCATGACGACCGGCATCCAGGGCCGGGTCCGTGAGCATGGAGATCCGGGTGAATTTGATCCGGTCCAGGATGGAGCCGGCCGCATTCCGGCGGCCGCCCCGGCGGCGGGGCACCCCCTGCTGGTTGATGTGAAACTTCATCCGGTCCAGCCCGGGGTTCTTTTCCGGATGGATGGCATCATTGGGGCATACCAGGGTACACATGGCGCAACCGATGCAGGCATGGGCCACATCCGTTTTCTGCCGGATTCCGTAAACACGCCTTGCTCCGTGACCTGGTCCGCCTGTCTACGGATACTGATTTTCAGGGTCCGTTTTCTGAACACCGCCAGTTCAATGGCCTGGACCGGACACACGGCCGTGCACTGGCCGCACAGGGTGCAGCGGTCAGTGCTGTATTTCACCTGCCAGGGCAGGTCGCTGAGGCTTAAAGCGGAAGGTTCAAGGCTTCGGTTGACGACATAAGGTTACCTCCTGACGATCAGGGCCGACAATGGCTGTATCTAAATGCATGGGTTGAATATCTCTGGTTTTGTCCCGGTCCGGGATCACGGCATCCAGGCCGCAGATCTCTGAAGAAAATCCGTAAAGGCCTGGTTTGCCTCCCACCACCCCCGGCCGCAGTTTTTCCGGTCCTGGACCATGAACAGGAATGGTCCGGCAGTGTTCCGATGACACAGTTGGCCCGTCAATAATCAGAGCCCGGCAGGTGCGTTTCAGATGAGTCAGAAACTCGGCATTGGGATGAATCGACAGATCGCTTTTCTGAAGCGGGGTGATGACATGCTTGTACGCGTCGATGCCCAGTCCCAGCTCCTCCAGGGAATAATGCAGGATATGGGCGAACACTTCGGAGTCGGACTGATATCCGGTGTAGGCGGCAATTCCCCGGGAGGTTAGAAAATCCCTGATGGGAATAAACGCGGTGTTTTCGCCGTTGGTCATGGTGCTGTATCCTTTGATGAAAAAGGATGGCACGCATACAGGTCTATGGCGTAATTGGTGTTCTGCCGTCCCTGGGCCATGATGATCCGAGCCTTAAGCTCCTTCCGGTCCAGCCCGAGATACTGTGCCAGCAACAGCGGATCCCCGATTTCCTTGATCATGATGGTATCCGGCCAAAAGGAGAAAACCATCATATCGTTTTTTTCTTCCCCCATTTCGCGGATCTTGAGCCGGATGTCGGACAGCCGGACCGCCATGTCGTCTTTGCTCAGATTGTCCCAGTCCTCAGGCAGTTCATAGGCCCGGATCAGGTACAAATCTCTTCTTGGGATACCTTCCACCGGTTTTTTGGGCACTTTCAAGGAAATTTTGTACTTGGTGAGAAAACCCAGGTCCATCATGAACAGGTCCAGGCGCCGGATCCCTTCCTCGCTGAAAATGCCCGACAGAATCGGAGCGTCCTTCATCTCTTCGAAAGGGCCGCCCAGATCCTGGAGCAAAAGCCCCATACCGGACCCGTCATGGCCTTCTTTCATCACGTCCAGGGCCTTGATGGCCATCATGGGGGACACCGGATCCCGGCTGGTGAGTGCGAACAAACGACACATGTTAAAAATCTCCTTACATCTTAAAATATGGCAGCAGCCAACCCTCAAGCAGGCTGTTTTTTCACCGCGAATTCTGGAGAAAAAGGGAATTCATCGATTTCCAAAAATTTTAATCTAAAGAGATTCTCTCACCGTGTCAATCATTTTTTTTTAATAATTTTTTAAAATAGGCGCAAATGAGAATAAAAACCTATTTTTCAAATAATTTTACGCATAATATTTGGATATTTTAAATTTAATCAGAAAATTCATTTTCAATATGGAGAAATGGGCTGTAGCCCGTAAACCATCCGAGCCCGATCGCATAAGGGATTTTCCCGTCCGTTTTCCCATGATCGGTGAAAATCTCGGCAAACCCCGGGCCGGGCCACGTAAATGGCGCATTTCACCCGGGTGCCCACCATCCCTTCCAGGGCTGCGCACCGGGGTGACATTGCGTGGGTTCCTTTCATGAACCAGCCGGATTTTCGGTCACCACTGATCAGATCCAGGGGCACGCCCTGGCGGTTATCCGCGTCCTGTATTGCCACCGAATAAAATGCGCAGCAGGCACCGCACTTCAGACAGGGACCCGGCTTTAGCGGTTCCTGTCTGAGGGGCAGTGATAGAACATCCGAATGTGTGGGGATTCAAACCGCCTGGTCTCTTTTCATGGCCCGGTAGTAATCGTTCACCTCAAGCTCCCGAGTCTGTTTGCGAAACCAGCCGTCAAACAGAATAAGACCATGCTGCCCGTCCAGAGACGTGTAATTTTTGACGACCTGCCCCTGCATGGCCACAGTGGCAGGGTCATATACCCTAAAATCGGCAACCCCGTTTTTTGGCAAGTCGATGACCATTTTCAGCTGCCAGATCCAGTCCGGATCATACTGCAGGTTCACCACCAGGTATTTTCCCAGATCCGATGTCAGTTCCTTGGGTTTGGGCAGGGAATCCGTGCCGGTTTTTTTCCAAAATTTCCAGTTCATTTTTCACCCCTTTTGTATATTCAAGGATACTTTTTTAAATAGCATACAGCATAAATCATACCAGCTGTCTGGCAGGAGGCCGTTCTGTGGAGGAACCCCTTGCTTCCGGACCGGGATCCCTGAAGGTCTCAGGCAGTCCGGCAGAAAGGCCTCTCTCCACAGGGCGACCGCTGTTCAAATCATGAAATCCACCCTTGATCACCAATACCCGCAACAACGGATGCCATGCATGGATCTTTTGTCAAACAGTCATTGGATGACAGGGAAGGATAAAAAAGACACCCGATGTCTTTTTCAACAAAACCGGACCTCTTCGGTCTGAAACCGGATAACAGAATTCACCGGATTTTCCGGCCAAACGGAATATGGAGTTTTTTCATTCGCTTGCGCAGGGTGGAAGGATGTACCGCCAAATCCGGGCCGCCCCTTTCTCCCCTTCCACCCGGCCCTGGCAGTGATTGAGCACCGACCGAATATGGGCGGCCATCACTTGATCCAGGGTGTGGATGAACAAGACCGGTTTTTTCACTTCCGATACCGGGGAACGGGATGGCGATTGTGGCGACAAGCCGATTTCAGAAAAATCCAGGTGCCCGGAACGATCCAGAATCATGGACCTTTCCACCGCATTTTCCAGCTCCCGAATATTGCCCGGCCAATGGTATCCCATCAGCCGATCCATAACTGCATCCGATACTTCCGGAAACTGATGGCGTTTCATCTCCCGGGATTTCTTAACAATAAAATACCGGACCAGATCCGGGATATCGGCTTTGCGATTCCGAAGCGGCGGGATCTCGATGGGAAACACCTGGAGCCGGAAAAACAGATCCGGCCTAAACTGCTGTCTTTCCATCATTTTCTCCAGATTCCTGTGGGTGGCGGCAATGACCCGAATATTCACCCCAATGGTTTCTGTGCCCCCACCCGGTCGATCTCTTTTCCTGGAGAACCCGAAGCAGACGAATCTGGGCCTCGGCCGGCAGCTCTCCGATCTCATCCAGAAACAGGGTCCCGCCCTGGGCCCGCTCGATACGGCCCCGTTTCCGGGAAACCGCACCGGTAAACGCCCCTTTTTCATACCCGAACAGTTCACTGTCCAGAAGCGAGGCGGGAATGGCACCGCAGTTGACCCGGATGAACGGGCCGTCCTTGCGAAGCGACAGGTTGTGGATCGCATTGGCGATCACTTCCTTGCCGGTGCCGGTTCTCCCAGCAGGAGTACAGGCTTCCAGAGGAGCCACTTCCGGACCCGATCCATTACCTGCATTAGGCCCGCCGGCCCCCACCACTTTTTCCCCGGTCATCCGGTGCAGTTCGTCCTGAAAATACCGGTTGTCATCCGCCAGCAGCTCCTTGAGATTTTTCAGCTCCCGGAACCGAAGGCTGTTGGTCAATGCGATGGCACAGGGTTTGGCCAGAAGACTGAGCAGCTGAACCTGGGAGGAGGTAAATTTCTGTTGACCGTTATTGAACACACTGAAAATCCCCAGCATGGTTTTTCCAGCACCAGGTCCATGACCACGGCGGACAGGTCCCAGGCCCGAAGCCGGTCCGCCGCCGGACCGGTCACCGGATCATCCCCGAGCCGCTCGATTACCCGGATCCTTTCCAGGCGGCGGGATTCCACCTGTCGCCTCCCTTGTCTGGACAAGGGAATCCGGATGGAAACGGCCCGGCCGGACCGGGGGGTGGCATGGGCCACCATTTCCACGACACCGGTATCCGGATGATACACCTGAAACCCCATCTGGCCGGCGGGCATGAATCGCCGCACATACAGCAGGCACTGATGCAGCGCCCGTTCCAGATCCAGGCTGGAGCAAATCCGGAGGGTGGCTTCCTTGAAAAAATCTTTTTCATCCACCGGGGGCCGGACTTTGGTATCGGATTCAGCTGAAGGCATAAAACTCCTTATGAAATCTTCTGTTCTAATTGACAGTTTACTGCAAAACTTTTAAATAGAACAGAATTTTCTTTTCCATGAGACAGAAAAAGGGGGCTTCCATTCTTTTGTCATTTTAACCTTTTATAATCATTTGATTTTCCATTCCGGCACAGTTCGTGCTGTAACTTAATTGGTAAAATCTTAAATCTACAAAAACTGCCCGATATAACCGCATAAGCCAACAAGGAGATATCAAATGGAAATAAAAAAAATCTGCGTGCTCGGCGCCGGCATCATGGGTGCCGGTATCGCCCAAGTCAGTGCCCAGGCCGGATTTGACGTGGTCATTCGAGACATGGAAGACCGGTTTGTGGAAAACGGATTGACCACTATCAAATCCAATCTGGACCGAGCCGTATCCAAGGGCAAACTGGACCGGGGGGGGGCCGATGCCGTTTTGAACCGGATCTCCGGCACCACAGATCTGACAAAGGCCGCCAGTGAGGCGGATCTGGTCATTGAAGCCATCATCGAGGTGATGGATGTCAAGAGGCAGGTGTTCCAGGATCTGGACAATATCTGCAAAAAAGAAACGCTGCTGGCAACCAACACCTCCGGGTTGTCCATCACGGAGATGGCAGCCGTCACCCAGCGAACCGACAAGGTGATCGGCATGCATTTTTTCAATCCGGTACCGGTGATGAAACTGGTGGAATTGATCCGGGGATTCACCACTTCCGACGACACCTTGAACATGGCCTGGGAATTTGTGGAAAAAATCGATAAAACCCCCATTGAGGTCAAAGAAGCCCCGGGATTTGCCGTGAACCGGATCCTGGTACCCATGATCAACGAAGCGGTCTTTGCTCTGGCGGAAGGCGTGGCTTCGGCCGATGATATTGATAAGTCTATGATGCTGGGGCCAACCACCCGATCGGTCCGTTGGCGTTGGCTGACATGGTGGGCCTGGACACCATTTTGTTCGTGCTGGAAGGATTTCACCGGGAACTGGGAGAAGACAATACCGGCCGGCGCCGCTGCTGCGCAAAATGGTGCGGGCCGGTTATCTGGGCCGCAAAAGCGGCAAGGGATTCTATGATTATACCCGATAACCCAGGCTGCCGGCCGGAACGCTGCATTCCGGCCGGTATACTGTTTTGAGCAAAACGTTGACCTATCAACAATAAGGAGACCCTATGGCACAAGTGGTTGCAGACCGCCGGGATGTGGATTTTGTCCTCCACGAACAACTGGAAGTGGCACAGCTGAGCCGGCATGATCAATTTGCGGAATTCACCGGAAAAACCATTGATATGATCGTCTCCGAGGCCCGGAACCTGGCCCTCAAGGAGCTGCTCCCCTGTCACCGGGAAGCGGATGAAGAAGGTTGTACCTTTAATGATGGCAAGGTGAGCGTGCCCAAAGCATTTCACCGGGCTTATGCTCTTTTCGCACAGGGCGAATGGATCGCCATGTGCGATGATCCGGCCTGGGGGGGGCCAGGGCATGCCCCGCACCGTATCCATGGCTGCGGATAACTATTTCAACGGGGCCAACTTTCCCTTCATGCTCCACAACATCCTGGTTCACGGGGCCGGCAAACTGGTGGAGCGGTTCGGCACGGACCAGCAGAAACGACTGTACCTAAAAAACATGTACACCGGGAAATGGGGCGGCTCCATGCTGCTCACCGAACCGGAAGCCGGCTCCGATGTGGGGGCGTTGACCACTAAAGCCGTGAAAAACGACGACGGCACCTACTCGATTTCCGGCAGCAAGATTTTCATCTCGTCCGGAGACACTGATCTGGTGGAAAACATCATCCACCCGGTACTGGCCCGAATCGAGGGGGCGCCCGCCGGCACCGCCGGGATCTCCCTGTTTCTGGTGCCCAAATACCGGGTCAATGACGACGGCACCATGGGAGCGTTCAATGATATCGTGTGTACCGGCATCGAACACAAAATGGGGATCCACGGCAGCCCCACCTGTTCCATGACCCTGGGCGGCAGAGGCGGGTGCATCGGCACTTTGCTGGGCGAGGAAAACAAAGGGATGCGGGCCATGTTCGTGATGATGAACGAAGCCCGGCTCCAGGTGGGCATGCAGGGGTTTGCCTGTGCAGGAGCCTCCTACCTCAATGCCCTGAACTATGCCAAAGAACGGATCCAGGGGACGGCGTTGACCGCGCCCAAGGGATCTTCCGGGGTACCCATCATCCAACATCCCGACATCCGGCGCAGTCTGCTCACCATGAAAACCGCTTCCGAAGGGATGCGCAGCCTGCTGTTTTATGTAGGATTTCTGGAGGACCGGATCACCGTCAGTACCGATGACACGGACAAAGCCCGGTACCAGGGTCTCATTGACGTGCTGATTCCCGTGGCCAAAGGATATGTCTCGGACCGGGCCTTTTGAGATCTGCTCCATGGGCCTGCAGGTGTTCGGGGGATATGGGTACACCAAGGAATATCCTCAAGAACAGCTGCTCAGAGACTGCCGGATCACCCAGATCTACGAAGGCACCAACGGAATCCAGGCCATGGACCTTCTGGGCAGAAAACTGTCCCTGGACCATGGCCGGGCGTTCATAAACCTGACATCCGAAGTGGAGAATACCGTTGCCGATGCCCGGAAAGACGCGGAACTGGCCCCTTTGGCCGACATTGTCCACGCCACGCTGTCTCATCTGAAGGAGACTGCCGGAAAACTGGCCGGGGATTTGGGGAACGAAAATATCCTGACCGCGTTTGCCCATGCCCATCCGTTCTTAGATGTGTTCGGCGACACCCTCATGGGGTGGATGCTGCTATGGCGGGCCGTGACCGCAAAAAAGAAACTGGCGGACACGCTCAAAAAAAAGGACGTCACATTCTACCAGGGCCAGGTCACCGGAGCCCGGTTTTACATTCAAAGCGTTCTGCCGGTGGCCCAGGCCAAAATGGCAGTGATCCAGACCGGAGATACCAGTGCCCTGGATATGGCGGACGCCGCTTTTGGCTCCTAAGGATCTAGTTTTGATGTCATCTCACACACAGAAATCAACGCCTCTGCTGACAAACAGGCAGAGGCGGATCCTTTAAAAATCTACAACCAGTAACAGGAAACAACACCATGAAAGAAATCGTCATCGTATCTGGCTGCCGGACCGCCATCGGGGCCTCGGCGGCACATTAAAAGACATGAATGGTGCTGCCCTTGCCAGCGTGACCATGAAAGAAGCCATCAAGCGGGCCGGGATCGAACCAGACCTCATCGATGATGTCCGGTACGGCACCTGCGTGGAGCACCATGACACCCTGAACACCACCCGGGTAGCAGCCCTCATGGCCGGGATCCCGGACAGCGTCCCGGCGGCCACGGTCAACCGGGTGTGCATCTCCGGCATGGAGGCGGTGCTATCAGGGGCCGCCATGATCCAGGCCGGCATGGCCGAGGTGATCCTGGCCGGCGGGGTTGAACATATGTCAGGCGTCCCTTACACCGTGCCCAAGGCCCGGTGGGGGTGCCGGCTCCAGGATACCCAGTTTGTGGACGCCTTAATTCATGCCCTGCACTGCGGCTCCTTTGTTTTGCCCTTTGACGACGCCACGCCCCTGGACACGACCCGGGCACCCGGCCTCCTATTTCATGGGCAAACCCTATATCATGGGCCACACCGCCGAATTTGTAGCTCAACACCTGGGATTCACCCGGAAAGAGATGGATGAGGTGGCCCTTCGCAGCCACAACAATGCGGAACGGGCCACTAAAGACGGGTCTTTTGCCGAGGAGATCGTGCCGGTCCAGGTGCCCCGGAGAAAGAAAGACCCTCTGGTGTTCGACAAGGACGAGCATTTCCGGCCGGGCATGACCCTGGAAAAACTGGCAGCCCTGCCCCCGGCATTTATCCCCAAAGACCGGCACGGTCACTGCCGGTAATGCCTCCGGCATTAATGACGGGGCCGCCGGCATGATCATCATGTCCGCAGACAAAGCCAAAGCGCTGGGACTCACCCCGCTGGCCAAAATCAAGGCCACGGGCATGGGGGCGTGCCATCCCACGGTCATGGGGCTGTCGCCGGTACCGGCCGTAAAAATCTCATGAACCGATCCGGTCTGTCAGTGTCTGATTTTGAACTGATCGAAGTGAACGAGGCGTTTGCAGCCCAGTACCTGGGGTGTGAAAAGGAACTGAACCTCAACCGGGAGATCACCAACATCAACGGCTCCGGCATCGGCCTGGGCCATCCGGTGGGCGCCACCGGGGCCAGGATCATGGTCACGTTGATCCATGCCATGAAAAACGGGGCAATACCCTGGGCCTGGCCACCTTGTGCGGCGGAGGCGGGGTCGCCATGGCCTGTGCCCTGGAAATGATGTGATGTTTGGGATACCTGAAATCTAATCGGTCCCTTCCGATGTCCCGGGCCCCAGGAAAACAGGCGGGCCCGGGCATAGCTTCTGCCGGAAGCGATCTTGACCTCATCGATCAGGGCGTAGAGCACCGGCACCACCACCAAGGTCAGCACCGTGGCCACCAAAAGCCCGAAAATCACCACAATGGCCATGGACCGCCACCACTGGCTGGATTCCGAGGTCAGGGACACGGCCATTACATGAAAATCATAGGAAATGCCCGTGACCATGGGCAAAAGCCCTAAAATAGTCGTGACTGCAGTGAGCATGACCGGACGTAGCCGGGTGGCACCGGCGGCGATGACCGCTTCAGTCAGGGTCATTCCCCGGTCTTTCAGCCGGTTGGTATAATCGATGAGCACAATGGCATTGTTCACCACCACCCGGCCAAAGAAATAATGCCCACCCGGTCATGATCACTCCGAACGGGGAGGATATCACGGCCAGCCCCCAGAACGCCCGCCCAAAGACAGAAGCACAGAGGTCAAAATGATCGCTGGCTGTATCACTGAGTTGAACAGGGTCACCAGAATCAGGAAAATCAGCAGCAGGGCCACCACAAAGGCTTTGGATAAAAACGCCTGGGCATCCTGCTGCTCCTGGTCTTCTCCCGTGAATTCATAGCTGTATCCCGCCGGTATTTTCAGTTGCCCCAGCAGTTCCATCACCTGCATGCGGGCCACGGTCCCCGTGGTTTTCGTTTCATCGACACTTGCCTTGACCGTGACCACCCGCCGGTGATTCTTGCGTACGATGTCTCCCATAGCCCCTTTGTACTCAATGGATGCCAGGGTGGGTCAGGGGCACCAGTTCCCCGGAAGGCCCGGGAATCATGAGCTTATGCAGAATATCGGCTCCCTGACGGTCTTCTTTAGCCAGCTTGATCACGATATCGTATTCCTCGTCCCCTCGTAATAGGTGGACACATCCAGTCCGTTATAGGCGATTTCAGGGCGTTACCCAAGGCCGAGGTGGTCAGACCGAACAGCGCGGTTTTCTGGCGGTCGATATGCACCTGAACCGATGGCAGCCCACCCTGAAAGTCATCCCTGACATCCGTTACATGGGGCACGCGTTCCACCAGTTTTCTGATCTCAGCAGCCAGCCGGCTCAACACCTCAAAACGATCCCCGGCAATCTCGATGTTGATGGGGCCCCGGTGGGAGGGCCTTCCTCCTGTTCCTCCACCGTGATTTTCACCCCGGGAATCTGTGCCACCCGGCGCCGGATTTCTTCCAGATCCGCCTTGGTTGGGGTCTTCCGGTCCTCGAAATCCAGGAACTGAACCCCGATGTGGTTGGGCAGATTGGATTCAAACACAGAGCTGCCCCCGCTGTTTTCAACCACCCGGGCATAGATATGCTCGACATTATTGATATTGGAAGGGCGGTGAATTTGCGCTGTCGGGCCGTTTCATGGATCTGAGGTGCCATGGCAGCTTCGTAGCTTCAGCCGATCCGCAGGCCACCGCCATTTCCACCTGCTTGACGGTATCATCGATGAATTCCAGGTCCGCACCTTCCGGCACATCAATGTTAACAAACACGGACCGGGGCTCAATGGACGGAAAAAACTCCACCGGCTTTTCAATGCCGATGGTCAGCATCCAGAACTGAAACAGCAGCACCGTCACCACCACCGCGCCAGCCAGCACCGCCAGTTTGTGTGAAAGTGCGTGTTTGAGAATCCGGGTATACACGGCCAGAAAAAAACCCTGAATCGCCACCGGCTTTTCCCCAAGGGATTTAATCTCAGACGAAGACGGTCGGTCCGGCCGCACAGACTTAGGGG
>LQAG01000454.1_pt1 | contig 10920 bp, 15 predicted proteins | sample 1535801 | NCBI WGS metagenome assembly LQAG01 (sample SAMN04331584, study PRJNA305678) | bioreactor metagenome | isolation source: bioreactor_3 inoculated with Wadden Sea sediment 1st replicate of a... | place: Germany:Bremen | reverse complement strand
GCCAGAGACTTGACCCGGTCATCCGGAATCTCACCAGCACGGCCTTGAGACCCCTTTCTCATCGATCCGCAGAAGTCCTCTGGATTCACTGGACGCCACATATACCGTGGTGATGCCGCCCAGCTGCCTGAAATACTGGGCCGCCACCACAGCGGCCGTCCGTCGGCCGCCAGCCATCACCGGGACCCCGTAATACTCAAACAGTTTCTTCTGAAGATCCTCCGCATATTTATCTCCTTTTTCATACAGATCCTTGGAGATATACCGCAGGTGTTTGGCCAGATCTTCGGAGGCATCAGCAATGGGCCAGTCCACCCGGACGTGAAAATGGGTCAGGGCATACTGGATCCGGGTCTGACGGGAACGCTGGATGAGCAGGGCATAATCCACGGGCAGCAGAGACCGGAGCAGGGCAAAAAACTGATCGGTTTCAAAATATTTAATATTACGATTGAAATTCTCCACATTCGGAAAATACTTGTGGCGCAGGAGATTGGTTTTGGTGGTCTTGTTGGCATCAAAATACCGGATATATTTTTTATGCTTGTCGTCAACAGCATCTTCACAGAAGATGATCAAAAAAGAATTCTGGGCTTCAAATTCAATGGAAGGTATTCTTGCCCGGGGTTTGAGTTCCCGCAACTCCACGAACGGATACGGTGTTTTCATTCGCAGAAAGTTGTTGTATGATCCCACCAGGAATATCCGATGACAAACTGATCCAGTTCATCTCTGAGCACCTCATAGTAAGATCTCCTCAGCCGGTCCTCCCGGCTCAGACATTCCCTTTTTTACAGTATTCCACCATCCATCTGCCACCTTGTTTTAAAATCACCCCAGTGCCACAACTCCAGGCAACAGCTTGCCCTCCATCAGATGCAGAAAAGCGCCCCCCCCGGTCGAAATATAGGACAGCTGATTCGTCACTTTGCACTCACGAGCGGCCAGGCCGGTATCTCCACCGCCAACCACACTAAAGGCTGAGGCAGAGGCAATTGCCTGAGCCACGGCACAGGTTCCGGCCATGAACGGTTGCATCTCAAACACGCCCATGGGGCCGTTCCATACAATGGTATTGGCGGTGGCAATCACCCGCTTGAAATCAGCTGCGGTTTCAGGTCCGATGTCCATCACCATCCATTTGTCGGGGATTTGGTCAAGAGACACCGTTTCGGTCCGGGCGGATTCAGCAAAGCGGTCAGCCACCACCAGATCACTGGGCAGATAAATATCCACCCCTTTTTCTTTAGCTTTACTGAGAATTCGGGCCGCCGTATCCTTCAGGTCCGGTTCAATCATCGATGCTTTGGTGTCAAAGCCCCGGCTCAGCAAAAAGGTGTTGGCCATGGCACCCCCGATAATCATCTGGTCCACCGTGTTGAGAAGGTTTTCCAGCGCCGCCAGCTTGCTGGAAACTTTAGCGCCCCCAATCACGGCCACCAATGGCCTTTCAGGGTTTTCAAAAGCATCGGCATAGGCGTTCATCTCCCTCTCAAGCAGAAACCCGGCCGCCGCCACCGGCACATGGGCCACCATCCCCGTCACCGATGCCTGATCCCGATGTGACACAGCAAAGGCATTGTTCACGTAGACATCACACAAGCTGGCCAATTGTTCGGCAAAACCGGGATCATTGGATTTTTCCTCTTTATGAAATCTCAAGTTTTCCAGCATCAGGACATCCCCGTTTTTCAGAGCCGCCGCCTCATCTGCCACCGCCTTTCCAATGCAATCGGATACAAAGGCCACTTTTTTTCCCAAAAGACCGGACAGATGCTCTGCCACCGGCGCCAGACTGAACCGTTTTTCATATCCCCTTTTGGGCCGGCCCAGATGAGATGCCAAAATAATCTTTGCCTGCTTTTTCCCAAGATACTGAATTAAATCCAGAGTCTGACGGATTCTGTTATCATCGGCGATCCTGCCCTGATCATCCATGGGCAAATTATAGTCCACCCGGACAAATACGCGCTTTCCTTCCACAGAAATATCTCGAACCGATCTCATTCAATCCTCCTTTTTGACCTGGCATGAATGCGCCGGTGGACCTGTTTTTCCTGGACCAGCGTTCAAAAAAGTCATCATACCGGCCTGTTCGCTGCGGTCGATCAATTCTTCTTCCACGCTGGCTCCGTCTCTGGAAGCCATGGCCTGCTTCAAGCAGCGGGTTTTGACCGGACAATGAAAAAGCATGACTCCGGTGTCTGTCTCAAACCGTTTTCCAGCATGGGAAATACTTTGTCAAGCTCGCCGAAACACGGCGGCAGTTTATTCTCTTCCATGGTCATCCGATTGGTTGAATTCCTTTTGAAAACGGGCCATCAAGCCCTGGGCGGCAAAGCTGTAAACCCCCTGACCACCCACAATTAAATGTTCATGTACCGTAATTCCCACAACCCCCAGTGCAAACAGCAGTTTCCGGGTGATATCTTTGTCACTGGCTGATGGGGTCACATCCCCTGACGGATGATTATGGGCAAAAATCATGGCAGCGGCCTGATGGTGAAGCGCTTTGATCACCACCTCCCGGGGGTAGACGGCGCTGGCGCTCAACGAACCTGAAAACAGAATTTCCGATGCCAGGACCCGGTTTTTGGCATCCAGAAAAACACCCACAAAATGTTCCCTGCCCTTGAACCCGATGGTATGGTTCAGGTAATCCACCAGATCATCCGGGTTGTTCACCACATCCCGTTCACTGACCCTGGTCTCCAGATACCGGTCCGCCACTGCCTTGATCAGGCGGATGCCCATGCTGTTGACCGGCCCGACGCCAGGCACCCGGCACAGATCGTCCACATCCGCTTCAAGCACGGCCTGAAACTCTTGAACTCTTTCAGCAGTGACTTGGCCGTGTCTTTGCAGTCCTTTAAAGGCGTATTCAAAGTCAACAGCAGCTCAATCACCTCGTAATCATGGAAACCGGTAAGCCCGGCCACAAGAAACCGTTCACGCAACCGTTTCCGATGTCCCGCGCCTTTATGACAGTCTTTACTGCAGGCTGTCTCCGCTTTCCGGCTGGATTTCTGCATTGAGGTCGTCCGCGTCTCCGTTCTCATCAAAAAGCCGGGCAATACCGATGAGTTTTTCGCCGGCCCCCAGATTGATCAGTTTCACGCCCTGGGTGTTGCGGGAAATGATATTGATCCCCCCGATATCGGTGCGGATCAATTTTCCCTTGTCCGTCACCATCATGAGTTCGTCTGTATCATCCACCAGGGCCAGGGACACCATTGTACCATTCCGTTTGGATGTCTTAATGGAAAACACCCCCATGCCACCCCGGTTCTGAGTCTTATACTCTTCCACAGCGGTACGCTTGCCATATCCGTTTTCCGTGACAGTCAACAGGGTCTGCTGTCCTGCCAGCACCTCCATTCCCACCACATGGGCGGCTGACGGAATCCGCATGCCCCGGACCCCATAGAGCCTCTGGCCGTGGCCCGGACATCGGATTCATGGAACCGGATGACCTTGCCGCCGTCCGAACCCAGAAACACATCCATGTCTCCGTCCGTAATCCGTGCCGCGATGAGTTCGTCATCCGATGCCAGTTTCACGCCGATCAATCCGCCGGTCCTCGGCCGGGAATAGGCCATGAGATCGGTTTTCTTGACCCGTCCTTTCCGGGTGGCCATGATCACATACCAGTTTTCAACAAATTCGTTCACGGTCAACAGCGTGGCCAGGGTTTCCCCTTCATCAAACTGAAGCAGGTTCACAATGGCCTTGCCCAGACTGGAGCGGCCGGCCATGGGCAGTTCATACACTTTGGCCTGATACACCTTTCCGAAATTGGTGATGAACAGAACCGTGGCATGGGTGGACGCCACAAACAGATGCTCCACAAAGTCATCGGATTTTGTCCCCATGGCGGTCTTTCCTTTGCCGCCGCGGTGTTGGCTGGCATACAGACTGACCGGATTGCGTTTGATGTATCCGGACCGGGTGACCGTGACCACCATGTCCTCTTCGGCGATCAGATCTTCGATGCTGATATCTGCGGTGCTCTCCACTATCTTAGTCCGGCGGTCGTCTCCAAATTCTTCCACCAGATCCGAGAGTTCATCCTTGATCAACCCCCTGACCACCTGGTCACTGCCCAGAATTTCCCTGTACCAGGCAATATCCTTGAGCAGGGCATCATATTCCGTGATGATTTTCTCCTGCTCCAGTCCGGTGAGGCGCTGAAGCCGCATGTCCAGAATAGCTTGGGCCTGGACCGGTGTCAGATCAAAGGTGGTGATCAGTCCGGTTTTGGCTTCTTCCGGGGACCGGGATGCCCGAATCAGGGCCACCACCTCATCCAGATGATCCAAAGCGATTTTCAAGCCTTCCAGAATATGGGCCCGCTCTTCCGCTTTTCTCAGATCAAACCGGGTCCGCCGGATGATGACTTCCCGCCTGTGTTCAATGAAATGCTGCAGAATGTCCTTGAGGGTCAGCAGTTCCGGCCGGTTGTTCACCACCGCCAAAAATAATGCCGAACGAGGTCTGAAGGTTGGTGTGCTTGTACAGCTGGTTGATCACCACCTCGGCAATCTGGTCCCGTTTAAGGCCCATGGCGATACGCATGCCCTGTCGGTCGGATTCATCCCGCACGAACGAGGCTCCGGTGATGATCTTGTCCCGCATGAGTTCGGCGATTTTCTCCACCAGTTTGGCCTTGTTCACCTGGTAGGGCAGCTCCGTAACCACAATGGTTTCCTGGCCGGTCTTCTTGTTCTCCTCCACCTCGACTCTGGCTCTCAGGGTGATGATGCCCCGTCCCGTGCTGTAGGCCTCATAAATCCCCTGAGTGCCATAGATATGGCCGTAAGTGGGAAAATCAGGGCCGGGAATATACTGCATCAAGTCTTGAATACTTAGATTGGGATCATCAATCAGGGCCTTGATGCCGTCCACCACTTCCCGGATGTTGTGGGGCGGGATATTGGTGGTCATGCCCACGGCGATTCCGGATGATCCATTGACCAGCAGGGCCGGAAACCGGGTGGGAAGCACCGCCGGTTCTTCCAGGGTTTCATCGTAGTTGGGGAGAAAATCCACGGTTTCTTTTTCCAGATCTGCCAGCATCTGGTGGGAAAGTTTGCGCATACGGATTTCCGTGTACCGCATAGCTGCCGGAGAATCTCCGTCCACCGACCCGAAGTTGCCCTGCCCGTCCACCAGCATGTATCTCAGCGAGAAATCCTGGGCCATGCGCACAATGGTGTCATACACGGCTGAATCTCCGTGAGGATGATATTTACCGATGACATCCCCCACAATACGGGCGGATTTCTTGTACGGCTTGTTCCAGTCATTGCGCAGCTGCTGCATGGCGTACAGCACCCGACGGTGAACGGGCTTAAGCCCGTCCCGCACATCCGGCAGGGCCCGGCCGATAATGACGCTCATGGCGTACTCGAGATAGGATTGTTTCATCTCCTTCTCGATGCTGGTCAAATTGGTTTCTTTCTGGATCATCTAATGTTCAACTCCGATAATTGTTTTTTTTCTGTTTTGCCGGTTCCACCATGGTTTGGAAACTGGAAAAATATATATCCGACAGGGTGAGAAACAGGGTTGCGATCAAAGGGCCGTAAATAATGCCCATCAACCCATACACATTGAGCCCTCCGATGATGGCAAAAAAGACGAGAAGCGGATGCATAGCCACCCGATCTCCCACCAGCTTGGGTTTATAAATATATTCGACTCCCCAGGAAAGCACGCCGTAGTACACTATTATTCCGATACCCGTGGCCACGGAGCTTTTCAGTATGAAAAACACGGCCGTGGGCACCAAGACAAGACCGATACCCACAATGGGCAGAAATGCCATAAATCCCATGATCAGGCCCCAGAGAACCGGAGAATTCAACCCTAGAAACCAAAACAGCAGTCCGCCGGCAACCCCTGGATCAATCCCCCCAGTCCATTGACGATCAACACGGCCCCGGCCATTTCATGAAACTGAGTGAACAATTTCCTGTCATGTTCATCCGGCAGCGGAGACAGATCACACAGATATTGAATCAATTGTTTTCCATCCACAAGCATGTAAAAGATGACGATCATCATCAGGCAGAAATAAAATACCAGATTCAACAGATTGGAAGTAATGAACCGGATCTGCTGGAACAGGGACAGACCCAGCATTTTTCCCAGCTCCGATACCGGGGCGAACAATTCCTGCCAGGTAATGATTTTCTGAATTCCTGCCCGGGCCAGCAAATCGTTGATCCGCTCCAGGGCCCGGGTGTTCTCCAGGGCCTGAATCAACTGGTTTGAAAAACCGCATCCCTGGCCAGGTTATACAATCCCAAGGCTTCCCTGGACAAAACCCCCACCATAAAGACCACCGGAATGAACACCACGAAAAAGATGACAATACAGGTGAGGATCGATGCCATCCGGGGGGAGACCTTTCCGGCAAATCGGTTGAAAACCGGTTGAAACACACCGGTGATCACGCCACCAAGAACAATGGTGGCGATGAACGGTGCGGCCAGTTTTCCCAGCAGCAGAATGGATATACAGAACAGAGCCAGAAAAAAGAAAAAATACCGCTCTTTGAATAAGGGTCTGATCCAAGATATCACCCGTCGGGATATCAGCTGCTGAAAATGCCTAAAACTGCAGTCACCAGAAGTATTTCAAACACGGCTACCTGAACAAAACTGTCAAAAAATGGTAAACGATTCCCCCGCCCACAATCGCCGGAACGGCCGTGTAGATGAGTATGCCCAGTCTTCTTGGAATATCCATGGTGAACACATCCTTTCAGGTCATGATGGGGTTAAAGCCGGTACGCCGACCGGCCTTAGCCCCATGTTGATTTTAACAGCAGAAGTTATTGGAAATTATTATCATTTTGCCATTTCAAGTAAAGGAAAACTTACTTTTCAATGATCATGGCCATGCCCATGCCCCCGCCGATGCACATGGATATCAGGCCGGTGCCGTATCCTTTGCGTTTCATCTGGTGAATAGCGGTGACCATCTGCCGGGCACCGGTGCATCCGATGGGATGGCCGATGGAAATTCCGGACCCCAGTTCATTGGGTTTTCCATATCGATGCTCAGCTCCCGCATGCACCCGATGGCCTGGGCCGCAAACGCCTCGTTCAGTTCGATCAGGTCGATATCCTTGATGCTCATGCCGGTCTGTTTGAGCACTTTTTTCACTGCCGGAACGGGGCCCAGTCCCATGTAGGCGGGATCCAGGCCGCCCGAGGCAAACGCCTTGATTCTGGCCAGTTTTTCCAGCCCCAGCTCATCGGCTTTTTCCTCAGTCATGAGCAGCACGGCCGCAGCCGCGTCATTAATGCCTGATGCATTTCCGGCGGTCACACTGCCGTCCTTCTTGAAGGCCGGCCGCAGTTTTGCCAGTTTTTCCATGCTGGTGGCCATGGGCCTTTCGTCCTTGTCCACCACAATGTCCCCTTTCGGGTGGCGATGGTCACCGGAACGATCTCCTGGGCAAATGTCCCGTCCTGAACCGCGGCCAAGGCCCGGTTATGGCTTAAGAGGGCCAGCTGATCCTGTTCTTCCCTGGAAATACCGTATTTTGCCACGATGTTTTCAGCGGTCAGGCCCATGTGATACCCGTAAAAAATCTCATACAGCCCCGTCAAACACCATCAGGTCGTGCACCGGTCCCTGACCGGTCAGTTCCATGCGGTGTCCCCACCGGGCTTTGAGCAATGCCATGGGTGCGTTGCTCATGCTTTCCTGGCCGCCTGCCAACACCACGTCTGCACTGCCCGCCATGATGGCCTGGGCCCCCAAGGCAATGGCCTTCAAACCGGAACCGCAGATCTTGTTGATGGTCATGGCCGGTGTGAACCGGGGAAGGCCAGCTCCGATCATGGCCTGCCGCGCCGTATTCTGCCCTGTCCGCCTGGAGCACATTGCCCATGATCACTTCATCCACAAACAGTTCCTTTAGGCTGTCGTCATAATCATACCCTTTTTTTCGATATCGATCATCCCCTGATCTTTGAGGGATTCCGGTCCGTACGCCGCCTGTTCGTCCGTCACTCCCGGGCGCAGACCCGCCCGTTTGAGTACCTCTTTCATGACGCAGGTCCCCAGATCCTTTACCGACACATTCTTCAAAGAACCGCCGAAAGATCCCACAGGTGTTCTGACGCCGCTTACGATCACCACATTTTTCATTGTATGCCTCCACAGGTATTTGGTTGTTTTTGTCACCCCGCTGTTTGCAGAGCACGGTTTTTGTTCTTCAAACCATAGTCACATTATAACTGTTCCTTTCCATCCCAAGGTCCATAGCAGACAGCCGCATAAAAAACAAGAGATTATGACGGCGCCGGCCAATTGACAAACCGGTTTTTTTACGCAAGACTGTTGTCTTTGCTTTAAACCGAACCCTTTTCAAGGATCTGAATGCGTATGGAGACACATGTGGTGGTGGCCGGATGGGGCCAGGTGACCCAGCCCAAAGAAGCGGAATCTCCCCGGGATGTGCCGGGTCTTATGATTCAGGCGGCCCGCCGGGCCGGCCGAACTCTTACGGATCCGTCCATGCTTTCGAAGCTGGACGGCATCCTGGTGGCAAGGCCCCTGAGCGCCCACTGCCCGGACGCCCCGGCCAGAGTGGCAAGGGCTTTGGGGGCTGATCCCGGATTCACCCATATCTCGGACATCGGCGGCAACTCCCCACAAACCCTGATCAATCTGGCAGGTGCCATGATCGCGGAGAACCGGCTGGAAAGGATCCTGGTGGTGGGGGCAGAGGCCTATGTGCGGCGGGATCCCAAAAGTCCCCGGCCCGACAGCGCTCTGCTCCAGGGAATTCCACCAAACTATGCCGGAGATGATGCCAGAGGCACGCTGCCTCTGGAGCCCGGCACGGCATCCAGCATCCCATGCAGGGATTTCCTTTGTTTGAAACCGCGCTGTGGCATGCTTCGGGACTGGATCTTTCCGCCTATTTGGAAAAAGTCGGGGCCCTGTGGTCCGGTTTCAGCCGGGTGGCAGCCGGCCACCCGTTTGCCTGGAGCAGGATTGCCAGGACCGCTGAAGAAATCATCACCCCCGTCTCAAGCCAACCGGCCCGTGGCGTTCCCTTATACCAATTCATGAACGCGTTCATCACCGTGGACCAGGCGGCAGCCGTGGTTCTCATGTCAGAAAAGCGGCCCGGGCTCCCGGAAAAAGGACCAGACACCGGTGTATTTTGCCGGAGGCGGATTTGCGAAAGACCGGCAGCGGTTCATGGCCCAGAAAAGCGATTTCACTATGAGCATCCCCATGAAAACCGCGATAGACAAAGCGTTGGACCGGTCCGGTTTCACCCTGGCTGACATGGACTGCTTTGATTTTTATTCCTGTTTTCCGTGTGCCGTGACCATTGCAAAAAAATGGCGGGCCTGACGGACAATGATCCACGGCCCCTGACCCTGACCGGCGGACTGGGCTTTTCGGCGGGCCGGGCAACAATTACAACCTGCATGCCGTAGCAACCCTAGCCGAACAGATAGCCGGCAACCAATACCGCACCGGCCTGGTCACGGCCCTGGGGTGGTTCATGCACAACATGCCGCCGGCGTCTACACCAGCCGCCGGCCGGAAAAAGCCTGGCCGGCACAGCAGCCTCAGATCATGATAATCCTTTGGCCGATCTGATCCGCTCTCCATTGATAAGAACCCAGCCGGCAAAGGAAGGATTGACACCTATACCGTAGTGTATCATCCGGACCATACTCCGGCCTACGGGGTGATCTACGGACGGACCGTTCAGGGAAAGCGGTTCGTGGCAAACACCGTGAAGGATCCGGATCTGTTTACGGCCCTGACCGGCCGGGATCTGGTGGGCACCACTGTCCGCCTGGTACACGACACTACTACAAAGATCACCACCGCGTATCTTTAAACCGGAAAAAGCTTCACACGCCAACCGGTTATTTCCGACCGTCCCTCAGGGCAATCCAGGCTTCCAGCCGCTGTTTGACTATTTTTTCATACCCCCGGCCCGTGGGAAAATACAACCGCCGTCCGTCCAGAGAATCCGGCAGATAGGACTGGGGGGCATATCCACCTTCATGGTCATGGGCGTATTTGTATCCGCTGCCGTACCCCATCTCTTTCATCAAGCCGGTCACCGGATTGCGGATATGCAGGGGAACCGGCTGGTAACCGGTTTTTCCACCAGATCGGTCACCTGTTTCTGGGCCATGTAAACAGCGTTGCTTTTGGGAGCCGTGGCCAGGTAAACCGCCGCCTGGAAAAGAGATCCGTCTCCTTCGGGACGTCCCAGCATCCGAAAGGATTCCCCGGCATTCAATGCCATGGTTAGTGCTCCGGGATCGGCTATGCCCACATCTTCAGTGGCAAACCGGACCATGCGGCGGATCAGGTAATACGGATCTTCTCCAGCCGCCAGCATGCGCTGAAGCCAGTAGACCGCCGCATCCGGATCACTGCCCCTCATGCTTTTGATGAATGCGGAAATCAGGTTGTAATGCTCTTCGCCCTTTTTGTCGTACAACAGGGCCTTTTTTCCCACCACCGCTTCCAGATCTGCCAGGGAAATACATGCCTTATCGCTGAAATGAAAGGCGGCCGCCTCCAGAGCGGTCAAGGCCATGCGAGCATCCCCGTCCGCGCTTTGGGACAGATAGGTCAAGGCCTCTTTCCAAACCGGTCGCCCTCCCATCCCAGGCCATGTTCCGTGTCAGTGAGGGCCCGCATGAGAATGGCCTGGATATGACGGGGTTCCAGCCCCTTAAGTGCAAACACGCGGCACCGGGACACCAGGGCCGGAATCACCTCAAAGGAAGGGTTTTCCGTGGTGGCCCCCACCAGGGTAATCAGTCCGGTTTCCACATGGTGCAGGAACGCGTCCTGCTGGGCCTTGTTGAACCGGTGGATTTCATCCACGAACAGCAGAGTCCGTTTTTGAACAAG
>LQAG01000453.1_pt1 | contig 10994 bp, 17 predicted proteins | sample 1535801 | NCBI WGS metagenome assembly LQAG01 (sample SAMN04331584, study PRJNA305678) | bioreactor metagenome | isolation source: bioreactor_3 inoculated with Wadden Sea sediment 1st replicate of a... | place: Germany:Bremen | reverse complement strand
GTCCCAGCCTGTCAGAGGAAGACTCCTTTCTGTCAGGTTTAGAATCCGCCGTCACAGGTGACAAGCCCGGCATGCCCAAAGTTGCGTCCCTCCCCCCGGGGCGGTATGGATCCATTCCCGATCACAGGTCTACTGTTCTCCGGGCAGGCCCGCGGCTATGGCCACGTTTTCAGCCCCAGCCAGTTTGCAGGCATCCATCACGTCGATCAACAGACCCGTGGTGCTGTCCTTATCCGCCACAATCACCACGGCGGCCTCGGGGATTCTCAGCCATAGCCCGCTCCACATTGGCCCGCACGGCCCGGACATCGATCTCCCGTCGGTCCAGGTGCACCGTGCCCTCTCTGGTCACGCCGATAAGAATGGTGTTGGGCGCCGTGGACACGGCCGTGGTGGCTGTGGGCCGGGTGATGTCCACCCCGGTCTCCCTGACGAACGATGTGGTCACCAGGAAGAAAATCAGGAGAATGAACACCATGTCGATGAGCGGGGCGATATTCAGTTCCAGGGTCTGTTTCTGGGCCCGCCTGGCCGCAGTGATATTGAGCATATTTCCAATCCTTATATGAACCGCCGCAGGTACATACCCGTGGCGGCGATCCGGTTTTCAGGTTCCGGGACCGGCGGGTGAGCCACCCGGCCATGTAAAGGCCCGGAATGGCCACCATCAAGCCGGTCTGGGTGGTGATCAGTGCCACGGAAATCCCGGCAGCCATGGCCCTGGCATTGCCCGTGCCGAACACCGTGATCACCTCGAAGGTGTGCATCATGCCCACCACCGTGCCCAGCAGCCCCAGCAAAGGAGCCACGGCCGACAGCACCCGGATGGCGGCCAGGTGCCGGTCCAGGGAGGCGCATACCCCATCACGGTCTCATCCAGAATAAACCCGTCCAGTTCCCGGTCATGGGTACGCCGGGCCAGAAACTCCCTGACCAGAAGGCTATTGGCCCCTTTGTACCGGTCTTCCGGCCACTGATTCTGTCGCACCAGTTCTCCGGCCCGGGTCCGGGAGATATTTTTTACATACAGGGCGCGCATGAACCAGACCCGGTTGAAAATCAGCACCCACATCACCAGAGACACCCCAGGATGGGGATCATAACCAGTCCCCCGGACCGGATATACGCGGCCAGATCATCCAGCAACGGCAGCATCCCTGTCATAAGCTCATGGGCGGTCATGAGTTAATGCCTGCAGCACTCGTTTCTGGCCTTGAACACCATGTTCACGAATGCCACGGCTTTTTCCTCCATCTGGCTGATCTGGGTTTCCACCCGCCGGGACAGCAGGGTGTGAAAAAGCATGATCGGGATGGCCACGCTCAGCCCCAACATGGTGGTGACCAGGGCCTCGGAAATGCCGCCGGACATCATCTTGGGATCCCCGGCCCCGTAATAGGTGATCACGTGAAAGGTGTTGATCATCCCGGTGACCGTGCCCAGCAGCCCCAGCAAAGGAGCGATGGCAGCCAGCATCCCCAGGGTGGATACGAACCGCTCGATGGCCGGAATTTTCCCAGAATCGCTTCCTGAAGGGCATTTTCCATATCCTGTCGGGTGTGGTCCCGGAATGCCAGGGCCGTGAGCAGGATGCCGGGGATCCATTTGTTTTCCGGGACCGGCACAGGGCTTCGCACCCTTTCCAGTCGCCACCGGCCACCAGGCCCCGGAGCTGGTCCATGAACGGTTCCGGTTTCATCTGCTTGCGTGAGAAAAACACCAGCCGCTCCAGCAGGATGAGCAGGGCCAGTCCCAGAATGGCCAGAATGGGCCAGACAATGGGCCCGCCTTTGGGGATCTGCTCGGCCAGATCCAGTTCCAGGGTGTACTGGCGCAGGGCCGTACCCCGGGAGATATCCACGGGCACATCCGGCCGGTCCCCGGCCAGGTAGCCCTCGATCCGGTCTACAGTGGCGGCATCCGGGAGCCGGGACAGGGCAAAGAAACGCTGGCTGGCATCGGAATACAGCAGAAACCCCACCTCCGGTTCCGGGGCACCCGCCGGTTCCAGCACATAGATCCCGGTAAAATTTCCCAGCACCAGGATGCGGGCTTCCTGTTCCAGGCCCTGGCGGTCAATGATGGTGCCGGTCACGGTCCGGACCTGCCCGGAAGCGGCGATTTCCTCAAACCAGGCATCGGCCATGGCACGGATATCGGTCATGGAGGGAAACCGGTCTTCATGGATCACCGGGTCCAGAAACCCGTGCCGGTTGTCGGACAACGCACTCTGGAGGCTTTGCAGCAGCAGTCCATCCAGGTCTTTGGCCGCGCTGCGGACAAACCCGGACAGCTCCCGGTTTTCCGCCCGGGACTGGATCAGTTCTTCATTCAATGCCGCTCTGGTCACCAGTTGTTCCTGAATCAGGACTGCCTGTTCCTGGTTGCTGGTTTCCAGGGTGCTGTTCCGGTTTTTCAGTTCCTGGATGGCCGCGGTCAAGACATCTTTATCCTGTTTGATCCGCTGGGCCCGCTCCTGTGCCTCGACTTTCGCTCTGGCCAGCTCCTGCCTGGCCTTTTCCTCCATTTGGGCCCGTTTCTCCGCCTGCACGGCAAAGGACTGGCGCATGTCCTGGGCCCCTACTCCGGACGGGCAGAGGCAAATCAGGCAAACCAGACCCATCAGGATCCTTGCCGGGAGTGTGTTTTTCCTTGATATCTTTGTGAACGGCTTCATCCCTGGCACTGCCTTCTGGTGAACGTCCCTCACCCGGCCGGCACCTGCAGCCGGCGCATTTGTGAAAAAAGAGTCCTGTGTCCGGTTGGTCCATGATGTCATGGGACGGCTGGGATTCATAAAAGTCATATCCGCCTCCTTCACGGGACTGCCAGACGGCCCAAAGGCAGGTCCAAAATGCCAGCGGTGCGCCGTTTCAAAGCGATTTCCACGGCTGCGGCCACCTCCGGCACAAACCGATCATCCAGAAGGCGCCACTGCTGCGCCCCACATCGAACACGGCCGCCTCCTGCCCGTCCAGGGACAGATAATACAGGCTGATGCGGCCCAGCCGGAAATCTGCCCGGACACCCGCTGACCCCCAGCCGGATCCGGTCGTGATACACTTCGATGGTATTGCCGTATTCCGCCTCGATGTTCAATGCCTCCATGGTTCTGCGAAATTTTTCCGCCACCGGCACCTCGGAATCATCCATGAGCGCAGCCAGTTTTTCCAGGCGGATGTTCCGCTCTTCCGGCAGAAACGGAATATCATCAGTGACAAACCGGGTCAGATCCGCCTGCACGTCTGCCAGAAACGGCAGCAGTTCCTCCCGGACCTGCCGGGTCTGTGTTTTTCCTGTTCCAGTTGAGCAATCGTCTGGCCAAGGGCGGCCGATTGATCCGACAACTGCTGTTTTTCAGATTCCAGAATCTCGTTTTCGGCCGCAAGCCGGTCATATTCGGCTGCCAGTTCCACCCGTTGGGTATCCCATTTCTCCTGCGCCTTCTGGGATGCCTGGCGGACATCGATGGCCGTTGTCACATGCTTTTCCACAACCGCGGCAGTGTCTGCTGCCGTTGCTCCAAGAACCGGCCACATCAGCATTATCACCAAAGCCGCCAGCACTTTCAGGCCAACCACTCCCCTTTTCCTGCCCGACCTCATATCTGCATCTCCTGCACTGAATTCTTCATAAACAAAAAAACCACAAAGGTATCCCTTTTAGAACTGGGAAAACCTTCGTGGTTTTATTGAATGCTTCTGAGTTGTCCAGGCTGTGTTCTGTTTTAGCCTCAATCCAATTTACAACATCCTTTGGCCGCTTGTCAACCCAAAACCGGTCTTGGACGACCCTGAATCCATGCCATGTGACATGAACCCGATTCTGTTGAGTGTATTCCGGATGTGCATACCGGCCAATTCTTCCCCCCCATTATAACCGGTATTCAACCCCAGGTAAAACGACCGCCCCGGCATCCAGTCATCCTCGTCAGTGGAATAGAACTTGTCAAACAGATTGTGGATGGACCCCTTTAACCGGATTTCACCCGTGTTTTCGAATCTGACAAGCCGCCGGCTGCATGAAAAATCGATAACCCATGCATCTCCCACATTTTCCAGTTTTTCCTGAGCGTTAACAACACTGCTCCCCGATTCCCGGTCAACCGCATACTGGGTGCCGTAATAGGTGGCATCCAGGCTGGCGGTCAGGCCGATTTCCCGCGACCCTAAAACCAGGCCGGCGGAAAGCTGTCCCGGGACCGATCCGGAAGTTTATAACCATTGCCGTCTTCAAACACCAGCAGACGGGTCCAGTTGACATAAGGTTCCACTTGAAAAGACCATCCCAGGGTCCGGGCCAGATCCAGTCTCATCCCCAGCTCAATCCCCTGGATCTCGGCAGAATCCACATTGTAATACCAGTAGTGCTTACCGCTGTAATGCGCGTCGGCACTGTTGTGGGTCTCATATCCGATCATGTCCTGATAATCACTGTAAAACCAGGTGGCCGACACAAACAGGGAATTCAAGTCCAGATCAACTCCCAAGTCAAAGTTATCACTTTTTCCGGCTCCAGATCCGGGTTCCCGATAAACGGCGTGGACATCATGACGGTATATCCAGTCAGCTGCCGGGGAAGCGGCATTTTAAACGCCCTGGCATAATTGGCCCGTATTTTGAGAGCATCCACTGGACTGTAGGCAATCCCAAAGGCCGGATTCCAGGCGTGTTTGTCCACCTCCCTGGATACGGTCACATCCTCCTTAATTTTCCGGGCATTCACCGATACATCAAACACATCGTACCGAATCCCGGCGGACAGGACCAGGTTCCGGTTCTCAAGCAGATGGATATCCCCCATCAGAAAACCGCTGAAATTGTCAAAATCACTTTGGGCAGTGTTCTGCGTCGATGCGCTGGCAGCATCACCGTCCTGGCGCTGATCAAATTCATAAGCCATCCAGTCCATGCCGGCAATGGTACGTAACAGCCCAAAATCATGGCTGACCTGGGCCTGGGAACCCTGGAACCGGTTGGTATTGTTTGACAGCGGCAGCCGGGTGGTGCTGGATTGGTGAACCGCTTGAGGTCGTAATTGACCTCTCCCTGAAAATAACGGGTCAGCCAGGTGGTGGAACCGGTTTCGTCACAGCCCTTGTAAGAAAAGTCCAATGTGTGGTTGTCCCGGTTCTGGCGGGTATAGTAATAATAACTTTTGGCCGCGTCTTCTCCCTTTCCGGCGTCGTTGGTGTCTGACCCCTGGAGTATCAGGCCCAGGCGGTGGTTATCATTGAAGTTCCACCCGGCATTGAAACTGTAACGCACCCTGTCCTGCACGTCGCTGTTTTCATAGGTATCCCCGTTTCCCAGCTCATAGTCATCCCGGGAAATATAAGCCATGGAACCGGCAAAATCCACGCTCCCCGTTTTCCCGGAGATACCGGCCTTGAAGCGCTGTTCTCCCCAGCTGCCGGCACCCGCTTCAACAACCCCCGCCGGTGTTTCTTTTCCCTGTCTGGTAATGATATTGATGACACCCCCCATGGCAGCCCGCCCCGTACTGGACCGCGCCGGGCCCCCGGATCACCTCGATCCGCTCTGTATTTTCCAGACCGATATTTCCCAAAAAATCGGAACCGGTGCGGTGGCCGTCCACCAGCACCAGGATATCCCCGGCAATGTCAAACCCGTGCATGGAACTGCGGCCGCCCCGGATGACAACGCCCTCGTTGCCATAACCGGCACCCCCGTCATGATACACCTGGATCCCGGCTTTTTTCAGCAGGTCCGTCACTGAAACCGCCCCGTATCGCTCAATGTCCTTTTCCGTGAAAACGGTGATGTTCTGACTGACATCCCTCAATGGGACCTCGGTTCTTTTGGCCGTCACGACCACGGTGTCCATCATATATGGCGTTCCAGTCTGAGTTTTCTGTGCAAACCCGTTGCAGAGAACAGCAGCATGCTCACCATACCGATCCATTTCAGCATGATCCTCTTCATCTATCTCTCCTGTGTTTTGCGGTAATGGTCAAAAAAAAAGATCTCAGGGCCAGTCCCCGAGATCTTCCGTTTCAAAATCTCTGTCATGTCTCTGCACAGTACCGCGCTGTGCAGAACCAAACCTTTGCAAGCAGGTCTTCCGGCTCAGGGTCATCCCCCTCTCTGCGCCTTCCCCATGATATCACAGGTGGCATTCAGCAGATCGGGTCACCATTCACGGCGGCGGGACCGCAACAGATTTTCACTGTTTTCCCTTGTTCTGGTTCCAGGACGAATCCATGGAACCACTTGCAAATTCAAACATTTTCTTTATACTTGATTATCCTGCCTGTCAACCACTTCCCCACAACTGTGGGAGCATAACGGCTCACCGGAAAAGCCAACCTGGACATTGCCATGCAGGCATAACTGTGAATCACCCCTTGATTACAATTAAATAACCCAATACAATTTCAATCATATACGTTGATCTGAAGCAGCTCCCAGGGAGTTGGATTTCAATATTTTTACATAAGAAGGAGGCCATCATGAAAGACAACCATCAACACAAGCATGAACACCAACATGAACACACCCATTCGCACAAGCATCCACATACACATGAAGACAAAACACACAACCATGAACACGAGCATGTGCATTCACATGAGCATATTCATGAGCACAGTCACCCGCACAGCCATGATGTAAAATCAAAGGATCACGAACATAAACATGGTGACAACCACGGACCTCATGATCACCCGCATGAGAATCACGAAAAAGATCCCCATGACCATAATCATCAATAGATGAATCCGGTGATAATCCTTCAAATACGAAACATTGGCCCTTGACAGGATATTTTTTTAAAATAGATTGATTCCAATTCTGCAATTGAAATTGCAGGCAGTTGAACCGGAAAAATATTGAAATTGCTGAATCCAAGGCCAAGAAGGTCTGACAGGAAAATTTGCCTGTCCAGATGTTCTTGGCTTTTTGTTTTTTAAAGTTTTTGAAGGACTAAAATGGAATCACAGGCAAAACTGAACGCAGCATCAAAAACAACGAGAACAGTATTTATACGGGGATCAATAAATCAATCCGATATCAATGTCAGTGGAACGCATTATCCGAAAAAAGAAAGGATAAGGGAATTGATAATAAAAAAAAAGAACCTGGCTGATTTTGTTTGTCGCAATTTTTTAGTGTTGGGTTGTCTCAAACAACCGAAGCACAAGGAGAACTGACACACAATACTGTCAAAATAGATGAAATAATCGTTACAGCCACCAAAAACCGAAAAAAAAGATTGAAGATGTACCGGGCAACGTGACGGTCATCTCTCAAAATGACCTGAAAAAACAAAACATTCAAAACTGTGGACGATGCGCTCAACAGTTTGTCGGGAGTATATATCAAAGGGCAAAAGGGCTGATGGAGTCTACTCCCTCATTACGAATGAGAGGCTTTAACGGGAATCAATACACCCTGGTTTTACTGGACGGTCTGCCGCTCAACGATGCCTATGGAGGCGGGATTGAATGGGGGGCTCTATCGGTGGGAAACATCGAGCGGATCGAGGTGGTCCGGGGGGGCTGCATCGGCCCTTTATGGCGGAAACGCCATGGGCGGAGTCATCAATATCATTACGAAAACACCGGAAAAACTGGAACTTGAGGCAACAGGAGGGTACGGCACCCATGATGCTTATCGCTATCGATTCGCTTTCGGCAACAAAATTCTTGACAGGTTGAGCTTCCGGTTGGGGTATGAAAAAGAAGGCACGGATGGATATGAGACCACGCCGGTGGTTCGCTCGATATCTACGGGAAATGGGACCGTGTCCGGTGGTTACCCCATGAACGACAGTTCAGGAAATCCGACACGATGGGTTGTGGGAGACAAGGGAGAAAACGGTGCCCAACGTCATGCTGTTGACGGAAAGTTGAGCTTTGATTTTTCAGACACCGGATACCTCTCTTTTACGGCGGTTTCAGGGCGGCATGAATATGATTACGGTCCACCCAGCCATATATGGGTACTTTCGGCGACAGTACGACCTATGCCATTTCAGGGACTGGACAACGTGCACGGTTTCAGCCCAATGATTTTATCAGTTATACCGGAATCGGCAAAATGAAACCGACACTTACTCCCTTATTTTCAAGAGATATTCGGCCCCTGCAAATCAAAGGTCAGCTGGGGACGATTCAGGTGGATGACCGCTACACCCTCGAAGCTGGCAACGGATCCGCTGATTACAGCAACTCGACCGGTACCATGAAAATAACAGAAAATGAAAGCTGGTTTGCCGAATTGAGTGGAGATATCCCCATGGGCGATTCCCATTTGCTGACCATGGGTTCATCCTATCGAAAGGATTCATCAGATACTGATGATTATGACATACCATTTTATCGAAGTTATTCCGGTGCGGGTCCCAGTACATTTTACTCTGGCGGAGATTCCAAAACCTGGGCTGTGTTTGCACAGGATGAATGGCAGATAATGGATCCTCTGACCATTTATCTGGGACTTCGTTTTGATTCCTGGAAGGTCTATAACGGCGCTTCAGGTGTGCCTGGTGGGGAGCAGAAATATGAAAACAACACAGAATCGGAGTTGAGCCCCAAAATCGCTGCGGTATGGAAACCTATCGGTGAAGATACCACTTTCAGGGCTTCCGCGGGACATGCTTTCCGGCCTCCGACCCTGTATGAACTCTATCGGAGCTGGCAGTCCGGCTCGACAGCCGTCCGGAGCAATCCGAACTTGGAGCCTGAAACGGTGTGGACTTATGAGTTGGGGTATGCCCAGTACTTGTTTGAAAGAAAACCCGGCTATCCGTGACCGGTTTCCGAAACGACATTGAAGATTTGATCTATTTTCAGATGGGTCCGGGTACCCGAACCCGGATCAATGTGGGAGAAGCAAGGGCCTACGGACTGGAGTTGGAAGCATCACAAAAGATCACGGACTGGTTGTCGCTCTGGGGTAACTTCACCTATACGGATGCAGAGATCAGAAAAAATCTCACAGATCCTGATAGTGAGGGTAAAAATGTGACTGGGATTCCTGAAACTGCGTGGAACCTCGGTTTAGACACCCAGCATAAATGGTTCAAAGGCAGCTTGGTGGGACGGTATTACAGCAAAATTTACAGTAATTCCGAAAACGCGGATACAGAAGAAGGGGTCTATGGGACCTATGAACCGGCGTTTCTATTGGATGCCAAAGTCACCCTGACACCCTTGAACTGGATGGAATTGTCCCTTTCCATGAAAAATATTCTGGATGAAGACTATTACCAATACTATAAATACGACGGCCGCACGGTTTTTGCCGAACTCGGTTTGAAATTCTGATATGATGCTGCAAAAACGACTGATGTTTATCGGTATCGGCTGGGTGGCGGTCTTTGCCTTCTTTGCTACGGAAGCAAAGGCTGTCACCAAATCATCCATGACCGTCTTGGACTCTTTGGGGTCGTTTGTTGAAATCTCATTGCCTATCAAAAAAGTCGTCGCCCTGAACTCGGATTGCCTTGAGGCTCTTCGGATATTAAAGGCCGACAACCTGGTGGTGGGAGTCTATTCAGATATCATCCGCATGCCTTCCTTCTGGAAAAATCTGACCCACCTGCCTAAAGTGGGCAGATGGAATGAACTGGACGTGGAACACATTGTCAATCTTGAACCGGATCTGGTGATCGCCTATGGATACAATCCCGGCCGGTTTCTGGAAGACAGGCTCAAAGCGTTCGGAATCAGTTTGATACGTCTGGATTTTTACAAAATTGATACGCTGGAAAGGGAAGTGAAGGTGCTGGGACAGCTGCTGGATCGAACAAATGAATCGGCTCGCTTTTGTGACTGGCACACAGAAAAAAGAGAAACCATCCAAGGGCTGCTCCAAAAGGCACCAACACAGCCAAGAGTATATCTTGAAGGATACACAGATTATCAGACCGTCGGCAATGACACGGGCAGCCATGAAATGTGTGTGTTGGCAGGCGGGAATAATACCGCCGCCGACTCATCCATCCCTTATCCTCATGTGACCCCGGAATGGGTTGTCCATAAAAATCCCGATGTGATCGTCAAAGCGGTATCTTCCGTAAACGGGTATGACCTGAACAATGCTGATTTCTTCAATCAACTGAGAGATGCTGCCCGGGAACGGAATACCTGGCAACACATTTCGGCCGTGGCATCGGGAAGGGTTCATGTCATGGACGGAGCTATCAGCACGGGTCCCAGGGCAATCATTGGTGTTGCATATATGTCCAGGTGGCTGCATCCCGATCTTTTTAAGCAGATTGATCCCGAAACCATGCACAAAGAGTATCTGGAACAGTTTCAAAATATCCCCTACCAGGGCCACTTTGTTTCCGATGATCCCCATGAAGGCAAGAAATGAACAAAAACACCGAGACCCTTTCCCGCCGGTATGAAGCCTATATCGGGCGTAAAGCTGTCTTTCTTGTTTTAGCGTGTCTCCTTCTGTTGACAGCCTTGTTTTCCGGTGTCTGCATTGGTGCTTCGGGAATGAATGTGTCTCAAGTGGTATTTTCTTTGTTCCACGACACCGGCCGAGAACACGATATTGTCTGGATGCTGCGGGTACCCCGGGTTGTAATGGCAGCGCTGGTGGGGTTTGGAATGGGACTTTCAGGCACGGTTTTTCAGGCAATCCTGCGCAATCCGCTCGCCTCTCCTTTTACCCTGGGGATCGGGTCCGCAGCAGGCTTCGGGGCGGTCTGCGCAATTGTTATTTACGACAACGGGCTTCAGCCCCAATACGTGGCGGCAGGGGCCTTTGTGTTTGCATTGCTTTCCGCCGCTTTCATTATCACCATAGCAAAAATCAAACACGCATCCTCGGAAACCATGATATTAACGGGTATTGCTCAGATGTTCATGTTTTCCTCTCTTACCTCACTGTTTCAATACATGGGCACCATGCAGCAGGTGTATAATATTGTTTTCTGGTTTTTTGGCAGCCTTTCCAAAGCGGGCTGGCCGGAGATTGGCCTGGCCTCGGCAATGATTCTACTCCCTTTTCCGA
>LQAG01000452.1_pt1 | contig 11029 bp, 15 predicted proteins | sample 1535801 | NCBI WGS metagenome assembly LQAG01 (sample SAMN04331584, study PRJNA305678) | bioreactor metagenome | isolation source: bioreactor_3 inoculated with Wadden Sea sediment 1st replicate of a... | place: Germany:Bremen | reverse complement strand
CATCATCAGTCCTGCACCCTCCAATGGCCCGTCGGGATCGATCCGACAACGGTTCCGATCAGCTCTCCCGCCTGCTGCACCACCTTGACTCTTCTGTTCATCAGATTGCAAAGACCTTCCCAGCGCTTGCGGATAGGGGCAAAACCCTGGAGACGGAATTCGCGATAATAGCCATCCAGTTTTTCCAGGAAAGTGCGCAGAAACAATAGCCTGTCAACACTTGCCCCCGTTTTAATCAAAGCGGACGTTGCCGGGTAGTTCAATTCTGATGGAAACTGCTCAGCAGTCATATTCAGATTAATTCCGACACCGAGGATAACGTAATGAATCTGTTCTGTTTCGGCATTCATTTCGTTGAGTAAACCGGAGATCTTGGCCCCATCTACGAGAATATCGTTGGGCCATTTAACTGTGGCAGCAAGCGAACAGACCTGGTTTAAGGTTTCAGCAACAGCAACAGCGGAGAGAAAAGTCAGTTGGGGCGCCTGTTGAACCGGCATTTGAGGTTTTAACAAAATGGAGCAATACAGATTAACTCCGGAAGGAGATTCCCAGCGCCGACCCAGACGACCTCGGCCGGCGCTCTGTCGGTCGGCAACCAGTACCGTTCCCTCCAGAGCTCCCTGCTCTGCCAATTCCCGAATGCGCGTATTTGTCGAGCCAATTTCGGGGACGGAAAGGATCTCCCTCCCAACAATCTCGACATTCAGGCCATTGCGGACATCGGCAGAAAAAAGCAGGTCGGGCGCATCGATGAGGCGATACCCCTGTGAATGTTTTGCATCAATTATAAAGCCGAGCTCGCGTAGGGCCTTGACCTGTTTCCACACAGCCGCGCGAGAGATATTCAGTTGGTCGCTGATCTCCTGACCCGAGAGGTAGGCATCTTTCTTTAAACGGAATAAATTTAGAATTCTATCTCGTGTTGACAATGATTTTCCCGCCTTAGCCCATCCGAAAATGCGAACGGGGAAAACCGTCAGCAGACAGCTATCAACTGACGAATAACATAGAATATCTGCCGCTTTGACAGAATGGGTCAACTCGCCGACGAGATTATATCGACCCGGTCTCAGCAATTTCACGAACCCTCTCCAGATTGACACCACCCGAAGCTTCGACCAGAGCCCGTCCAGCGATAAGATCGACCCCTTTGCGCATGTCGTAAAGCGTCATATTGTCGAGCATGATGATATCAGCTCCCGCCTCCAAAGCTTCTTCCACTTCTTCCAGAGAGCGAGTCTCTACTTCAATTTTCAGCGTGTGGGGCAGCTTTTTTTTGGCCCCGGCGATGGCGGCCGTGATACTCCCGGCGGCGGCGCTGTGGTTTTCCTTGATCAAAACACCGTCAAAAAGACCGATCCGGTGATTTCTTCCACCCCCTGGCGAACGGCAAACTTATCCAGGGCCCGCAAACCGGGAACCGTCTTGCGCGTATCCACAATGGTCGCTGCTGTTCCTTTCACCGCTTCAACATAGCGTGCTGTCAATGTGGCAATGCCGCTCATACGCTGTAACAGATTCAAAGCAACCCGTTCGCCACTCAACAGAACGGCAGCGGGCCCCTTCAACCAGGCAATAACTTCGCCTTTACGAACGGATTTACCATCATCAAATATTTTCTCAAATTTCACGTCAGCATCGAGAACAGTAAATACCTTCGCGGCGACACCAATTCCCGCCAGGATGAAATCTTCCTTGGCCACCAGCTCTGCCCTGACAACCGAATCCGGGGCAACAGTCACCTCGGTTGTCATGTCACCAAGGCCAATATCCTCTTCAAGTGCTGTACGTATGATTCGTTCTATTTCAAACTGCATCTCTCGCCCGTATTCAGTGGAAATTACATTGTTAACCAATCTAAAAAAAGCTGTTTACCTATAGCATACCGACAGCTTGACCCGCAACTGAAATTAGCGTTCTAATCATTGAAATCCCCTTTACATTTCCACCACTTGTGATAAAAATGTGAGATTATCAAACGGTTACATAATGTATTTTCAACAAAGGAGTAACAAATGAAAAGACACCTGCTGATCTTGTTGATTGCCCTTCCGCTCTTGGCCGAGCCTGCGTCAGTAAAAATACCTTTCAGCAAAAGGCCAATGAAGCCGATCTCCTGTCGCGTGATGTTGCAACGTTGACAGAGGATGTCAATTCCTTGCGGCAGGAAAAAGCAGGGTTGCAGAAGGACCTCTCCAGCCTTAACGCCAGACTGGTTGATGTTCTGCAGCAGAACTCAAAACTGCAAAGAGATCTTCTTGCCGCCTATGCGACTCAAGAGCGTCAGGAGGGCTCCCTGTCTCACAGCCAGCAGCAGATCGACGCCATGCAGGAGCAGTTGGCCGACATGCAACAAACCAACGACCAATTGCTGAAAACCATTGAAGAACTGATGGCGGCGGTTGCGGAGCGCGACCGGGCCCTGGAAAAAGAGAAGATCGCCAAAGAAGCTCGCCTGGCAAAGGTCAAAAACACCTACGACCAGTTAGTGGGAGCACTGGAACAAGAAATTCAACGCGGAGAACTGACCATTTCAAACCTTGAAGGAAAACTATCTGTCAGCCTGCTCAACAATATTCTCTTTGATTCAGGTCAAACAGTCATTAAAAAGGAGGGTCAGAAAGTTCTGAAAAGCCTGGGCGACGTACTCAACAAATTCCCGGACAAAGCCCTGCAGATTGAAGGTCATACAGATAACGTCCAGATCAGCAGTCGCCTTGCCGAACGGTTCCCAACCAACTGGGAGCTGTCAACAGCCCGTGCTACCAGCGTTGTCCATTTTCTACAGGACAAGGTCGGTCTGCCCGGTGAACGCCTCGTGGCGGCAGGATACAGTGAGTACCAGCCCGTTGCTGACAACGAATCCGCTGAGGGCAGAGCACAGAATCGGCGCATTCAAATTTTACTTGTGCCCTTTAAAGCAACCCAATAGATGAAATGGAAACAGCCCTCGGTCGATCATTCCGAGGGCTGTTCTACCTTCTGAGGACTCAATGTTCCTGCCGGCATAACACCACTCTGTTACGCCCTCCCTGCTTGGCTCGATAAAGTGCATCGTCAACCCGCTGAATCAGATCATCTGTCGTATCTTTGGCGCATAACTGCGCAACACCCAGCTTATGGTTATGCTGTCAACCTCCCCGAAAGACTCATTTTCAACTTTTTGACGAATCCGTTCGGCAAAATGACCAGACTCTTCCAATTCTGTTGCAGGCAACAGAATCAAAAACTCCTCACCGCCCCAACGGATCAGCAGATCTCCCTGCCGGATCAGGCTTTTCACCAGTCGGACCAATTGGTACAGGACCTGATCTCCGACACTGTGGCCAAAACGGTCATTAACCTTTTTAAAATGATCGATATCAAACATGATTAACGAAAAGGGAACCTGCCCATGTTGAGCGCGCTGATGCTCATAGACCACAACTTCATCAAATTTACGTCGATTATACGTTTCCGTCAGACGATCGGTAACCGCCAGCAGCTCAACGTCCTGCAGGCTTTTACTAAGCTGAGCAGCCAGGTCACTGACTTCATGCAATGCCCGGTTCAATTCACGTGTCCTCTCCTCAACCCTTGACTCAAGTTGCTGTTTTGCTTTGCGGCTTTCCCGCTCGGCAATTCTGCGTTGTCGATTTTCTGCACCAAGGCGTGTCAACAGGTTAAAAAAGCGGATAAAAAAACTCATCAGGTGGTCAATGCGCTCTTTGGACACAACCGGTACCAATGCCAACGCGTCCAGATATTCATTGATATTGTAGCCGTGAGCGATGGCCTGGCGGCGAAAGAAATCCTGATCCGCAGGTTCGTTCAGAAATTGTCCCAGGAAAAAGAAACCGACAGCTTTTTCATTCAACATAATCGGAATGGCGACTTCAGCCAGACCACACGGGCAACAATAGGAAAGATAGTCGTCGTCCTTCAGGAACTTCTGAACCCTGAACTCACTGAGAAGACAATTAATGCGCTCTGCGGGTGGTGCGATGAAATCGATGCAGATCTTCTGCCAGCCGATGGAAACCAGCCAGTTCTGGTCGCCATCCAACACACCGACGGGAATCCCTGCCGCTTCGTAAAAAAGTGCATCAGAGCCCTCAGGTCTTCCAGGTCGATAATATCCTGAAGCTTCAAATCCATGAATCAACACCAGTTTCACCCCTCACAAATTAATTCAAAGTTTACATATACGCTTCTTCAGGTTTCATTTCTCTACAGATTATCATATATGGATTTTTAATCAATTTGAACCATCGGCGGCAACCGATTTCGATCCGCCTGCATCAAAGACATCGCTACCTCATTTTCACAGCTTTGGTTATACTGGCAGATAAAAGAACCGATTACTCAAAACACGCAAGCACCACCTACGCTAAAGGATGACCATGCTGATTAAAACGACAGAACTCCACCACCTCATCACAGCCATTCTGACGGCAGCCAAGGTCCCTGAGAAGGAAGCCGATATTGTCGCAGAGCACTTGGTCCGTGCCAATCTGACCGGTCACGACAGTCACGGCGTTGGAATGCTCCCTACCTACCTGCGTTCAATCAAACGCAACCTGTTGCAACCTGGTCTTCCCGCCGACCTGAAAACAGACCAGGGATCAATCCTGATTTCGACGGCCAACGTGGATTGGCCAGAGAGTCGCTCGTGAAGCGATGGAGCAGGCCATTCACCGCTGTCGCAAAACCGGTTTGGTCCTGATGGGACTGCGCAATGCACATCATATAGGCCGTGTTGGCAGCTACGGTGAGCAGGCCATCGCAGCTGGAATGATCTCGCTCCATTTCGTCAACGTCACCGACCATCCACCTGTTGTCGCCGTACATAACGGTGCAGATGCCAGATTGCTGACCAACCCGATCTGTTTTGCCATGCCGGGCACAGACAACAATCCAGAAGTTCTGCTCGACATGGCAACCAGCAAGATCGCCCTGGGCAAAGCCAGAGTCGCCATGAATGAAGGCCGCCAAGTTGCCGACGATACCCTGCTCGACAACAACGGTACCCCAACCAGCGCCCCTGAGGTGTTGTTCGATTCACCGGCAGGTGCGATCAAACCCTTCGGCAGTTACAAAGGATCAGGCATAGCCATTTTCTGTGAGCTGTTGGCTGGAGCACTGACCGGCGGCGGAACAATTCAACCTGAGAATCCCCGACGCGGCGGTATTATCAATAATATGTTGACAATTCTGATCGACCCCCGACATCTGATCGACAAAACTGCTCTGAATCATGAAATTGATGCCTTGATCGCTTATGCACTGAGCTCTCCTGCAGCTGGTGATGCAGATCAAGCACCTATGCTGGCCGGCGAGCCGGAACGGCGCAGAGCAGCTTTACGGCAAAAGGAGGGAATCCCGATCGATGCCAACACCTGGCGGGAACTACTCGACGCTGGAGCTTCTGTTGGTGTGACAGCGGCACAGCTCAACAGCTACATTACTGAATCCTAACGATTTAACAAGGACTGGCCGATGCCCAAAATCCCGTATCAACCCGCCGACATAACAAGCCCTCAAGAGCTGGTTTCAGCAATCCGGACCCGGCGTGGAGGAACATTGCTCAACCTTGACCGGATGCTGCTTCACAGCCCCACTTTTGCTGCCGGCTGGAATAACTTTATAGGCGCAGTCAGAAACTCCCTCACGCTACCGGGTCACCTGCGTGAACTCGCCATCTGTGCCGTTGCCGTCCTCAACGGTGCGGAGTATGAATTTTTTCAGCACGCCCCTGAGTATCTTAAAGAAGGTGGCCGTAACGGCCAGCTGGAGGCCCTGAAGCAGTTAAACTCCTCCGCCTGCGACACAACAGAATTCAATCGTTGCGAACTGGCCGTTATCAAGCTGTGCATAGAGATGACCCGCACGATTAAAATCGATGATGCGACGCTGAAGGCTGCCCAGCGTGAGCTGGAAAATCACCAGCAGGTTGTTGAACTGGTCGGTATTATTTCTGCTTACAACATGGTCTCACGCTTTCTGGTTGCTCTCGGCATCGAGCCAGAAAACTGCTTAAGAGAATCAGGAACAGATGACTGACCCCCTCGCTATCGGGCAGAGGGGGGCAGTATGGCTCATTTCGTATCAGGATGACCAAGCTTGCCCATGAAGGTAGCTTGAAGGCGGCGGCAGTTGGAACTGAGTCTCCGTCACATACAATGCCGGAGACACCTGGTTCACAGTCTTTTCCACCGGCGGATTCTTCTTGCTGTACTCAAGACCATCCACCATAGAAAATAAAGACCTGATCGGATCCGGTGGACTTCAGCTCCCCAAATAAACGAGTCGCTGCAAAACTATTCTTATCCGTCGCCACGATAGGTTAAATTACGATTTATGCCGAAGGACATCAACATCATCAGCAACACCCCTTTGCCTGGTTTCCTTTCCATCCCCACCGAATCGCAAGCGAGAAGCCAGCAGCAGGAGGGACCTGTTCAATGCAGCGCATCCTTCGCGATTGCGTTACTAGAGAACAAATTATACAGAGAAAAGGATTAAAATAATAAGAAGCTGAACGAGCCGGCATGAATCAAAATGCTTTATTGATCTCTCTGTCACAAAGGCAGATAATGTACGACTCCAAAAGGGGGGACGAAAAAGCTCAGACAGCGACAAACACCACAGACACGGAGACAAAATATGAACTATCATAACGACACCCACCTGAAATCCGTCGGCTACATTTTATGGATTTTTGGATTTACAGGGTCCCATCGTTTCTATTACGGCAAGCCGATCTCAGGAACCATTTACTTTTTCACCCTCGGACTGCTCGGCATCGGTTGGCTCATCGACCTGTTTCTGATCCCATCGATGGACAGACAGGCTGACCTGCGCTTACTGCCGGCCCCTATGACTACACGCTGTCCTGGGTACTTCTGACCTTTCTCGGCCTCTTCGGCATTCATCGCATTTTTATGGGCAAGTGGATCAGCGGCCTCATCTACATGTTGACTGGCGGTATTTTTGGGATTGGCTATCTGTATGACTTCTGGACTCTGAATGATCAGGTCTCGCAGTTGAACAGCAACCTCTGATCCGAAGGGCGGAGCGATCCAGAAATGTTTCTATTCTTGCCAACAAAAAAGTAAATCAGAAACATGTGAACAGGGCACTGAAACAATACTGCAAAAAATGCGACAAAAGCTTGAGACTTTGTCGCATTTTCGATCAGAATTGCAAAGATTTGACCTGAAGGAATTCCTCCAACCCATAGCGCCCCAATTCACGTCCATTGCCCGACTGTCGATAACCACCGAACGGAGCCAATAAATTGAAACGTCCTCCATTGATGTCCACCTGTCCGGTCTGCAATCGACGAGCAACCCTTTCCGCCCTGTCCTGATTAGCGGACCAGACACCACCAGCAAGACCGTAGATTGTGTCGTTGGCAATCCGCACAGCGTCCTCTTCGTCTCGGTACGGCATGATACAAAGAACGGGACCAAAGATTTCTTCACGAGCAATGGTCATATCAGAGGTAACATTGCCGAACAGGGTTGGCTGAACATAGAAGCCAAGCGGCAATCCTTCAGGTGATTCCTCACCACCAAGAAGCAGATCTGCCCCCTCATTGATTCCCTGACGAATATAATCGACCACCCTGTCCCTCTGTTGGGCTGAAACCAGGGGACCGACTTTGGTCTTGATATCATGAGGACTACCGGGCATAAATTTGGCTGCCGCAGCAACAGCAATTTGTGCCGCTTCCTCATAGAGAGATTGCGGGACCAACATCCGGGTCTGCGCACTACATGTCTGACCCGAGTTGAGAAAACAATTGTTTACCGTTGCCTTGATCGCCGTTTCCAGCGGTGCATCATCCAGAATAACTGAGGCTGATTTCCCCCCAATTCAAGCGCAACCCGTTTAATCGAATCTGCAGCCAAGACAGAGACTCTCTTCCCTGCCTGGTCGAACCGGTAAAAGACACCATGTCGACCTCGGGGTGAGTTGCAAGAGCTTCACCGACAACCGGACCATAACCGGAAACCAGATTAAACACCCCCGGTGGCAGGCCACAGGAATCGATGATGTCAGCCAGGACAAAAGCATTCAGTGGAGTGATTTCACTCGGTTTGGCAACAATCGTACAGCCGGCGGCCAGAGCTGCAGCGACTTTGATCATTAACTGATGCAGAGGATAATTCCAGGGTGTGATTGCAGCAACAACGCCGATCGGCTCTTTTATCACCAGTGAGTTGCCGATTTTTTCCGAGAACTCGAAGGTTTCAAGAATTTCTACATAGCTGTTCAGGACTAATGCCGGAAGGCCAGCTTGGATTCGTTCACTCAGTTTGATCGGCATGCCCAGTTCATCGGTAATCAATTCCGCCAGGTCCGGAGCGCGGGCGACCAGTTCCTTGTGAATCTGGCGCAGGTATCCGGCCCTGACCTGAGGGCTGGTTGCCGACCAACTCGGCAGGGCCGACCGAGCAGCAATAACAGCCATATCAATATCTTCAGCAGTTCCAGCCGGTATGACTCCGATGACCGCTTCGGTCGCTGGGTTAATGACATCGATCGATTCTGTTCCTTTAGAGTCCCGCCAAGTACCATCAACGTATATACGACTCTGTCTCAACATAAAACCTCCCAGAAGGACATCCACATGCAAAAGTAAATATTGTACTATACAATCATCTCTTTCATTTATGAAGTTGAACAAAACAAAATCACCCATAGTTGCTTTCACGATCGGTCAACTCTATGGTTCTTTCCATCAACAGGAACTGCACTGCTCTGCAATTATTCTAAAGATAGGAAAAGACCGGCATCACAGTCTACAAGCGGCAGGCTTATTCAGCATTCCTTTTATACCCGCCACCTCAAAATCAAAATTCATTTTTCTGGACATTTCATGGGACAATCGTTTTACTTCAATTGAATACTTGAAGGAGGACGTCAATGTTTACCAAAAACTCAGAGCGCAACTATCAACAACCCCTTGAGGGGATAGAAATGAAAACTCTGGCTTATGGTGAAAAAACTCTGATGAGTGAATTCCGCCTGCAAAAAGGAGCCATTCTGCCCACACATAGCCACCCGCATGAGCAGACAGGTTATCTTGTCAGCGGTCAGTTAATCCTGACCATTGGAGATGAATCTTTTACCGTCAACCCTGGCGACAGTTGGAGCATTCCCAGCCAGGCAGAGCACCAGGTTGCGGTTCGGGAAGATTCAGTTGCCATTGAGGTTTTTTCACCAGTCCGTGAAGACTACCTGCCCCGATAGTCAGCACGAAAAGAAAACATGGATCAGCACAATGCCCCCGATTTTTGAATACCAACTGACCATCCCTACTGCGGCCAACGACGAAAACGGTCACGTCAACAATGTCGTTTACGTTCAATGGATGCAGGATATCGCCACGATGCATTCGGATATTCAGGGTTGCACCCGTGAACTCTACCAGCTCCTTGGCAGCAGCTGGTTTGTCCGCAGTCATAAGATAGAATATCTGCGCCCGGCCTTTGCCGGGGATGATATTATTATCAAAACCTGGGTTAGTCACATCAAACGCACCCGCTCATTACGCCGCTATTGCTTTTTAAATGCTAAAACCAACAAAGTTCTGGCTCAAGCGGAAACGGATTGGGTCTATGTGAATGCAGAAACCGGACGCCCACGCAGTGTGGATAAGGAGGTCGCTGAAGCCTTTGTCCTTGTTCCCCCGGAGGAGGAGCCATAAGGGCACGGAGTCATTCCGGTGAGACTAAAAAGCGGTAATTTTCCCCTTGGTAAACCAATAGCGGGCAATATAAAGAAATGGAGTATCTGCCGCTCCCACAATCCACTTGAGCAGGTACGTCGTCCAGAAGATCTCGACCAAAGCTCCCAAAGGAAAGACTCCCCAAAAGGCCAAAAAAGTAAACAGGCTGGAATCAATAAACTGGCTGACCATGGTCGAAGCATTATTTCTCAACCATAAAAACCGGACAGAAGGAAAGCGGTGACGCCAAAAATCATAAGCCCATACATCGTGGTGTTGTGAGACAAAATACGCCAGCAAACTGCGCCCGCAATGCGTGGCATAAAACCGAAAATCGTTACCAGACTGTCCTGAGCAAAATCATCTGAAGCCGGCGTAAAGACCAACGCCAGATTCATCAGCATGGTCATGGCAACAAGAGAAAACAAACCAACATACACAGCCCGTTTTGCTTCGTTTTTTCCGTAATTTTCGGACAGGATATCAGTAACGAGAAAAGAAGACGCATAGACAATATTGCCCAAGGTTGCGGCGATGCCAAAAAATTCAACCAGTTTGACAACCTGAACATTGGCGACGACAGCGGCCAGTGGTACCCAGGCATATAGACCGATACGACCGAACAAACGGTAAGCGACCAGGATCAGTACAAAGTTGGTGATCAGCATGGTCAGCCAGAGAAGCTCGTTCACAAAAACTCCAGTTTGTTAAGGCGGGGTGCTGTGACCGCCGTAGTTATCAGAAAAGACGTTCCAGATCAGCCGTGAAGCAAGGCTGACGGGTTTTATCAGATTGTCAGGATAAATGCAAGCCAAGCCTGAAAAACCAATCCCTCTGTCGGCATAGTCTTAGCTCCTTCCAGAGACGCAGGAGATCGCATGAACAAAGTTAATCTCAAAGATAAATTTTCATTTTTTAAATAGTAAAACGTCGGCGATAACAGGATCAGCAAGATCGTTGAATCGAAAAGAGCTTCAAACGTTGGCGGCAACAGCGGAAGAACCTTCAGAAGGAACATGACAAAAACTCGGTAATAAAGATCGATAAAACCACCCGCAGGACGAGACGACGCGGACTCAATAGACGGATGGTATTCTTCGCAGATGCAACATATCGATGTTGCTGTTGATAAAGCGTCGTATCAGCATCAATCACGATACTTTCCAGGACGGGAACCGCATTCTTCCGAAATATTTCTCTGGCCATAAAAGACAATCCAGTATAGCTCTGTTTTCAGACTGTTTGTTTATGGCAACAATAAATGATTCCCTCGAAACAAGCACAATCGATATGGAGCCTGACAAGCTG
>LQAG01000451.1_pt1 | contig 11167 bp, 14 predicted proteins | sample 1535801 | NCBI WGS metagenome assembly LQAG01 (sample SAMN04331584, study PRJNA305678) | bioreactor metagenome | isolation source: bioreactor_3 inoculated with Wadden Sea sediment 1st replicate of a... | place: Germany:Bremen | reverse complement strand
AATATTCAAGGGACTTGCTGACAAAGCAGGTCCCTTTTTTATTTGCAGAAATACATCACCCAACCATCAAGAGAAACAGATCAGGCCAAACCATACTTTTCAAGCTTAACATAAAGGGTTTTCCGACTGATTCCAAGCATTCGGGCTGCTCTGGACTTATTACCCCCGGTTTCCTTAAGGGCCTTTTCAATCAAACTCTTCTGGCCATCAGTGACAACTGATTCAACCAGACAACCAGAAGAAAAATCATCATCCCATTGCGGGATAAAATCATCTCCCTCAAGAATAGGACCATCCTCCATTAAAAGAGCTCGACAGAGCAGATGCTCAAGCTCTCGAACATTGCCGGGCCAACTATGGCGCATCAGCCGAGCCATGAAGTCGGCGGAAACCCAATGGCCTTGCGCCCTAACTGATCCCCCTGTGCCGCCAGGATAAAATCGACCAGTTGTGGAATATCTTCGAGCCTGCTGCGCAATGAGGGGCCTGCAATGAGATGACTGCCAAACGAAAATAGAGATCCCCCGAAATGTCCCTTGACGCACCAGCTCTTTCAAATTCTGGTGGGTTGCGGTGATAATGCGTGCGTCGACCGGCAATGCCTTTTCACTACCGATCCGGGTGATCTCCCGCTGTTGAAGCACACGCAGCAGACTAACCTGGGCCTTGGGACTCAACTCCGCGACTTCATCCAGAAATAAACTGCCGCCGTTGGCCAGTTCAAACTTACCGAGGTGACGACTGACCGCACCGGTGAAAGAACCTTTTCGTGACCGAACAGTTCACTTTCAATCAAAGAATCTGGGATCGCACCACAATTAAGAGTAATAAACGGCTTAGATGCCCGTCTGCTGAGTTGATGAATCTGATTGGCAATCAACTCCTTACCAACTCCCGATTCTCCTTCAATACAGACACTGACATCAAAGGGAGCCACTCTTTCGATCATGCCATACATGCGGGTCATACCTGGGCTTGTTCCGATAAGCTCCCCTTGCCCCGGCGTCGATAGACCCTGTGGTTTGTTTTTCGGTATTGATCTGAACTTCTGGACATTGTTGATAATGAGATTGGCAACGGGAATGCGTTCAATCGAGCTACCACCGCCAAACCCATGGATACCGGTTCGCTGATAAAGCAATGTGCTGTCTTCAGGTTGCAGAACTGCACCACCAAAGAAGAAGCAAACCGGATCCGAACCTGCTGTCCTGATCGAATCAACCATGCTGTTAATCCGCGCGGCCGCATGCTCAATACGATCAGAACGCTCGCGAATATCCTTCAACTCGCGAGTCCAACCGACATTGAGCACCATCGCATCTGCTCCTGTTGCTGCCATAGCGACTGCATCATCTGGATACAGCGCAAAGCCGAAGGTGACAAAACCTCGCTGTTTGGCCTTTTGCAGCATCTCGCTTCTGCTTGGATAGTTAAACCCTGCTCTTCCAGTATCTGGCGAAAACTTCCATCGACTAAACCGACAGCAGGCCAGTTCGTCACGCCGACAACCCCTAAACGGGCAAGTTGATCCAGGTGACTGTCGAGATCGAGGGTTGGGTCAGAAGCCATAACGCCTGCCACCAAGGGGACCGCTCCAGCCCGGGGAAGAATCTGCTTCGACAACAATTCCAGTGTCTGCTGATTGGCATTACCATAAGGCAGAAAGGAACAGAGCGAACTGACACCAGCAGAACGATAAACACCGGCATTGAGAACCATTAGAAAATGAGCACCCCCGGCAACGGCGGAACCGGCAACCTGCCCTGATCCCGGTGCGACAAAAACCAAAGGATAACGCTCTTCACGTGATCGGTTGAGCAATACCCTGAATGATGCTGCGCTTACCTTCATTGTTACCTTCCAATACACTTTTATAGATAACACTATACAATACTGCTTCCATAGTAACAGTTATCGATTTGAAAATTTAATGTTTTGCATTACATAAACAATCAAATATTAATAAATAACCGACAAAACCAGCTGCAACCAGAGAAGCCCTCCTCAAAATACTTTTTTGGCCTGCATTTTGCCTTATTTTGACGTACCACACAGGCCTTATCCACAGAACGTACCGGATTGAGACAGAGGCCCGCCAACAATAGAACAATAAATTCTAACCCAAGGAGGAGACTGCATGTCCAAAACAATTCTGTTACTGGGTGCTTTTGACGTCAAAGGCGAGGAATATGCTTTTGTCCGTGAGCAGATTATCGCTCAAGGGTGTCAGGTTCTCACCATGAACTTTGGTAGCCTTGGCACCACCGATCTGTTTTCAGTCGACATTGAAAACAGCCAGGTCGCCGCTGCCGGCAACACCGAGCTTGCACTCTTGCAGGCAGACAACGACCGTGGCAAAGCAATGGCTGCCATGGCCGAAGGCGCAGCAGTACTTGTTGACAGGATGTACCGGGAAAAACAGTTTGACGGCATATTCGGCATGGGTGGCAGCGGTGGTTCCAGTGTTATTTCCAATGCCATGCGTGCCTTCCAATTGGAGTTCCAAAGGTTCTGATCTCGACAGTTGCAGCAGGCGACACCACAGCCCTGACAGGTGTCAAAGACATCACCATGATCCCTTCAGTTGTCGATGTTGCCGGACTCAATCCGATCAGCGAAAAAATCTACAAAGAGGGAATCGGTGCCATTTGCGGCATGGTTAAAATGGACTACAGCCAGACGGTAAAGCAAAAGCCCGTTATCGCAGCCAGCATGTTTGGCAACACCACAGAATGTGTCGACATGTGCCGCGAGATGCTGGTCGAAAAAGGCTATGAAGTTCTGGTCTTCCATTCAACCGGAACCGGTGGAAAAATCATGGAAAGCCTGGTTGACGAAGGCCTTGTCGATGCGGTTCTCGATATCACCACAACAGAGTGGGCCGATGAGATTTGCGATGGCGTTTTCAGTGCCGGACCAGACAGGTTATCTGCCCCTGGTCGTGCAGGGATCCCTCACCTGATTGTTCCAGGCTGTGTCGATATGGCCAATTTTGGCTCAGTCGACAGCATGCCAGAACGCTACAAGGAACGTAACATCTACGCCTGGAACCCTTTGGTCACCCTGATGCGTACCAACGTTGACGAAAACATTCGAATGGGTGAAATATTTGCCGAGAAAGCAAATCAGGCATCTGGTCCAGTCAGCTTTTTGTTTCCGCTGAGAGGAGTTTCAATCCTTGACAGCCCCGGCGAACGATTCTGGCTACCCGAGGCGGATCAGGCCCTCTTTGATGCAGTCAAGAGGAACCTCAAACAGAACATCACAGTGGAAAAATTGACGCCAATATCAATGACAGAGCATTTGCTGAGAAAGCTGTCGACATGCTGCTGAACTGATTGAAGCATAAGAGCACATTTAACCCGCTACTAATCAAAGGAGCCGATCATGGCATTTACCCGACAACAGATTCTGGACCGAATGAAAAAAATTATTGCTGCTGGCGTCCCCATCGTCGGTGGAGGCGCAGGCACAGGGATTTCAGCCAAATTTGAAGAGGTCGGCGGTGTCGATCTGATCGTCATCTACAATTCAGGTCGCTTTCGCATGGCTGGGCGAGGGTCATTAGCAGGCTGTATGCCTTACGGGGATGCCAATGCCATCGTTATGGAGATGGCCAACGAAGTCCTTCCGGTCGTCAAGAACACACCTGTTCTAGCGGGAGTCTGCGGCACAGACCCGTTTCGAGTCATGGACCTGTTTTTAAAACAAATTAAAGAGGCGGGCTTTTCGGGCGTGCAAAATTTCCCCACCGTTGGGCTCTGCGATGGTCAGTTCCGCCAGAACCTCGAAGAGACCGGTATGGGCTATGGCCTCGAAGTCGACATGATCCGTAAAGCGCACGAACAGGATCTATTCACAACGCCCTACGTTTTCAATGAAGAGGAAGCCACTGCTATGGCTGAAGCTGGTGCCGATGTCGTTGTCGCCCACCTCGGCCTGACGACTAAAGGCTCCATCGGTGCCTCAACCGCCTACACCATTGAGGAAGCACCGGCAAAAGTCCAACAGCTCTGCGATGCAGCCAAAAGGGTTAATCCCGACATCATCTGCCTCTGTCACGGCGGGCCGATTTCCATGCCCGAAGATGCGGCCCATGTGCTGCAAAACACAGAGGGAGTGCATGGTTTCTATGGCGCTTCAAGCATGGAGCGCCTGCCCACGGAAATAGCGATCACCGAGCAGATGAAGCAATTTAAGGCCGTTCGATTCTAAACGCTCCAACCACCGATCACTTTCACCTTGCCTCTGATGCCGGCAAGGTGGAAGTGATCGCGAAATAGCCCGGCGAAAAGATTACCACCAAGGCATCCGGACAACCTCAACCAGACGACACATCTGCTTCAACCTCCTGTCTCAACATCAATTTTCAATGACGCGAAAAGCTGTTCACAGGAATCTTTTTTTCACTTACAATGCCAGGAGCATGACCAATCCAGACAAGCCAATAAAATATCTGACAACAGAAAAGACAAAAATATGAAAATCAAAATCTATACGACCGGTGGCACAATCGATAAAATTTACTTCGACCAGAAATCCAATTATCAGGTAGGCGATCCACAAGCGGGTGGCGTCCTTGAGAGAGCCAATGCTGTTCTGGATTACGAAGTTGAATCGATCCTCAGAAAAGACAGCCTTGATTTCACCGACGAAGATCGCAAACTGATCAATGACACGATCGAAGCGTCTCCATGTCACCGAATCGTCATTACCCACGGGACGGATACCATGGTGGAAACGGCCAAAGGACTCAGCGACAACAGCAATAAAACCATCGTCATGACGGGTTCCATGTACCCGGCTCAATACAGAGACAGCGATGCGGTATTTAATATCGGTTGCGCGGTAACTGCGGCTCAGATTCTGCCGCCAGGCGTTTACATTGCCATGAATGGACGGATCTTCAATCCTCTTCAGGCCCGCAAGAACGTAGAACAAAACCGTTTTGAAGATCTCGATTGAGATCTATCCTGTTCACACTGCCCGAGCTGAAAATCGATCATCTTTCCGTCATGCAATGAATAACGGTTGAGCCGACCCTCACCGGCATGGAGGTTACGGGCCCAGGCAACGATCCCGTCTGAGGTCGGCATGAGCGAGATTAAAACAATTATTCTGACCCGATTGTTTCTCCTTCGTGCCGTATCTCTGAACCATGCCGGGAAACAAGGATTCCGATCGCGACGAGAGAATTTCCACCTTTCGTCAGTCATGGCAGCAGTGAAAGTTTCCTGACCGACCTTCTGGACGAAATCGCTGCTGAAATGGGAGTCTCTTTCAATTATATTGGCACCCCGTGGAAACGAGGTAAGGACATATGTTGAAAAAGGCAAGATATGGGCCACCACGTCTTATCACAGAACACCGCTGCGTGAGCAACGATTCCATTTTCCGATTCTCTTTATACCGCCAGCATCAGAATGAGTCCGCGGCTTTGACCGCTCTTGCCTTTCCACATTCCCCTGCTATGCTTTCCCTATACCCCATTCAAAGGGTCAAGAATGGAACAAAAGTTCTGGTACTTCAAATCGGACAGCGTCTTTTCCTCTCTGAGCCATGAAGACGCTGAAATCCTCGCCAGCATCAGCAGGATGGTCAAGTGCTGTCGTAAGCACCACTTTTATCTATCCAGCGAGGTAAGCGACAGCATCTATCTGGTTAAGACCGGAAGAGTGCGCTTAGGCAAAATAAATTCAGCCGGAAATGAAATTACCCTTGATGTCTTAGGTCCGGGGGAAATATTCGGCGAGCTGGCAGTGACCGGTGAAAACCACAGATCCCATTTTGCCGAGGCCATAGAAGACAGCATTGTCTGCATATTCCCCAGGGAGGAATTCCAACAGTTTCTGGTCAATCATCATGATCTGACCTTCAAAATCATGAAACTGATTGGATTCCGCCTGCGGGAGCTGGAAACCCGCCTTCAGGATCTGACCTTTCAACCCGTTGCAGAAAGACTCAGAACAACGCTCCTGCGTCTAGCTCAAAAACATGGTATTTCGGAAGATGATGGATGGATACGTCTCTCGATCACCCAAAAGGACATTTCCTACATTGTTGGTGCCACGCGTGAATCGATTGCGGAAGAACTGAGCTCCATGAAACGGGCAGGACTGATCGAAACATCTTACGGCTGCTTGAGACTTCCCAGTTTGGATGCACTCAAAAAAAGGGGTCCGACCGGGCCGGGACCCCCGTCTCCCCAATAAAGTGTCTCCAATTGTAATTTACCTTACATTCCCGGTGTTGGCCTTTTCGTTAAAATAGAAGACAGGAAGCAGAGAGAATTCTCCGGCCGTAAGAATTGTTACTTCAAAAGTAAGGAGGCCAAGGCAGGCAATTGATGTGAGACGGCCCGGTTGCGCAATAGATCAGTTCCATCGATTTCAGGCCACACTTACTCTCGTCAAGAAGGAGTCGACAAATGAAAAAACTTGCTCTTTGGACAACATTGATTTTTATGGTTGTTATGCTATCGGCCTGTGCCAGACCTCATATGGTAAAGTGTCCTCACTGTGGAGGAACATTTGACGCCACTAAGCACGGCATTGACATTAAAAGTGGTGGTAATTAACGATCTGGACTACTGACGACATATTATATCGTTCAGCGACAGCCGGGCATTCCCGTAATACCCGCGGAACCAGCGGGTATTACGGTCTGAAAATAACGTAGCGCAAGGGGAATCCGGATCGGCATGGGTGACCGTTGCGTTTACCGACAACGGGTTTGACCAACAACATCCTGCTTCTCCGGATGACAAAGCCGACAAAGCGCCACCTTTTTGACTCCCCCTCCTGACATTATTCCCCGACCCTCAAATGCTTGTCCAGCATCTCAACAAGGTAGGTATTTGAGGTTTCGTCGCATATCCATCGGCTCCGACCTGATCACACTTAACCGCCATCTGGTCATTAATAAGTGAAGAAAACAGGACCACCTTCACATCTCTGAGAATCTGATCCTCCTTGATCAAGCGGCACAAAGTCAGACCATCCATACGCGGCATCTCAATATCGGTTATCAGCAGATTGAGCATACCTTCAAGCGGTTCTCCTTCTGCCACCCGCCTTTTAATCTGCAAAATATTATCATAGCAATCCTGACCATCGACAAAGACCGTTAAACCTGAATAACCAGACCCTCTAAGAACCTTTTCAATCCCGGCACGGATCAGTGAAGAGTCCTCCGCCAACATCAATTTCATCTTGTCTCGTGAATTCGATGTTCCCGCTGACCTGTCTTCAAGGGTCAGGTCAGTATCGTAATCAAGGGTCGATTCAGCGTCAAATTCAGCCACAATGTGTTCAAGATCAACGATCAGAATTTCACGCCCATCAATATTAACGCTGCCGGTAAAACGCGGCCGATACTGATCAATAAAGCTGGCCATGGGTTGCACATCCTCCCAGGAAACACGGTGGATCTGATTGACACCATCGACCTTGAATCCGTTGATGCGGTCATTGAACTCGCAGACCAGAACCACCCGGCGCACATCACCGTCCAAAGCTTCTTCCTTCTGAGCGACATGCGATTTAAGATCGATCAAAGGAATTGTGCTCCCCTGAGCAGCAATGTCCCCAACATTCCATCAGCACTCCCCGGAACAACCGTCACTGACTCAGGATCGAAAGGGATAATCTCCTTCAGCTTGTGAACATTGATTCCAAATGGTTGAGTCCCCAGATAGAACTCGATAATTTCCATTTCATTGGTTCCGCTCTCAGCAATATTTCCTGTTTCTGATAAGTTTCCATAGCTGTCCTCAGGAGAAGATTTAAGTTTATTTATTTGATCACCTTAATCATACTGTGTCAATATCTATCTTGGCATTATTTAACGATAAATTATATAATTTGCTGTATGCTTATAAGATTAGATTATGTTTACGGAGAGATATTAATGACAGATATGGCACATTCACATTACCGCCTCGGCATGAACTACTTTCAGGGAAAAGGTGTCGAAAAATCTTTTTCGGAAGCGATGAAGTGGTTTCGTCTCGCCGCTCAACACAGGTATCCCAGAGCAATCTTCATGCTTGGGCGGATGTACGATACAGGTAAAGGGACAGCTGAAAATCCGGTGGAAGCGGCAAAATACTATCTCAATGCAGCTGAACTGGGATATGCACGGGCACAAAATGTCCTGGGGCAGGCCTATATTAAAGGTCGCGGTGTCCCCGCCGATTACGACCAGGCTCTGAACTGGTTCCGCAAAGCCGCCGACCAGAATTTTTCAGATGCCCAATACAACCTCGGCCTGATGTATGCCAAAGGCCACGGAGTCCCCAAAGATTTTATTGAAGCCCGGCGCTGGTGGGGAATGGCCGCCGAACAGGGAAACCCAAAAGTTCAATTCACCCTGGGTCATATGTATCTGGTCGGCAAGGGGTCAAAAAGAACTATTCCAAAGCCCGTCAGTGGCTCCGCCAAGCTGCCGACCAGGGATTGCCAACCGCTCAATATCATCTTGGTATGATGTACGCTCGGGGTACAGGGGTCCTGCAAAGCTACACGGAAGCGCGAGCCTGGCTTCAAAAAGCTGCAGAGCAAAACTATCTGGACGCAATCTACAATCTCGGAAAACTTCTCTGTTCTGGCAGTGAAGAAGTCAGAGATCCGACCTCTGCCGTGGTCCTGCTCAAACAGGCGGCGACACGCAACCATGAACGCGCCCAGGTCGTCCTCGGCCAGCTTTTCGCCAAAGGGATCGGCACTCCTGCAGACCTGCAGATGGCATATCACTGGTGGACAGAAGCAGCCAAAAGGGGCAATGCTGATGCACAATACAATCTGGGCGTCATGCATCTCAATGGCAAAGGAGTAAAACGGGACTCTCTGGAAGGAAAAAATGGCTGACCAGGGCTGCAGACCAGGGACACACAAAAGCTCAGTACTGCCTGGGGGTCATGTATTCCACCGGCAAAGGCGTACCCCAGGACATGGATGAAGCCTTACGTTGGAAAGAAGCTGCAGAATTCTGGGAATCGTTATAAAAACCGATCCTAAAACAGCTTTCTCCTTATTCAGTCTTGCATATATTATGCATGTATGCATAATATATCACCATGCAACGATTCACTTCACATTTACAAGCTCTCGCAGATGCCACGGCGCGAGCGATCATCGTTGTTGATCAGACGGCGTCATCACCCTGATCAGCAGCCTTGCCCGCCAGCATCTTCATATCGAGCCGGACTCTTCACTCGAAGTCAGTTCCCCGGCTTCTGGCTCAGGTGCGCAAATCCTTGTCGGGTCACAGGCCAACTGCGAAATCCCCCTGCAGATCAATGAACGAGAGTATCTGGTCGGCGCCAATCCCCTCATCGAAGAGGGCAGATCAACGGAGTTGTCTGCGTTTTGGTGGATGGCACCCAACTCGACACCATGACCCGCTGCCTCCCCTCTTTTCAGACCCTGTCACGCGAACTCGATACGATCATCGATTCATCGTCCGACGGACTCTTTGTCTGCGATGCCGATGCCAACGTCATCCGCGTAAACCCTGCATCTGAAAAGATCCACAACCTGCCGGCCAGCAAACTCATCGGCCGCAACATGCGAGAACTGATCGAAACCGGCTTCATCGACCGCTCTGCCGCCCTTGAAGCCAGCCAGAGCAAACAGAGAGTCAGCATGCTTCAGAATAAAAACGGCAACAAACTGATCTCTATCGCCACACCGGTCTTTGACGAGCAAGGCGCTCTGGTTCGCGTAGTGGTCAGTGAACGCGACATTTCTGAAATCGACAATCTTCAGCGCCACTGGAAACACAGGAAGCGTTCAAAGTCGGCTTTCGCGACCAGATGCTGGCCATGCAGCAGGCCGAGCTGGAGGCGCAGCAGATTATAGCCCGCAGCCCCGCCATGATCCGGGCACTGGAGCAGGCGATCAAGGTCTCAAAAGCTGACTCATCGGTCCTCATCCTTGGTGAGTCTGGAGCAGGAAAAGGCCTGATCGCGGACATGATCCACAAACATTCACCAAGAACCGAGCAACCGCTGATCAAAATCAACTGTGGAGCAATCCCCGAATCGCTCATCGAGCAGAACTGTTCGGCTATGAAAAGGTGCTTTTACCGGTGCCCAGACCAGCGGCAAGCCGGGACACTTCGAGCTGGCCGACGGCGGCACCCTGTTCCTTGATGAGATAGCTGAGCTGCCCTGCCGTCCCAGGTCAAACTGTTACGTTTTCTCGAAGATGGACAGATCACCCGCCTGGGAGACACCCGCAACCGGACGGTCAATGTCAGAGTACTCGCTGCAACCCATCAGAACATGGAGCAACTGGTCGAACAGGGCGCTTTCGACTCGACCTCTACTATCGCCTCAATGTTATCCCAATCCAGATTCCCGCTCTGCGTGAGCGGCATGACTGTATCGTCCCTCTGATTCGTCACTATATTGACGAATTCAGTCATCAGACCGGAGTCCACAAACGCCTGACCAGAGCAGCCCTCGATGCCCTGACCGTTTACCCGTACCCCGGCAATGTCCGCGAGCTGATGAATCTGTGTGAGCGCATGGTCGTCATGTCGGAAACCGAACTGATCGATCTATCCGATCTGCCCGCACAGGTCACATCCTTCAGCACAAAAACCAGCTCACACTCGACCACCTCCCCCCCGGCCAGTCACTGCAACAGACCCTCGATCAAGTCGAGCGCAGCCTGCTGGTATCAGCCTGTCGGAAATACAGCAATCAGACTGAAATAGCCTCAGCTCTCGGGGTCAACCAATCAACAATTGCACGAAAACTAAAAAAACATGGTCTCTAGCCTTTTTATGCAGATTCGCATAATAAACAAAATAAAAAGAGCTGCTCTTCCCCAACAGAGCTTCTCTTATTCAAATTACAACATTATTTTAAAATTCACCACAAACGCCGCAAAAGACAACCTTTTCAGGTCTGCGCAACCCCTGCCAGGCATATCGTTCCAATCACCATAACGCAGTTTGGCACTATCTTTGCTAAACCTCTCCAACAGAACCTGATACAATTAATGCGTCGGGCACCGCCTCAAGGCTTCCTATTAAACAACGAACATAGAGTAGATGGGGAAAAGCAATGAATGTACTGAATAACTCAGCAATCAATATTCCGTTTCCGCAAAACGAACCTGTCCTTTCCTATGCACCGGGATCTCCGGAGCGGACCAGG
>LQAG01000450.1_pt1 | contig 11237 bp, 16 predicted proteins | sample 1535801 | NCBI WGS metagenome assembly LQAG01 (sample SAMN04331584, study PRJNA305678) | bioreactor metagenome | isolation source: bioreactor_3 inoculated with Wadden Sea sediment 1st replicate of a... | place: Germany:Bremen | reverse complement strand
TATCCGACCATGAGCCGGGCTCACGGACATCGCGGGAAGCGGTCAGATAAAGCTGTTGTAACAGCTTGACCCCGGCTTCTATTTCGTCCTCGACATCCTGGGCCGTCAGAAAAACAAGCCGCTCAGAGGAAATGGCTTCAGGCATGGTCGCCTTGAAGCTGTCGATCTGATTATTTTCACATCCTAATCCAAGAACAAGAACACCGCCGGTGTTGGGGTGCAGAGCAATATTCTGCAGCATCGCCCTGGTGCGTTCATGGTCCCCTCCAAGCTGAGAGCAGCCGTAAGGGTGAGGGAAATTGTAGACTCCGTCGATGCCCGGGTGCTCTCCAGACGCGTTAAATTCGCGGATAATGCTGTCAGCAACCCCATTGACACAACCAACTGTCGGGATTACCCAGATCTCGTTTCTGATTCCCGCCCTGCCATTGGCGCGACGAAAAACCCTGATCGGTTCCTGATCCAGCCAGACAAACGTGCTCGGTTCGGCCACTCGAGGCTGATACTCATACTCCTGCCCATCGGACAGACCGGTTTTAACGTTATGAGTATGGACCAGCCCACCTTTTTTGATCTCGGTGACGGCAACCCCGATCGAAGCGCCATACTTCACGATCTTACCACCCGCCGGAATCGCCTCCAGTGCTATTTTGTGGCCAATGGGAATATCATCCAGAACAGAAAAAGGTTTAAGCCCCGCAACACTGACATGTGTGCCTTTCTCAAGTGCAATAAAGGAGACAGCAACGTTATCGATATCATCAATTCTGGATATTTTAATCATCAGATTTTCCCTTTCAGCGTCTCCCGCATCCCCTTGGACGTTATACTGACAATGTCTTCAGCAACCAGATCCAACAAACCCTCAAGATCAAGCAAGGATAGTCCCCAGTGCTGTTCCAGCCCCAGCACCCGCCGGGCAATCTCATCCGCCTGATCAGCGGCAACAGGGGCGTCACCAATGCCCGACCATAATTCATGATACAGATCGAGCAGAGGCTGGTCATCTTTTAACGGATAGCCCCGGCCGTTAAGTGTACCACGGTAAAAGCAGATCAGTGCCGCCAATGCGGTCGCCATCAGCGGCGGGACACGACCGTTGTCCTGATAGTAGCGCAGCAACTGCGGCATGATCCGGGTTCGGAATTTAGTCATTGAGTTCAGGCTGATATCGAGTAATTTGTGTTTGATGTAGGGATTTTAAAACGACCGATAACACTGTCCGCAAAAGGCCTGAGCTCTTCTACCGGCATGTCCAGACTGGGGATTATTTCATCATCGAGCAACTTCGACAGATAGCGTTCCAGGAGCGGATCGACTGTGGCGTCCTTGACAAATTCTATCCCGCACAGGTGAGCAATTGGAGCCAGTGAAGTATGGCAACCATTAAGGATTCCGACCTTGCGTTCCTTATAGGGTTTCAGATCGTCAACGATCTCAATGTTGAGACCGCTTCCCGCAAGCCTGAGTTCCTCACCGACCGATTTCGGAGCTTGGATAATAAACAGATGAAAGTATTCCCCGGTGACCATGAAACGGTCCCGATAGCCCAATTCCCGCTCCAGATCCTGAACTTCCTCACGCGGATAGCCGGTGACAATCCGGTCGACCAGGGTTGAACAGAAGATATTGGCCTTCAGGACCCAGGACTCAAATTCGGCTGAAAGATTCCATAGCTTTATATATTTCAGGACAATCTCTTTGAGCCTGTCGCCGTTATAATCGAGTAATTCACAAGGCAGAATGATAAAACCACCATCGCTGGTCCCCCGGCAAAAAACAAAGCGCTCATAAAGAAAACGCGTCAACTTACCAGGAAAAGAGGTTGGCGGTGCATCATCAAAGCGATCAGTTTCGCAGAAAGAAATCCCCGCTTCAGTGGTATTGGAAAAGATAAAACGCAGCTTGGGATTATGGGCCACGGCAAGGAATTGATCGTACTCACGATAAATGGATATTTCGCGGGTCACAGCAGAAACGATACGCGTCTCATTTTTCAATTGCTTCTGCTCGTCATAACCGCGCAGAAGGGTTGTATAGAGGCCATCCTGGATATTCAGTGCTGGCGGCGTCTCGGTATCGATCGGCCGGGCGACAACGATACCGGCATCAAGGCCGTTCTTTTCATTAAGAATATCAACCTGCCAACCGACAAAACAGCGTAGAAAATTACCCTCACCAATCTGCAGGATTCTTTCCGGGTGGGTGGCAAAATCGATGGATGAACGATTCAGTTCTTTCATAAGTATCTCTTTCTGTTAATCGAAGGAAACAAGGATCTTGGTGATTTCAGCTGGATTTTTATTCCAGAATTCCAACGCGTCGCCCGCTTCAGACAAGGGAACATCGCGGGTAATCAGGCGTTCAACCGGCAGGTCCAGACGCTTCATGACGTCGAGGACATCGACAAAGTCCTGCCTGATCGCATTGCGTGCGCCCCTGATCTGAATCTCCTTCATGACAAATTTCTTGGTATCAAAAGCGACTTCGTCCTTAACATAACCAACATAGACGACACGTCCGGCAAATGCAGCCAGATCAATAGCAGCGACAAATGTCTGATCCAGACCGATCGCTTCTACAGTTACGCTCGCACCATGCCCTTGAGTCAGCCTGAGCACCTCTGCTTCAAGATTCTGGGTCTGGGAATTGATCACATGAGCAGCGCCGAACATCCGCGCCAGCTCCAACTTGCCGTCATCAATATCGACCGCGATGACGATTGCCCCGTCGAGCTGCCCCTTGGCGATCACGCCCAGGCCAACCATACCGCAGCCAAAGACCAGCATCGTGTCACCCGCTTTACCTTCAGCTCTCCCGGCGGCATGAAACCCGACCGCCAGAGGCTCTACGATGGCTATTTCGCTATAGGACAGATCGTTGACCTGACCAACCATCTTATCAGGGGCAACAGCCAGATATTCGGTCATCGCACCATCCTGCTGGACGCCAAGGGTCTGATTGCTCTTGCAGGCATTCGGCCGTTCGCTCAGACAGGACCAGCACTCACCGCAGGTGGTATAGGGAAGAACCAGCACCTTGTCACCCAACTGGTAACCAGACTGAACCTCCGCCCCGATCTCGACAATTTCAGCGGCAACTTCATGTCCCGGAATTCGCGGATAGGTCACAATGGGATTCAGCCCACGAAAGGTGTTGAGATCGCTGCCGCAAAACCGACTTTTTTTATCTTGACCAGAACCTCGTCCGGACAGATCTGCGGCTTGCTCAAATCTGTCGTCAAACTGCAGCTTCCAGGTTTATTAATGACAAAGGCTTGCATGATTATCTTCCTCGATATTTTCTGTGCAGCGCAACGGCGCGGCACCAAACAGTTCAGGTACCGGCGCGACCAACTAACCGCCAAAGACAAGGTTCGGCAAAAACAGACTGATCTGCGGAATAAAGGTCACAAAAAGCAGTGCGGTCAGCAATACGAGCCAGAACGGCATGACCTCGCGGATAAAATCCTTGACCGGAACATTAATGATCGTACAAGTGGTAAACATGACCGTTCCCAAAGGAGGAGTCAGGGTGCCGATGGAGCAGTTGAGAATAAAAATAATTCCGAAGTGGACCAGATCGACCTGCATAACATTGGCCGCAGCAACCAGAAGCGGAGAGATAACGATCAAAATCGCGTTTCCCTCAATAAACATACCGAGAACGATCAACACGATATTGACGACAACAAGGAACAACAACTTACTGTCAAAATTGTCGGCGATGAAGGCGGCAATGTTCTGGGGCAGACGTTCCCAGGTTAAAAACTTTGAGAAACCGTAAGAAACAGCAATAATGATCAGCACATTGGCCGAGGCCAGAACCGATTCGACCAAGCCCATTCTGAACTTGCGAAAGCTCAATTCGCGATAGACGAAAAAACCGATAAAAAGGGAAAACGCGACCGCGATGGCGCCCGCCTCTGTCGGTGTAAAAACCCCAAACCGGATACCGCCGATGATGATCATCGGCAGAGTAAAGGCGATTGCCGCCGCGCGCACGCCGACCATAACTTCTTTAAAGCTTGCCCGTTGTTGACGTTCCGGCTTGTAGCCACGTTTGGTCGCAATCCTGTTGACCAGGAACATCATCATGCGCACATCAATATTCCGGGAACGATTCCGGCCAGAAACAGTCTGCCGATCGAAACATTGTTGATGTAGCCGTAGAGAATCAAGGCAATTCCCGGTGGAATAATCGGCGTTATCAGTGAAGACGCCGCGGTGACCGAGGCGGAAAACCCCTTGGAGTACCCCTTTTCCAGCATGAATGGGACAATCAACTTGGAGTTCATCGCAGCATCAGCGATGTTGGAACCTGACAGACCTCCCATCATGGTACTCAACACAATGTTAACCTGCGCCAGTCCACCGCGCATGTGTCCGGTTAAGATCTCACTGAAGGACAGCAGTCGCTTACTGATCCCCGAGTGATTCATGTAAATCCCCGCCATGATGAAAAAGGGGATGGCAAGCAGCGCGTAGGAGCTCAAGCCCTCCCCGATCCGTTGAACCATGATCATCAACGGCAGGTGTGAGAAAAAGACAAAATAGGTCAGCGTGCTGGCAAAAATCGAGAAAGCCACCGGAAACTCCAACAGCAGCAGGACAAACATGATCGCTATGGGGATGGCGACACTCATAGCATCGTCTCCATTTCTTCATGATACTGCGGTCCGATGACGGCGTGACGAATGACATGATAAAGAGTAAACAATGATCCCAGCGGAATGCCCATATAGATGTAGCTGTAAGGAATACGCAGAATCGACGTGTAGCGGTCAAAAGAGAACATGGTCAGTTTGTATCCAAGGTAGGTCAGAACGATCAGACAACCGACCAGAAGTGCAGTGGAGACAATCTTTTTGATAAAAAAGACAAGCCCGGTGGAAACTTCCCCAGCAGGAACTCGATATTGACAATCTCTCCCCTACGGGCCAGGATGCTGGTCCCAAAGAAGGTCAACCAGACAAACAAAGCTAAAGACAATTCTCCAACCCAGCCGGCCGGATTGCCAAGAAAATACCTGGTCACAACCCCCCATATGGAAATACAGACAATACTGAACATGGTTATGGAGCTCACCCAGACATCAAGCCGGCGATGGCATCCAGGACCAAGACAATCTTCCTACAGGTATTCATATAGCCTCTCGTCATTGGCTCTTTGCCGGCGCATCAAAACCATATTCAAGCCTGATGAGCCGGCACAGTTAAAACTAAAACCTACTTGAGACTTTTCAATGTTCCTTCATAGAGGCCATCGGTCCACTCAGGGAACTGACCGGCCATAACTTTCAGAGCATTGTCCAGATAAGGGGCGACATCAACAGTAACGACCTCAACGCCCTGTGCGGCCATTTTATCGATATACTCCTGCTCGGTCCCCTTGATCAACTTGCTGGCATAAGCAGACATTTCCATTCCTGTTTCAGTGATCAGCTTCTGTTGCTCAGCACTCAGACTGTTCCAGAATGCGGTCCCCGTAACCCAAGGAGTCATATGAACGTCATGATTGGTCAGAATCAGGAATTTGGCCTGTTCAAAAACTTGCCGCCATACAGAGTGCCCGGAGGGTTCTCGATGCCGCTGACAATCCCCTGCGACATGGCGGTGTAAGCTTCAGACAAAGCCATCGGGGTTGGGATTGCACCGATCGACTTTGCCCAATAATTTGCAATCTTGGCATTCTGAACGCGAATCTTTTTGCCATTCATATCAGCCGGTTTAACGGCCTTGGTCTTGGACAGCAGTTGACGGGTCCCATAGTAAAAATCGGTGACGATGGCATGGTAGCCCTTATCTTCAAGCTTTGAGATCAGATCCGTAATTTTTTTTGAATGAACCAGCTCGATCTTCTGTTCAACGGTTGTCCCAACGTAAGGAGCATTGATAACACCGAGATCAGGAACCAGATCGGCCAGCGAACCATAGGACGAGATGGTAATAATGTTGGCACCCATCTTGGCCTGTTGCTGAACCGTCGCTTCATCGCCTAACTGACTACTGGGAAACTGGCTTAATACAATTTCACCTTTTGACTTTTCTTTAAGGATTTTTGCCCAGTAAGTAACCGCCTGATCAACCGGCTCACCCGGCTGATTACCATAGGCGACCATGATTTCTAAGGTTTTGGCAAAAGCGCTACCGTTAATAGCGGGTAAAACAACAACCGTTGCAAACAATACAGCAAGACAGACACTCAACAGCCTCTTCATTCAAACCTCCATAAACCTGAGTTAAGAGTCCCGGACGATCCGGAAAAATATCGGCAGCGACAACAATTGTCTCTGCTCGCTTCTTAAACAGAATTAACTGGCAACCCAAATACAGACCGGTCATTCAGAATTAAAACACACCCCCTGAAGACTCACGCAGAAATACTAAGGCCCCAAAGATTGTCTGTCAATTAAAAACTCGACAACAATATTGCTAAGTCAATATTAAAAATAAAAAAGCAAATTAAACCAGGATGACTCCCCCCAAAAACAGGCGCACAGTCTTATTAAATAATATATTATGGATAAATACAAACAGGACAGAACGGGACTTGGGAGACTGAATCAATTGTCTGTCAATCTAAAAATAAATCACAAGATTATCCTTGACTCATCAGATGACAACTCAGATAATTGTCAGACAGAGGAGGAGACAGGCCCATGAAAACCAATGTAGAGAACATGCAGGAAACAGAGAGCAATGAACGCCTTTACGTCAGAGTCTCTCATCAAATCAGGGATTTCCTGATCTCACACAGCATCAAGGAAGGTGACCGCCTCCCCTCCGAAACCGAGTTATCGAAGGAGCTTGGCGTCAGTCGAGCGACCATAAGAGAAGCGTTTGTCGCACTGGAAGTTTCAGGCGTTCTCAGCGTCAAAAGAAATGTCGGCGCTGTCGTCCTTAATTTGAGTGGAGAACTTCCTCATCAGATCATCAACTCTGAGGCTGGGCCCTTTGAGCAGGTTCAGGTCAGGATGTTGCTTGAACCGGAAGCGGCACGACTGGCAGCAATCCACAGGACCCGTCAACAATGTGATCGCATGGAACAGGCGATCGAGATGATGGTGGGTGAAAACCAGGCGGGATTCGAAACCGAGGAAGGCGACATGCAGTTTCATCTGACCATCGCCAAAGCGTCTAAAAACTCACTCCTCAACAATCACATTGAGAGTCTCTGGGTCATGCGCCACGACGGGAAATTATGGCCACAATTGCAGCAAAGCGTGGATCTGAACATCACCAGAACCCGAGCCGTTTTCAACACATGCGCATTCTGGAGAGCATTCGTTCTCAAAACCCCGACGCTGCCATGCGGGCAATGCAGCAACATCTCGTGTCGGTCCAGGCCGAACTGGAAAGCACCATCAGCGAATAAGGCCGATGCGCCAAGATGCAACGGCAAATAATAACGCATCGTTAAAGTCACAGATCCCGACAATAGAGTTCAGCCTGTCCGCGGACCAGCTCACTCCCGCTGCTGGCACAAACCCGGTCAAGCAGTTCGCGGGCCCGTTCACCGCCCATGTTCCCCAGAGCAACCACCGCATTTCTACGCAACCGGGTCACACCGGCATAAGCGGTCGCATTGCCCTTGATCGTCCGGCGAATCTCACCAGCCGGCGACATTAACAGCCACTCCAAGTCGACGGCAATCCGTCGGTCGCTCTTCAGCTCCGGCGGGCAGACCGCCGTGCAGCAGTCACAGCCGAAGATCCAGTCTCCTACAACAGCTCCCTCTTCCAGGGAAAGCATGTTGCGTTTTTCAATGGTCAGATAGCTGATGCATTTGCGGGCATCAATCGGCTGATCGAAGCAAATCGCTCCTGTTGGACAATGATTCACGCAAGCGCGACAGTCCTTACAATCAAAGGCCATTTGCGGGACATGGATCACTTCGGGCCATTCCTCATCGACAAACAAACAACCGATAAAATTGCGTGTCCCCAACCCGGGCACACGTAACAGGCTGTTGCCGCCAATCACCCCCAAACCGCCTACGGTCGCCAGAAGACGCTCGTAAACAGCTCCGGTATCGACAGAGATTTCAGACCGCGCCGTCGTTTCGAGCTTTTTTTTTAAGTACAGTAAGGATCTCCTGCCCGGTTCGGTGATAGTCGTTTTCCCTGGCATAAGCGGAGACATAACCAACGAGGGAATCAGGGGCTGGCTGCGGAAACGGATGCTTCGCCGTAGAGCACCCCCAGAGATTGGTAAAGGAGACAATAATGACCGAACGGGCAAAGGGAAAGGTTTGCCACGGATCGGACTTGTCGGCACGCATCCGCTGCAGATAATCCATTTCCGCATGCCTGCCCTGTTCAAACCACTCGTTCACCAGACGATCATTTTCATTGATGGCCTGACGGAGAAGCGGGCTATTCATACGCAGACAGGCAACAGAGCTGGCCCCCGCCTCAGCTGCTGATGTTGCCAGTAACGTGCTGAAATCATGCCGATCCATAAAGTCCTTCGCTGTTCAAATGCCGACTCAGAACATGAAGCGGCGCATACTGACGTTCATCAGCAGACCGACCCCGATCATCGTCGTGACCATACTCGTGCCGCCATAGGAGAACAGCGGCAACGGCACCCCAACCACAGGCAGCAGGCCAATCACCATGCCCAGATGACAATGATATGCCAGAAGATCATGGCCGTCACACCGATAGCCAGAAACAGTCCGAAGCGATCAGCGGCTCGACGAGCGACGTAAAGCCCCAGACAACGAGAAAAAGATAGAGCAACAGCAGAGTCAGACAGCCGACGAATCCCCATTCTTCAGCAAAAACCGAAAAAGCAAAATCGGTATGCCTTTCCGGCAAAAAGGACAACTGAGATTGAGTCCCCTGAAGAAATCCCTTCCCCAGAATCCGCCGCTGCCGACTGCGATCTTCGACTGAATAATATGATAACCACTGCCCAGCGGATCGGCTTCAGGATTCAGGAACGTCATGACCCGCGCCCGCTGATAGTCCCTCAAACCAAACCAACCGGCAATGACAACCACCAGCCCGAGCAACGCAAGAAAAACCATAGTTCCACGCTTTAACCCGGCAAACAGCAACATCGTTCCGGCAATCGCCATAACCATAATGGTTGTACCGAGATCGGGCTGCTTGAGAATAAGAACGGCAGGAACCAGGATCAACAGAGCTGGCCGCCACAGCTCCACCAAGCTGAAGCCAAAAGGGTTGACCGTGGCGGAAAAGATCCGCGCCAGAACAAGAATTGTGGCGATCTTTATAACTTCACTCGGCTGAAGATTGAAAAAACCTAAATCAATCCAGCGGGTCGCCCCCATCGTGGTCTTCCCCATGGTCAGGACAAACACCAGCAGGGCGACGCTGACGACATAACTGTGAACGGCGAAGTGCTCCAGATGACGGTAATCAAACAGGCAGATGGCCAGAGCGATCATCACCCCTCCCCCCAGCCAGAGCAGCTGCTTCATGTAAATTGGAGTAGCAGCATTCCAGGACGCTGTCGCACTGTACAAATTAACGATACCGATCCCGGCCAGCGTCATAACCGTGAGCAGAAGCACCCAATCAAAATTTACGACCAGTCGTCGATCAAACATCCTTTACTCCACTTGCTTGCGTTCCTGCTTCAGCATCATATAGCGCTCAATGATTTTCCTGGCGACAGGGCCGGCAGCCCGACCTCCCGACTGACCATGCTCAACAACGACAGCAACGGCAATTTCCGGTTTTTGGCAGGAGCAAATGCTACAAACAAAGCATGGGGACGAAAGCGATAAGGGATTTCACCATCCTTCAGCTCTTCTTCTTCCTCATCCGATTTCCTTCGCACCACCTGCGAAGTCCCGGTCTTGCCCGCAACCAGAACAGTCTCCAGCAGGGCTCCCCGGCCGGAACCGCGCGGACTGTTGACAACTTCAATCATGCCATCGCGAATCACATTCCAGGCCTTCTGGGAATACTCGATCTTTCGGACAACCTCTGTTTCGGTCTTCATCAGGATATTTCCCTGCCAATCCTCTATCCGTTTGATCACCTGAGGCTCGAGCACTGTCCCCTGATTAGCCAAGGCTGCAGTCATGACCGCCAGCTGTAACGGCGTCGCCAGAACAAACCCCTGCCCGATCGAAGCGATAACCGTCTCGCCGGCATACCAGGGCTTGTTGTAATGTTGGCGTTTCCACTCCTGAGAGGGGATAACCCCCGCCCGCTCGCCCGGCAGCGGGTAACCGACAACACTCCCCAACCCGAACTCCTTGGCGGCCTGCGACAATTTGTCGATCCCCAGTTCCAGACCGACCTGATAAAACCAGACATCGCAACTTTCGCGGATTGCCTTTTTCAAATCTGTCGGGCCATGTCCGGCTTTTTTCCAGCAGCGATAACGCGCATCGCCGATATAAAAATCGCCCTTGCAGTCGACCGTTCTCTCGGGTCCGGCCACCCCCTCGCGCATCGCTGCCAGCGCAACGATCATCTTGAAAGTTGAACCGGGAGGGTACTGTCCGGCAATGGTTTTGTTCTGCAACGGGAAGCGCCTGTTCTGGGCCAGCTCGCGCCACTCCTTGCCGCCTATCCCCTTGGCAAACAGGGCCGGATTGAAGGTCGGCCGACTGGCCATGGCAAGAACTTCCCCATTGTTCACATCCATGACAACGGCAGCACCGGACTGGTCCTGTAATGCTTCGCCGGCAGCGGCCTGGAGCTCACTATCGATGGTCAGATACACCTTACTGCCCGGTGTTGGAGCGTCCATCTGCAGTTGCCGCAGCAACTTGCCCTTGACATCAACCTCAACAAGGCGAGTGCCTTATTGCCGCGCAGATAACTTTCGTAACTACGCTCCAGCGCTGTTTGCCGACAAATCCCCTGCCCGATAATTGCTGAATTTTTCTGATTCAAGTTCTGTCTCGGTAATTTCACCAAGATAACCGACCAGGTGAGCGGTTGATCCCTGATCAAGATAATCTCTGATCGGTCTCACCTCGGTCAGCACTCCCGGCAGGTCGACACCATGCTCCTGAATCTGGACCATCTTTTCCCAGCTGACATCCGTTGCCAGGCTATCGGCCTGTAAACCGGAAAACTCTGCCCCTCCTGCCAGCGCTCCTCCAGAAGTTCCTGGCTGATATCAAGCAGACGGGACAGACGCTCAAACAGCAGAGAACGATCCTCAACGGCCTGCCGCATGACGGAAATCTGAAAGGAGGGGCGATTATCGACCAGCAGCTCGCCGTTACGATCATAAACCGGTC
>LQAG01000449.1_pt1 | contig 11302 bp, 19 predicted proteins | sample 1535801 | NCBI WGS metagenome assembly LQAG01 (sample SAMN04331584, study PRJNA305678) | bioreactor metagenome | isolation source: bioreactor_3 inoculated with Wadden Sea sediment 1st replicate of a... | place: Germany:Bremen | reverse complement strand
TTGATGATCTTGTTGATTTCTGTCAGCATAACGTTAAAGCGCTCACTTTTAATTTTATCATCAATTTGATCTTCCATTTCAGCAGCTGGCGTGCCTTTTCTTACAGAATAGATAAACGTGAATGCGGAGTCATAACCAACAGTCTTAATAAGATCCATGGTTTCAGAAAACTCTTCATCTGTCTCCCCTGGGAATCCAACGATCATGTCTGTTGACAGGGTCACACCAGGAATTTTTTCTTTTATCTTATTCACTATGTTCAGGTAGTGTTCTCGTGTGTATTTTCTGTTCATTCGCTTTAAAAGCGCGTTGCTCCCTGCTTGTACTGGCAGATGAACATGTTCGCAGGCATGTTCGCATTCGGCGATGGCATCAATTAAACGATCCGAAATATCTTTTGGATGAGACGTCATGAATCGAATACGTTCAACCCCGTCAACCTTATTCACCATTCGGATTAAATCTGCAAAATCTATGCTGTCTTCAAGCGTTTTGCCATACGAATTCACATTTTGACCCAGCAGGGTGATTTCCTTTACCCCTTTTGAGACGAGTTCTTTAATCTCATCTAAAATAGCCTGGGGCTCTCGGCTTCTTTCACGTCCTCTTGTATAAGGGACAATGCAGTAAGTACAGAAATTGTTACATCCGTACATGACATTAACAAATGCCTTCAAACCGTATTTTCTGTCTGCTTCTAACCCTTCAATGACTTCACCTTCATGGTCCCACACTTCTACAAGTATATTTTTTGATCAAATGACTCATTTAAAAGGGTCGGGAAATTGTGAAGGTTATGCGTACCAAAAACAACATCCACATGGGCGTATTTCTTTTTGATTTCCTCAACTATATGAGGTTGTTGCATCATACAACCGCAAACTGCAATCACCATATCTGGATTCTTGGCCTTAACGGGTTTCAATTGACCTAGATTTCCAAAAACTTTGAGCTCAGCATTCTCTCGAACACAGCAAGTGTTAAATATAATCAGATCAACGTCCTCTTTAAAGGGTGATATTTCATATCCCATATTTTTTAGCATGGCATGTAATTTTTCTGAATCGTGCTCATTCATTTGACAGCCGTATGTTATAATATGGGCCTTTAACTTACGCCCCAATGACTCGATCATTTCGTCGTTTCTTTGATCGTACTTTGATTCATGACAGCCTGATTTTTCAAATCATTTCTGTGGCTGGCTCTTTACGTTCTACTCTACTCACTTTTCTTGTCCTCCTGCTTTCAGATTCCTTGCATTATCCCGTACAAGATTTCATTTTACAAATTCGCACAGGTCTATATAAAATTCTTGCTATTATTTTAATCATATACCAGTGTACAGCAAAATTTATTATAACATAAGTGATAGAGTTACGCTATATGCCCTAAATTATAATCCCTACTTTTTTTGTCGGCTTAAAAGGTCTAAAAATTTTCATGATATTTGATATGTTTATCCCCGAGGGATTGTATATAATATAACTTTGAAAATATGGCATTTGAGTGCCCTCAATATTTACAAGTTTTACCTTGTCCCTGTATTTGCTTCGCTCAATATCTGATTCAAGAACAAAACCAGCCCGCCCCTGGCCAGCTATATGGTCTACAGGATTTCCGCCACCAGTTATTTCTATATTGTAACTGTAGTGAGGTGGTATGTACTTGCCCAACCAATGTTCAAAACGAGCCCCATAATCGAACCCTACTAGGTCAAACTCTAAGATGTGATTTTTATGTATAGTGTTCTGTGCCAACTCTGTGTTCTTATCCACTGCAAATACAAACGCATCCTTTTCAAAAGGAATGAACTCAAGTGGTAAACCATCAGCTTTGTTATAAACAAAACCTAAATCTAATATGCCATCCAAAACACCACTCAAAATAGATTTTGAACTGTCTCTAGAAAATGGATAGTGCCATGTCTGGGTTTAAGCTGGCAAAGTCCCTTGTTAAGTCTAGAATGAAAGGTGTTTGTAATCCTAAATCTATACCTAAGCGCAATCCTTTCATAGGCGTGGTAGCATGACCAGTCACTCTCAAAGCCTCCTTGTGTAATTTTACAATTCGAGCGGCATATGGCTGCACCATTTGACCAACTGGGGTTAAGGAAACTTTTTTATTCGATCTATCAAAAAGTTCAGAATTATAAACTTCTTCTAAAGCCTGAATTCGATTCGAAACCGTTGACTGAGCCACATCTAAATTTTTGCTGGCTTGTCTGAAATTCAGGGTTTTCGACAGTTCAAGAAATGTTTCGTACATTTGTATGTCCACAAGTCCTCCTCCTTGAATTTATTTGATTAAACCTATTATAACATTCTACAAAAAAACTTCTAAAGTCTTTTGCAAAAGTTGCCGATATACCTATTAGGTCGACGTTTTTTTGAAAGGAGGCCTATATGGATATTTCCGCAATTTCAACAGGACTTAGTCAAATGAAGTTGGCACAAGCTGTGAGTGTTAAAAGTGGCAAAACTTGCTATGGACTCAGCTGAAACTCAAGCCACAGAAATGACTAGAATGCTGCAACAAAGTGTGCAACCACACAAAGGTGGCAATATCGATTTAAAACTGTGAAGCTCTTATATGCTTCACAGTTTTTTTATGACCCTAATTTCATTTGGGAATGCATCTGTAAATTTTTTCAGAATATTCCCATAATACTATATTCCTATTTTAAATTTTTACGATATTTTCTCTTGATTTCTCCCACATTTTCTGATCTGTAGTGTTATAAAGGTCTTGACCCGGGACACTATTCACCCTCGTGACGAGGCCATAAGTTATCCAAAGCTTTATTTATTCACTATATTAAGTCGTGCGATGTTTCATACCTTTGATACATAGGCTAAACCCTTGGAATAACTGAATTTCAAACCACTATGGGAAAATTGTGATTTTTATATAAAAAAGTGTGTTTTTTGATTTAAAAACACACTTTTAGGTCTTGACTATTTTGTTTCTTTCTGATAGAAGAAAGTCTTTAGGGCTTTAAAATTATATCTCTGAGGTAGAATGATCTGTTCCGTACTTCCTACAAACAGCACACCATTTTCAACCAGCGCTGAGTTAAAGTTATGATACATTTCCTCTTTAGCTTCTTCCGTGAAATAGATCATAACATTTCTACATACAATCAAATCATAGTCTTTTGGATACTTATCTTTAAGTAAGTTAAAATGCTTGAACTCCACACACTTCTTTATGTCATCTGATATTTTGAAGCTATTTCCAATAGGCTCAAAAATATTTCTTTTTAAAATCATCCGGCACATTCTCAATGCTTTTCTTAGAATATACACCTGATTTTGCTTTGTTTATGGCTTCTTTGTCAATATCCACCGCTAGAATTTTTTATTTTCAGAAAGTGGTATCACTCGACTTAAAGCCATGACAAGAGTATATGGTTCTTCTCCTGTTGAGCAAGCTGCACTCCATACCTTAAGCTTTCTTTTTCCCTTCATAAGTTCTGGAATAACTGTTTGAATTAATATATCCCACTGACCAGGGTTTCTAAAAACTCAGATACGTTAATTGTAAGGTAATTTATAAATTCATCAAATATAGCTTTATCACTTTTTAAAACCTTGAAATAGTCTTCGTAAGAATCTATTTGATGACGTTTAATGAGTGACTCAATTCGTCTTTTTCATTTGACGCTCTTTATAAAGCGATAAATCTAATCCTGTCAATCTAAAAATTTGCTCTTTAAACTTTTCATAACCTTCCATTTGGGACAACTCCTTATAAAGTCTGATATAGGCAACACCCTATTACACCTATTATACCCGTTCTACAGATATTAATAAAGAAAAATCAAATTTCCACCAATATAATCCTTTTTCCCTGGAATGACTTCACTTTGCATAAAAAAAGAGACTGCCATAGAGCAGTCTCTCTTGATGTTTTTATATATTAATTATTACTCAGCGTCTTCTTCAGCTGGAGCTTCTGCAACTTCCTTCATAGAAAGCTTAAGCTTCTTAGCTTCAGCGTCTGCTTCAAGGATCTTAACTTCTCTTACATCGCCAACTTTAAGTTCGTCAGATGGCTTTTCAACACGCTTGTGTGAAATTTGAGAGATGTGAACAAGACCTTCAACGCCTGGCTCTAGCTCAACGAAAGCACCAAAGTCAGTTAGGTTTACAACCTTTGACTCGTAAACGCCTTCAACTTCGTAACGATCTGCGAATGTTGTCCACGGATCAGCTTTAACTTGCTTCATAGATAGAGAAACTTTTTCAGTTTCTTTGTCTGCGCTAAGAATCTTAACGTCAACCATGTCGCCAACCTTAACGATTTCTTTAGGAGACTTTACGCGACCCCAAGATAGTTCAGAAATGTGAACTAGACCGTCAACGCCGCCGATGTCTACGAATACACCGAAGTTTGTAATACGCTTAACTTCACCTTGCATAATTTGACCAACTTCGATTTTAGCCCAAAGTTCAGCCTTCTTAGCTCTTAGTGAAACTTCTTCGATTGCTTTTCTTGAGAATACAATCTTTTTCTTGCCCTTGTTGAATTCAATGATTTTAACTTCTAGAGTCTTACCAACGAATTCGTTAAGGTCTTTAACGTAACCGATAGCTAGGTGAGAAGCTGGAATGAAACCACGAACTTCTTTGTAGTAAGCGACAACGCCGCCCTTAACTGCTTCTGAAGTACGAACTTCAACATTTTCTTCTTTAGCCATGATTTCTTCAAGCTCGTCCCAGTCCTTGAACATAGAAACGCGCTTCATTGAAAGTAGTACGTTACCTTCGCCATCATCTGAACGCATAACGTAAACATCAATTTCTTGATCTTCTTCGATTGTGCTGATCACATCAGCATTTGGGTCACTAGATACTTCTCTCAGAGGAACGATACCGTCTGATTTATAGCCAATGTTAACAACGACCTCGTCCTTGTTCACTTGAACGACTTTGCCCTTAAGAACATCGCCTTTTCTAGGAATCTTAAAAGAATCCTCCATCATGTCTAGCATTTCTTGCATTGTAGTGTTATTATTTTCCATCCTCTTTTACCTCGCCTTCGATTTTCTTTTTATGAATGATTGGTCAGGATAAAACCGCTCATTCATTGTGGACTAGTGGTCCTCTGGACCAATGGTCCGGGTGGAATCCGCCTAAGCTTCTTCCAATTTATTAATAATTTCATCAATAATCCAATTAGGTGTCGACGCACCAGCCGTTATTCCTATACTATCACATTTTTCGAGTTCAGTCACCCTTAAATCTAAATAAGTTTGAATATGATAGGTTTTTTTGCAAACTTGCTCACATATTTGTGCGAGCTTGACGGTGTTTGAACTGTGTTTACCGCCTATTACGATCATAGCATCAACGCGTCGGGCCAAATCCAGTGCTGCAGTTTGACGTTTAGACGTTGCCGCGCATATCGTATTGAAAGCGACGAGATCTTTTATTTTAGCTTGAGCCACTTTTAATATCTCTTCGTATATCTCATAGCGGAACGTGGTCTGTACGACCATACATGTTGGACCATTGTCTTTAATATTTTTAGCATCCTCGAGTGAATTAACAATCATGGCAGAATTTTTGCACCAACCATTAATGCCTATAACTTCAGGATGTTTTTTGTCACCAATAATTATTATACCATAACCATTATCGTAATAATCACGAACTTTATCTTGAATTTTTTTTACAAATGGACAAGTTGCATCAATAATATCGATCTTCTTCTCATCTGCTTCGATGAAAACTGATTCAGACGCACCATGTGATCTTACAATGAGTTTTCCATCGTTTGCATGGTTTATATTATCTACTGCTCTAATACCTTCTGCTTCAAGTTTTTCAACAACCTGGGCATTTGTGAATCAGTGGTCCATAAGTGTATATTTTATTCTCAGATTCATTCGCTTCTTTTTGTAATATTTATGGCTCGCTCTACACCATAACAGAAACCAGCATGGTTGCAACCTCTATTTTCATTGAAGTCCCTCTTTCGTATAATACAAGGTAACATCTTTATAAATGTCATTTATTATTCCTTGAGCAATCTCTTGATAGGCTTCATTGCTGAGTCTTTGTCCATAGTACTGCGAAAGATCTACAACAGGATGTATCGTTATAATTATTTTTGAAAAAAGTTTATATGTGGAATCCACAGTTACAGGCTGTATTGGCACCTTTGATTTAGCTGCAATCATAGCTGCACCTGCTTTGGCCTCCAGTGGTTTTTTTAGTCATATTGCGTGTGCCCTCTGCAAATATAAGAACACTCTCTCCGCCTTTTAAGGCTTTCAGAGCCGTCTTTACAGCGCCTAGATCATTCACATCTCTATTGACAGGAAAGCCACCTGCATACCTTAAAAACTTATCTGCATACCAGTGTTTAAATAAAGTGTGCTTTGCCATAAAACGAATCATTTCAGGAATATAGGAGCCAATAACAACTGGGTCATGTTGACTAATGTGATTGGAACATACCACCTTGGCCTCACCAGTATTCCAGTTTTCTATGCCCCTCACTTCTACCCTGAAAAAAACAATATAATAAAGTTTTATAATGAATTTGATTATATACCTCATTAACAAACCCCAACCTTATCCATTTCTTTTATAACAAGGTCAACCACTTCATTTATAGAGATACCTGTTGTGTCAATTTCCACAGCATCGTCTGCTTTTACAAGCGGGGACTCCGTCCGGGTCATATCCAGTCTATCTCTTTCAGCAATGGATTCACATATCTCTTCAAAGGACACCTTAATGCCTTTTTCTTTCATTTCCTTGTAGCGTCTTTCTGCCCGTTCTTCTATAGAAGCCGTTAGATATATTTTGACTTCCGCGCTTGGTAGCACTTTTGTCCTATATCTCTACCGTCCATTATTATAGACTGGTTAGAGGCAATTTCTTTTTGTCTACGCACCATATCTTTTCTGACAAAGCCCAGTGCCGCTACAGCTGAAACATTGTCATTAATACGCTGCTGTCTTATTTCTTCACTGACATCCACTTCATTAAGACGAAGGTTATTGCCTTTAAATCCAATTTTCATGTCTTTAAGCATGGCTTTAATAGCTTCTTCATCATCAAAAGCGATACCAAGATCAAGAAACTTTTAAAGTAACAGCTCTGTACATGGCACCCGTGTCTAAGTAAGTAATATTTTTTCTTTTAGCAATCAATTTTGCAATTGTGCTTTTTCCGGATCCCGCTGGTCCGTCTACTGCAATTTGCATTCCCTAACCTCCATTATATGAATGCCATCATAAAGTGGCATAGACTCATTGCAACTTGGCATATATCCACTTACAGAAATATGTTTCTGGCAAGCGTGAAATTTGCTCAATTGCCAAACCAAATTATAAACTAATTCGCTCCACTTAACAAGTTCTATGCAACATATATGTCATTTTGCAATCTGAAAGCCTGTGTCTACATTCAAGTAAACACAGGCTCATTTAAAGATTATTTAGGGTTGTAGACCTTATATTCGTCCCAAATTGTTTCGAGTTTTTGGAACTTTTCCTCAACGCGATCCTTCTCATTAATACTAAGCGCAATTATGAGCGCATTAATCAAGCTCATTGGAGCGACCAGCGAGTCTATAAAAGTATTCATGTTGTATTTCGCAAACAGACAGTGGTCCACCATCGGTGAGAGTGGAGACATGGCTGAATCAGTCAGTCCAATAATGGTTGCACCTTGACTTTTAGCAAAATTCACGACATCAAAAGTCTTTTTTGAATATCTTGGGAAAGAAATCACGATAAGTGAATCCTCTTCTGAAATATTTATCAGTTGGTCAACGCCTCATTGGGTCCGCAGGTATAACATGCACATCATCAACGATGAAGTTGAGATAAAACCCAGGTAGTTTGCGATCACTGAAGAACTTCTGTTACCGATTACAAATACTTTTTTAGAGTCATGAATAGAACTGACAATCTTTTGAATCGTTTGTTCTTCAATCATCTCAAGAGTCTTTCGAATATTATCAATATCCGAGTTCAGATTTTTTTGAGTGTACTCTCCTCAATATCGAGGTCTTTCGACATTTTCGAAACGCTGTACCGTTGTCAGCTTGGTTTTAATTGATTCCTGAAGCCCTTTTTGCAGCTTCGGGTATCCATCATATCCAAGAGCATTGGCAAATCTAACAACAGTTGACTCAGAGACGCCTACAATGTCTCCTAGGGTTGACGCTGTCATAAATGCAACTTTGTCATAGTTTTGGAAAATGTAGTCAGCAATACGCTTTTGTCCCTTGCTGAGTTTGAAGTAATTGCCTTCAATACGCTTTAGCAAATCGTTATTCGGATCCGTCATTATGCATAGCTCCTTGAATTTTATTGAGCCGCCGCTAAACGATAACCTTCCTCAAGCGCTGACTTATTCAAGTCTTCAGTGCCTTTTGGAACTCGGCTAAGAACAGCCTTTTCTACACTTTCTTTTGAAGCGCAGTTTGTAAGACCTGCAATTAGACCAAGTGCAACAATGTTCGCAACAATAGACTTGCCTACTTTTTCAGCAGCCGTCTGCATGATTGGAACTTGTACAATTTTTTTTAGCTTTAAGACCTTCAGGCAAGATGATTGATTCATCAACCACAACCATGCCCTCTTCCTTAATTTCTTCAATGTACTTGTCGCTAGCAACTTGAGTCAACGCCAGGATAAGATCTGGCGACTGAACTTTTGGGAAATCAATATCTGCATCGCTGATGATTACTTCAGCTTTACTTGCACCACCACGTGCTTCGGGACCGTATGATTGAGATTGAATAGCATTCTTACCGTCAAGTAGTGCCGCTTCAGCAAGAATGATACCAGCAAGGATTAAACCTTGTCCACCCGATCCAGAGAGTCTCATTTCAACATGATTCATATTATTTCTCCTCCGCAAAACGATCGATGATCTTCTGGTACTGTGCAGTGTATTCAGGTGCTTCTTCGCACTTGAACTCGCCCATTAGGAACTTTCCAGCTTTCTTCTCTTCTGGAAGTTTTCTGCAACCTTAACATCAATAAAGTTATCTTTTAGGAACTTTAGCATGTTTGGAGCAGAACCTTTTTTGTTCTTACGTCCATAGTAAGTCGGGCACGTACTGATAGTTTCAACCATAGAGAAACCTGTGTGCTCAAGAGCCTTTTCAAAAAGCTTTTCAAGCTGTGTCACATGGAACGCAGTTCCACGTGCAGCATATGTCGCTCCAGCGCTTGCAGCTAGGTTTGCAATGTCAAACGGCTTGTCAATGTTACCATGAGGTGCCGTTGTACCGAAATCATTTGTTGGAGTTGTTGGCGAGTATTGTCCGCCAGTCATACCATAAATGTTGTTGTTAAAAACAATTGTAGTGATATCAATATTACGACGCGCAGCGTGAATTAGGTGGTTACCACCAATTGCAGAAGCATCACCATCCCTGAGATGACAATAACTTTCAGATCAGGATTGGCAAGTTTCACGCCAGTTGCGAATGCAAGTGCACGACCATGAGTCGTGTGTAGTGTGTTGAAATCAAGGTAACCAGGCGCTCTTGAAGAACAACCAATACCTGAAACGATGCACACATCATCTTTTTTTATAGCCTAGCTTGTCAATCGTACGTGCTAGTGCTCCCATAATTATACCATGACCACAGCCTGGACACCAGATATGTGGTAGGCGATCCATACGGAATAATTTTTCTGTAATAGGATTATTCATTATAGAGCCTCCTTAACTTTCGCTATGATATCGCTTGGAGTTAGAACTTCACCATTCGCTTTACCAGAAAGCTGTACAGGAGCTTCGCTCTTAACGACACGTTCTACTTCCAGTTTAAGCTGACCTAGATTCATTTCAGCAACTGTAATAGACTTCACTTGCTTAGCAAGTTCAATCGTTCTCTCAGCTGGGTAAGGCCAAATTGTGATAGGTCTTAGAAGACCAACCTTAACACCCTCTGCTCTAAGTGTCTTCACTGCAGACTTCGCTGCACGTGCAGTCGAACCGTAAGAAATGATTAGGTGCTCAGCATCTTCTGTCATGAATTCTTCTAGTGAAAGAATATCATCAAGGTTATCAGAGACTTTTCTCATCATTCTGTCCAGCATAACTTCTGCATTTTGCAGTGCTGTTTGACGGGAAACCAGTTTCATCATGGAAAAGACCCGTGATGTGATAACGGTGGCCAGAGCCGAAAGCTGCCATTTTTGGAACCAGGTCGCCTTCTTCTACTTTGTAAGCCAAGTAATCTTTGTCGTCAGCTTCCGGACGAATTCTATCATAAACTTCTAGCTCGCCTGGAGCAGGAATTTCAAGTTTCTCTCTCATGTGACCAACAACTTCGTCAGTCAGTACAATAACAGGTGTACGGTATTTTTCCGCAAGGTTAAATGCACGTACAGTCTCAGTGAATGTTTCTGTAACACTCATTGGAGATACAGCGATCACCGGATGATCACCATGCGTTCCCCACATTGCTTGCATAACGTCACCTTGTGCAGGTGCAGTTGGTAGACCAGTAGATGGGCCACCACGTTGAACGTTTACAACAACCAGTGGAATTTCTGCGATTGCAGCGTAACCAAGATTTTCTTGCTTTAATGAGAAGCCAGGGCCAGATGTTGCCGTCATTGACTTCAGACCAGCGATTGAGCCACCAATTGCAGCTGCAATACCAGCGATTTCATCTTCCATTTGAATAAACTTTCCGCCTACCTTAGGAAGTTCTTCAGCAGATTTTTCTGCGATTTCTGTAGAAGGTGTGATTGGGTAACCACCGTAGAATTTCATGCCTGCGTACAGGGCACCTTCTACACATGCCTCATTACCTGAAAGGAGTTTGAAGTTCTTAGCCATTACTCTTTACCTCCTAGGAATATTGCGAAATCAGGACATCTTTGCTCACACTGACCACACTTGATACAGTTCTCAGCATCCAACATCTCAATCTTACCGTTTGAATCTAAACCTAATACTTGTTTTGGACAAAATGCAACACAAATGTTGCAACCTTTACACCATGCTTTGTTGAGTTTCACTTCTATGTTTTCACGATTTGTACTCAAAATGGTGACCTCCTTTGCGTTCTTCGTGTTCAATGATAGCACAGCTATTTTATAATGCAAGAGATATTTCAATGTATACAAGAAAACGTTTCCCTATGCAGGATCTCCTTCATCTCGTATGTTTGAAGATTCGTATATTGTATTAACAGAATAAATTGCATACAATGTCATTTCTCCATACACGTCCCCATCCATCCGATCATTCCATATTGGTAGAATCTCCATTTTCCAATACTTCTGGAGGTTTCATTTATAGCTATTATTACA
>LQAG01000448.1_pt1 | contig 11359 bp, 15 predicted proteins | sample 1535801 | NCBI WGS metagenome assembly LQAG01 (sample SAMN04331584, study PRJNA305678) | bioreactor metagenome | isolation source: bioreactor_3 inoculated with Wadden Sea sediment 1st replicate of a... | place: Germany:Bremen | reverse complement strand
TTGCCACACATACCGCAAATTTTAATTCATTTGTTTTTTTTATCAAATATAGGTATGCCTGTTGTAAGCGTGGTGAGTCTGTTTTGTATGTATTGATTGCTGTATAGGGTTTTCCTGTTCTAATCACTGTGTCCAGAATGGATATATCAGAAATTTCGTCGGCATAGTATACCAGCAAATTTTTTGACTGGATATTTGTCCCCATCAGTTCACAGGCTTTTTTATTGGCGTAAACATGTATCTATTAGAATCTATGATGACCACACCTTCATATACACTGTCGAGAATCTGCCCAAAATATTCCGAATAGCTTTCCAGTTTATTTTGTTTAATTTCGCAAAAGCGCTTTTAAATATAATTTGTACTTGTTTTCTCCGACTTTTACGATTACTGTTTTTTCAGGCAGTCCTTTGAGGTCATGGTTAAAAAGATCGTAGACATTTTCTCCCATGATTTCCTGAATCGATCTGTTAACAGTTTTTAGCAACTCCTCATGAATACTGACAATAGTTCCTTCAAGGTCTGTAACTAAAATTGCATCCATCATGCTGAAATCTGTAAACTGCTTTTTAATAATATCTATTTTTGACTATTCCTCATTTCTGATGGGCACAAAATTAAAACCGATTTTGCGGCAGCTCAAAATGAAAGCGGCATAGAAATTGTTTCTCATTTTTTATGCCAACCCAAAGCGTTTCTGTAAATAATTTATTGATTTTATTAAAAATCATAGCAAAATAGCACTTGAAAAGTAGACGCTCCTATGGTGATTTTAATTGGCTAATTAGTTGAAGTTATACAATAAAGCTGCCTATCATGATTATACTACACGATTTGAGCTTACCCCTGCAAGCTGAATTTTTTAATACTGCTCAGGGGCAGAAAATAAAAATCCGGGCCGCGTACACTTGCTGGCTGTGATGATATCATTTACATTGTCAATTGTTAATACGCGCACAGTGTAAAAGAACTGAAGAGGGAAATTTTCAAAAAGAGTTGACGAACTTTAAAAGTTCTATCAGATTATTTGGGCCTTGGATAAAGGCCTTTTTTATGCAAAAACGGCGGATGGAGTTGCTGCTCTCATCCGCCAAAAATAGGGGGCTCATCTCCCTCAATAAAGGTGTGTAGATGATATAATTAGGATGTTATTCTCAAGGATATTTTTAAAATAGAAAGGAGAATAGCCCTGGAAAAACCCTGCCAAATGTCCCTTTTTCGGGATCTGGAAGGTATGGGGGCATGGATTTGTCAGTGCGTTTTTTCATGGTTTCAGTTCCACCATTTGGCTCAAATGATGCCGGTTTCCATTTTTTTGGTGTATTAAGGATGCGGCCGGCACCAAGATTTTTTTTGCCCAAGTATTACATATCCTCATTTTTTTTATAAAGCTGTCCACCTTTCATCACGAACAAGATCGAATCAGGATTTCTTAAAATACTAATGTCATCAATGGGATTCCCTTTGATAACAACCAAATCCGCGATTTTACCTTCTTCGACAGTACCGAGATCTTTTCCCATCCCATTACTTGGCACCCACCTTCGTACCGGCGCAAAGTGCCTCGATTGTTGAATACCCTGCCTTTACCAATAGTTCTAACTCAAAAAGGTTATCTCCGTGATAATTACACGGGCATCCGGAATCCGTACCCATGGCTATCTTGACACCTGCTTCTATTGCCATCTTAATACTCTCCATATGAATTTTTTTAATACGACCTGCTTTTTTCAGAGCATAATCTGGTATCTCTAACGCCAAACCCTTATTTTCGACGTTGGTGATGGCAGCAAGAGTTGGCAGAAGGAAACGTTCTTTTCTTCATAAGTGAGATCGTCTCATCATTAAGCCCGATTCCGTGTTCGATGGTGTCGACGCCAGCCAAAAGCGAATTCAAAATTCCGTCAGTCCCTTCAGCATGAGCAGCTGTTTTTTTCCCGGCTCCATGAGCAGTTGAAATACCTGCTTCAAGCTCTTCCTTTGTAAGCATTATGTTATCAGGTTCCACTCCGGGAGTCAGCACCCCTCCCGTTGCCATAAATTTTCCGATATCTGCTCCCGCCTTAACTTGTCTTCTTACTGCTTTTATTACTTCAAGAGGGCCATCGCATTCACAGGCACCGAAATTCCATCCTTGTCCTCCGGTCATGGTTAACATACGTCCACTGGCCAACATCCTTGGACCCTCCACGATACCATTATTGATAGCATCCCTTATAATTAAATCGATGTAATTTTTGCCTCCCATGTCTCTCACAGATGTTATGCCGGCCTGCAGTGTTCGAGATGCAAATTGCGACCCTTTCAAGGCGATCATTTCATTTGGAAAACTTTAGACTTTTCGCAATATCAGCACTTGAATCAAGACAAAGATGAACGTGACAATCTATAAAACCCGGCAACAATGTACACCCTGTGATTTCAATTTTTTTGCTTTTTTTAGGAAAATTTTTTTTATTAAAAGATACATTGACAATTCGCTCATTATCTACTTCTACTATTGCATTATCAAGTATTTCCCCATTCCCAATAAATACCGTTCCGCCAAAAAAAATAGTTTTCATATTTGATTTATCCTTCAAGATGTTATTTTGTTATCACCAAGAAATACGAGATTGGTTGTAATATTCTATTCTTAATACACTTGTTAAGTTTTTTTGCCATATTGCGCATTAATTTGTTATTGGAAAATTTACAAATAGGGTATCAACTCACTTTCAAATTTATCCCTATTTTTCTTATAAACCTTTTGTTTATGACTCCTTCCGGCCTTAAAACCAGCAGGGCGATAATTATGGAGGCGAAAAAAATATTCCTCCATTGGCCAATGATATCCGGAGAAAATTCGGGAATACCCCAAAGGATAGGGGCGAAAATCAATACCCCCCCACATGGTGGCTCGACCACCCACCATTACAATGCTGAATCCATATATAAGAAGATTAAAACTAAAAATTTCTGGAAAAAGAGTCCCTATGTTAAAGGCATAGAGTACTCCTGCCGTTCCTCCTAATACTCCAGAAAATGTTTGAAGTAATATACTCATTTTTTTAGTATTAACCCCAAGGGCACCGGCCAATTCGCGGTCAAAATCAGTCAACTCCATTGCTCTCCCAAATCTCGAATTACTCATTCGATAAAGAAAAAACATTATAGCAAAAACCAAAAGATACGTAATCGGCAGTATGAAGGGCATTTCCGGATAAAAGCTAAATCCAGCCGCCCCTCCTAAAAATTCCAGATTACGAATGATGGTTTGAACTATAAAAGTAAGTGATATAGTAGCGACTGCCATGGCAAACCCACTCACTCGTGCTAAGGGGAAAGACAATAAAAATGCAATGATGGAACTAACTAATATCCCAGCAATGGACCCAAACATGACTGACCATCCGAGATCACGGGTGCTATAAGCAGCAAAATAGGCTGCAATTGCCATACAAAATACTGGGCCGTTATACATTTGTCCTGCCCTTAATGGAATATAAATGGACCATCCCAAAATAATCAAAATACCGACATCAACGAAAAATCCCTGCATATGCAAAGAGAGCATATTAATTTCCCTCCTACTTGACTTTAGCTATCTAAATTTTGGCCCCAAAAGCCATTAGGGCGAAGCATAATTGTTAGCATTATAATACCCATTGCCACTGCATCGGTCCATGCTCCCATGAAATACCCGGTTGTAAGGGATTCAATAATGCCTAATAGCAAACCACAAAAAACAGCCCCTTTTAGATTACCCAAGCCAGCAAAAAGCATTACTGCCAAGGCTCGAAAAGACAACGTATTACCAAGTGATGGGGAAACAAATCCAAGGGTCATGGAAAATAGTACGGCAGTTATGCCAGCCAGTAAACCGGTAATGGCAAATCCAATTAAAGTAACCCTTGTAATTGGAACCCCCATTACTTGTGCAGTATCAATATCTTGAGCAATTGCCCTGAGAGCCATACCTTGTTTAGTGTGATAAAGAAAATAGCTGAAAATAATCAGAACCAATATACCACCTAAAACGACAAAAATTCCTCCTAATGACAAAACGATAACACCAAATTCAAATGTCTGGTCACTTCCTGTTAGCACCTTTGGAAAGCGAACAGGCATGCCATGGTTGAAGGTATGGGACATAATCTCAGTGAGTATCATTCCGAATGCAACAGTAAAAATGAGGCATTCAAAAACACTCTTGCGTTGGCGGAGCCTTCTTATCAAAGGTTCCATAACTATAGTCGTAAGTATGGCAATAACAATAGCAGCGCTCACACCCAGGAAGAGATGGTCGTTTGTTTTCGTAAGGACAAGCCAAGCTACATACATGGCGATTGTGATCACTTCTCCATGAGCAAATTGAATGAACCCCGCTATTAATAACAGAAAAGTAGTGGCAACCGCTGCCAATACATAAAGGCTACCTGAAAGAAGTCCATTTACCAAATGTGCCACAAAATTTCCATATAGATACCTCTCTCAAATTTTATTCGGCAGCGAGATACGCTTTGCGTACTGCTGGGTTTATAGCAAGCTCTCTGGCACTTCCTTCAATAACAATATTTCCTTTTTCGAATACATAGCCTCGGTCAGCGACTTTTAATGCCTTTCGAGCGTTTTGTTCTGCGAGCAGTATAGTATATCCTTCTGATTTCAATTCACTTATGATCCGAAACAAACTGGACACAGCAACCGGGGCTAACCCAAGAGACGGCTCATCAAGCATTAGCAACTTTGGTTTACCCATCATAGCACGGGCGATTCCCAACATTTGACGTTCTCCGCCACTGAGGGTTCCAGCTTTTTGATCCTTTCTTTTCTTTCAAAACCGGGAATTTTTCAAATACTTTGTTTATAGAATCACTTATATCTCCTTTGCGATAATACGCACCCAACTGGAGATTTTCGAAAACACTCATGAGTTGCATTACACTTCTGCCTTCTGGAACGAGATTAATTCCGGCAGATACTATTTTGTCAACTGGCCATGAGGTTGATATCTCTTCCCATAAAAAATTCTGCCGGTTAAAGCTTTTTGAATCCCAAGCACTGCCTTCAATAGGGTAGATTTCCCACTCCCATTTGCGCCGATTAGCGATACCAATTCCCCTTTATGCACCTCCAGATTTACGCCATGTATTGCTTCAATTTGATCGTAGGACACGAAAAGTTTCTCAAGTACTAAGATGTGTTCATTATTCTTCACCAAGATACGCCTCCAATACCTTTTTCGAATTTTGAACTTTATCCACAGTTCCTTCAGCTATTTTATTCCCGAAATTAAGCACAGTAACCTTATCTGAAATTCCCATGACCAACTTAATATCATGTGCCACAAGGACAATTGTTGTCCCCATACTTCTGATTTGCTGAATGATGTGTCTGACTTTTTCCGTCTCAGTGTGCCCCATGCCTGCAGTCGGTTCATCAAGCAGCAAGACTTTAGGGTTACTGGCAATTGCCCTAGATAGTTGAACCAGTTGTTCTTCAACCCATGCCAATTCACTTGCCACCCGTTCTCCATATCCTTCCAATCCTACAAATTTGAGAAGTTCGTTGGCACGTTCTTGCATTTTTTCTTCTTGATATGATTTAGTGAAAGGTATACGAAATACAGTGCCGATGAGGTCCGCCTTTGTAAGGCAGTGCATTCCAAGCATTACATTTTCCAAACATGTCATATCAGGCAGCACTCGAGGCATTTGAAAAGTTCTAGCAATTCCGGTTTCAATAATTTTTTCAGGCGAAAGATTAGTAATCTTTTTCCCCTCAAGATAGACGTCACCCCTGGTTGCAGAAAGAAAGTCCAGTTATCACATTGAAAAAAAGTTGTTTTTCCAGCACCATTGGGGCCAATAAGACTATGTATGGTGCCTTTCTCTATTGAAATATCCACATCCGTCAGTGCGGAAAGTCCTGCGAAGTTTTTTGATAGTAATGAAGTAGACAAAATGGCCATTATAAAATTCCGTTTAATTAATTAACCATTATTTGAAAAAAAATTAACCCTATTTGATGTTGTCCACTCTCACAGGTTCTCCATCCTTAACCTGCATGATTATCATTTCAAATAATCCCCCTTCTTTAGAAGATTTAAAGGGTTTATAAATACTTTGGAATTCAGTCTCAGAGGATGACAGATAGCTTTTTATCTTCTCTCTTTCCTCCTTTAATTTGTCCGGAGCACCAGTAATTTCCAATTTTTCAAATGCATCCTTAATCGCATACACAGCATCGTAATAAATAGGGACCCATGCTGCGGGCTTTGCCCCATCAAAGTCTTCAGCATAATCGGCGATAAATGTTTGCCATTCAGGTTTGTTGTAAGAAAAATCAAACACCCAAACTTAAAATATAAACTCCTTCAACTTCTTTGCCACCAACCTTAAAAAAAGACTCTCCACCTGCTGCCGTCTGGCATGCGATAGCCCCCTTTTCTTTCCAACCACGTGCATCTAGCTCAAGTATAATACGAGCCATTTGCATTGGACCGGAACTTAGAACAAAGCCATTGGGCTTCTTTCCTAATCCTCTGATAACTGCTGCACCCATGTCAACTGACTCGGGATCAATTTGGATCACGTCCAACACCTCAATGCCGGATTCCTCACAAACTTTTTTATATGCTTTGCCATATTCCACCCAAATTGGGTTTTTCGTATCTTGATAAATTACTACACTTTTGATATCCGGATTGATACCAAGCCATTGCTTTATGGTGGCAGCTGACTTTGCAGTATTTGGGAAAAAAGTAATGGCCCATGGATAAGCTTTTCCACTTCGCTAGGGGAGCAAGCTGCCGGCATACACATCACCTTTTGCCGAACAGCAATACCCGCACTAGAGCGGGTATCCATTGTGCTAAGTGGCCCGATTACAATTAGGCTTTCCTTAACTGCGTTCCTCATACAAGAAACAGCTCTTGCAGGGTCATATCCTGTATCGCAAAGAGATATTTCAATGTTTTTTCCAGCAATTCCTCCTGATGCATTAATTTCCTCAACAGCCCGCTTAACACCCCACTGTTGTTCGACCCCGGCATGTGCGACAGGGCCTGTCTGAATAGTAATCAGTGGAATTATCCATTTGTCGTTCAAAATTTTTTGACTACAATATCCCATACTCGGGTAAGTTACGAAAACCAAACCTAAAATCAAGCTCCTCCAACAATTCCTCAACACGTTCTTTTTGTTCATAATTTAGTCTCCTAGTTTTAAATTTTGCTTATTTTAACCAAATTGAACAATTCGGCTTCGATATAGAATGCGTAGCAAATACTATGCCTTGTCGTTTTATTCGCAAAAAAGAGAATTTGCTGTCTTTGAATAATGGTTTTTAGATTACGAAGGCCCTTGTTTCCCGGTCTTATATGTATTTTGCATATTTAACTATTTTATCATATGCATTTGTGCTACATCCTTAATTATTAATCTGGCTCCCTGTTGTCCCCAAAAACGATTTTATGAAGTAAGCGATTTATAGACCCCATCTTTCGCAGAGCAGAAGCCTTATTAATCTGCTTCCAGCAACGAGGAGGCATACAATGATTAAATTTCGGAAAAAAAACAAAGGGATATCAGCGATATGAAAATCCCATATCGCTGGGTGAGCGGCATTGAGGCCATTAACGGCTCGTTCGTTATTGTCAGGGGACAAGTGCAGTTGGATTTCTTTCTTTGTCAAGCGGGTAATGTTTAAAGCCGAACCAGGTGGGCAGATCTTTCATTTTTGCACCTTGCCATCTGACCAAAATATTTCATCCAGCTCGGATTTTGACGCTCAGGATATGGTCATGTGGCTGCTGGATCGGTTTAAACGGTCTATAGTACGTTCGTTGATGCCGGTGTGCAACTTGTGATAATAATCATTGCGCAGCCAGACAGAGAAGGATTCATTGAGTTCTTCCGTGAAATGAAAATCATCAGCTTTATTGAAGAACTTCCTGTCATTGAAAAGATATTGCGCCACCTTGATCTCTGGGACATCCGCAACCATGGTCCTGGCCATGCATTGCTCGTGTCCGCCGGGGTGTCCATCCGGGCGGTGTCACACTCGAACACGAACTGGGCCCGGCCGAAAGGGGCTTCAAAGCCGTCTACGGGAAATCCGAAATTATGGGTGACGTTGTCCGGGTCTTCATACTGACTGACGTTGGGCAGATGCCCGGCAAACGGGCCGAGCAGCAGGCCGGCTTGTTGGGCATTTTTGGAGTTCTCCCCATTGATTCACAAAAGGCCGATGGTGCCGGTTGTGGGAAACCCACAACTCGGATGCCCTGCCTCAGGTTTCCTCTTTTCTGACATGAACTGCGGCATCAGGCACAACCGGTCTGTCAGACAGTCCGACCAATCCTTACATCTAAAACGGCCGGTAGTGCAGAGACACCTGCTGATCTTTGTCGAACCGGTCGTTCTGGCTGTATATGGTGCAGGTATGCGGCGGCACCGCCACTTGATATACGGTGTAATGGCCGGCAAAGGTTTTGTCCGTGATGCGGCCGGTTCCGTCCGGATCCGCCGTGATCACCAGGTTCTCCGGCCGGGCCGTAAGCGGTCTGCCGTTCAGCGTGCCGGCAACGGCTCCGTCCACCTGGAACAGCTCAAACAGCGCGGAAGGGATTTCGTTGACCGGCCCCAGAAACCTGGCCACGGCCGGTGTGGCTGAGTGGAAATACACTTGCCGGGGGGTGTCGAACTGCTGGAGCCGCCCGTCCAGGAGCACACCGATGCGGTCGGACATGGCAAACGCCTCTTCCAGGTCATGGGTGACGCTGATGGTGGGAATGCCAAAGGCCTGCTGGGTGGTGCGGATGAACCGGGCCGTTTCCATTTTCAGGTTCCGGTCCAGGTTGGCAAGGGCTCATCCAGCAGCAGCACGGCTGGGTTCACGATCATGGCCCTGGCAATGGCTGCCCGCTGCTTCTGGCCGGCGGACAGCTGGGCCGGATACTGGTCTGCATGGGGGGCCAGCTGAAAATAATTCAGCATTCGGTCCACCTGTTCGGTGATCTGCGGTTTTTTCAGGTGCCGGGCCTTGAGCCCGAAACCGATATTGTCCCGCACGGTCATGGCGGGAAACAGCACATAATCCTGGAACACGATGATTACCGGGTGGTGCCGGTTCACGGGTTCGGAAAAGAACACTTCTCCCGTATCCGGGGTGTCCAGGCCGGCGATGATGTTGAGCAGGGTGGTTTTGCCCGCCCCGGACGGCCCCACAATGGAGACCAGTTCGCTGGACTGGACGTCACAAGAGATGTCTTCCAGAACAGCCTGGGTTTTAAACCGCTTGCTTATGTGACGGAGTTCAATATCCATGGGATATCCGACAGATACTGCTGGATTTTGGCAAAGGTGTCCGGGTTCTGGATGGGCCGGTCGGTCCGGGTGTACTCATACCAGGCCATGAAGCACCAGGACAGGGCCCGCAGCAGGATGGTCTGTTCCATGACTCTGGATTTTCCGCCAGTTCTTCAAAGGGATGTCCGGACAGGCCAGGCCGTGATACACGGAAAGAAAGCGGTGACGGTCTCCCCATCCCAGGACGGTGTCGGTCTTCCACAAGGTGGTGGTGGGGGCCATGAAGTGACCCAAGTCCTGGTACCGACAGGAGACCACGGCCTTTCCCAGTCCACCAAGAAGCCCCGGTCCGGGCGGATGAGAAAATTGCCGGAGTTCACCTCGGTGTTCACCAGGCATAACGGTTCTGTTTGAAACAATGGGCGGGTTTCCGCTGCCAGGGTCTGGACGGTGTCATGGTAGGACAGAATCTGCGCCTGTTCTTTTTTTAGGGGATGGTCGGCAAACCGGTGAACCAGGCCGATACTTTCATCAGCAATCGCAGCCATGGGGTCGGCCTGAACGATCAGGCTGTCCGTCACCGGGGCGGAATGGATCCGGGCAAAGATCCGGGCCGCTGTTTCCAGGTCCCGGCCGTAGTCCAGGGGCCTGCCCGGAATGAATTCCATGAGCAGGGCACCGCCGCCCAGAGGATCGGGCCGGGGGTGGCAGGCCAGGGGTTTCGGGGTAACCCGGAGTCGGCCAGGGCTGTCAGCACCTGGTATTCATAGGCGATCTGATCATCCCCCAGGCCTAGCTGGCTGCCGTGGTTGATGCGCAGCACACACGGGCCGTCTTCACAATCGACCCGGTAATTGGCATTGTATTCCCCGGCTGCCAGAAATGTCACGGAAAATGGAGGGGATACCCACCCGGTATCTGTAAGAAACTGCTGTATCTGTTTCAGTCTGTCGGTATCCGGCATGGTTGAGTCGCTTATGCTCCCCAGGAATCTAACGGTAAACAGCGGCCTATCAGGTCAGCGCTGTCATCCGGATTTGATCGCCTCATTTTTTTCGATCCAACTGCCGGGATTATACCATCTTTGGGATCTGGGGTAAATTTTTTTTTAGAAATTGTCTGATGCGCGGGTGGGTGGCACCGCTCAGGTCCTTGAATGTGCCGTCAAAAAATGCCGCCGGCCGGACCATCCCCCAAATTTTTTTTGTAACCTATCTGTAAGTCTTGCTGGCTTACTCTGCAGGGGATGGATGAATATAAAAAAGGAGATTTTCTATGGCAACGGCAACTAAAATTAAGTGTATCCCCCCAATGGTCATCATCTTTTTGATTTTTATTCCAGTATTAACAGTTTCCGCAGATTCGGAAAAAGAATGCCGGGCTACTTCAGATGCGTATTTCGATACCATGACCGGGCATAGATATGTTAAAAATGCGGACGGGACATATTCGGAATATTCAAAAAAAGGACGGGTTTTCAGAACCAGGGTTCCAAACACTCTCCCCCTGCTGGTTTCAGGAAAATATACCTGTAAAATCAGTGAAGGTAGTTTTCTGGTGTATGAAAAATGGACCAGGGCCGGCTTCAACGTCTAATCCTTCCGTTTTCCAGTCCGCACCCAAAAGGCTGGCGCTGTGAAGATCTGCTGTTTTCTGTAACTCAACTCCGCAAGGATTTGTCAAAAGACCGGGCAGCTGACACCCGCTTGAGCGCGAAGCTATTCTGATGGTGATTTGAAAACATCAAAACCCAATGTTGGGGTAAACCAACAAGATTTGCGCCGGCGGGGCCATGCCTTGCATTTTTCCGGGCACCTCCGAAATGGTTCTGCCGCCGCAGCAAAGCAGGGTGAATTTTCACCCTGCTTTTTTATCTGAAATGACTGAAAATCTCTTTTTTGATAGCTGTCATGGCCGTGACTGAAAAATGCCCCAGTTCCTGCTTGAATAACGTCTCATATCTGTTAAACACCTGTTTGGCATCTATGAGCCGATCCATCTTTAAATAAAGGCGGATGAGATTTTTGTAGAATACTTCGACCATCGGATCGGTTTTAATTCCTTCC
>LQAG01000447.1_pt1 | contig 11381 bp, 15 predicted proteins | sample 1535801 | NCBI WGS metagenome assembly LQAG01 (sample SAMN04331584, study PRJNA305678) | bioreactor metagenome | isolation source: bioreactor_3 inoculated with Wadden Sea sediment 1st replicate of a... | place: Germany:Bremen | reverse complement strand
GGGTGGTAAGCCGGGACAGCCGGCGGTACAGGGTCAGGCGCTGGGACACGGTTTCGATGTAGTCTTCGGGAAACCCGGTGGACATTTTGACGTTGATTTCCGGATCCAGGGGCTGCACATGGGTCTCTCCCTTGAGTTCATGAACCGCCTCGTCCAGCAGCTTTAAAAACAGATCATACCCGACCGCGGCAATGTGCCCGGACTGGGATGCGCCCAGAGCCGTGCCCGCGCCCGGATCTGAAGATCTTTCATGGCGATCTGGAACCCGGACCCCAGGTCCCGGTATTCCATGAGTGCGGCCAGGCGTTTCCGGGCATCCCTGGAGACGATGGATTCATCAGATACCAACAGATACGCATACGCCTGGTGATCCCCCCGGCCGATGCGCCCCCTGAGTTGATAGATCTGGGACAGTCCGAACCGTTCGGCCTTGTCGATGATCATGGTGTTGGCGGACGGAATATCCAGGCCGGATTCGATAATGGTGGTGCACACCAGCAGATCGATCTCATTGTGCACAAACTGCATCATCACCTTTTCCAGCTCGGTTTCGGACAGCCGGCCGTGGGCCACGCCGATGCGGGCTTTGGGCACCAGTTGTTTGAGGTTGTCCGCCACCTTGAAAATATTTTTGATATTGTTATGGACAAAAACACCTGCCCGTTCCTTTCCAGCTCTTTTTGAATCGCGTCTTTGACCACGCTCTCTTCATAAGGCGTGATATACGAAACAATAGGCTGCCGGTCCGGCGGCGGGGTCTTGATCACACTGATGTCCCGCATGCCGGTCAGCGACAGGTGCAGGGTTCTGGGGATGGGTGTGGCGCTCAGTGCCAGCACATCCACGGTGCTGCGCTTTTTTTTCAAAACTTCCTTATGCCGCACCCCGAACCGCTGTTCTTCGTCGATCACCAGCAGGCCCAAGGATTTGAACTCCACATCCTTTTGTAAAAGCCGGTGGGTCCCGATCACGATATCCATGCGCCCGTCAGCCATCTGCGCCAGAATATCGGCCTGTTCCTTTCTGGACCGGAACCGGGACAGGCCCGCAATATTCACGGGATGGTGTTGAAACCGTTCCCGGAACGTGGCCAGGTGCTGTTCCGCCAGAATGGTGGTGGGCACCACTAAAGCCACCTGTTTGCCGTCGTTCACCGCCTTGAACGCTGCCCGGACCGCCACCTCGGTCTTTCCGTATCCCACATCCCCGCACACCAGCCGGTCCATGGGGGTGTCGGACTCCATATCCAGGTGCACGTCATCAATGGCCTTTAACTGGTCCGGGGTCTCCTCATAGGGAAACGACGTTTCAAAATCCTGGTAATACCGGTCCGGACGGCTGAAGGCAAACCCCTTATTGATGCGCCGTTTGGCATACAGATCCAGCAGGTCCGCCGCCATTTTTCCACCTCTTTTTGCCCTGGCCCTGGACTTGGCCCAGGCTTTGGACCCGATCTGTCCAGCACCGGCTCATAACCGTCCACCCCGATATATTTGCCGATCATTTCCATGCGGTCCACCGGCAGATACAAGGTGTCTTGGTCCTGGTACACGATTTTGATGAAATCCTGGGAGATCCTGCCCACGTCCAGGTTGACCAGGCCGTCGTACCGCCCCACCCCGTGCTCGGCATGCACCACAATGTCCCCGTTCTCCAGCTCCTCCGGGGCGATCATCTCGGTTTTCAGGTCCCTGGAGGACCGCATCATCCGGCGCACCCGTTTTTTCCGAAGATCTCCTCTTCGGTGACCAGCACCAGGCGGCGGTCTGAAATCAAAACCCGGCGGAAAGGCTGCCCAGCAGATAATACAGCCCGACGGCTTTGCTAGGACATCACGGATCGTTTCAAGGGTTCCGGAGTCAGGCCGTAAGGAGCCAAAGCGATATCAAACGCTGCACCTGGGCATTCTGCACCAGCACGCATACGATCCTTTCGCCGCAGTTCACCCGGTTTTCGATCCAGTTCACCAGCGGTTTCAAAGGGGTATCGGACCGGTTTTCATCTCCAGGGCCGCCGGAACCCGGTCAATGGACTGAACCGGCAGGGAAAACACCGGGCGGTCGGATGCCGGGTCCGCTGGTGGCGAATTGGTCAGCACCAGGTGCGGAAAAGTGGCCGCCTGGATGGCTGCCCGGTCAAACGGCACCAGGCAAAGATCCGGATCCCCGCCAAGCCGTTTTCCGCTGCCAGTGTCCGGCAGTTGTGCCGGACCCGGTCCTCAAACTCGGCTGCCTTTTCCGCCAGCAGGTCCGGTGAATCCCAGATCACGCAGGTCTGCTTGTCCAGAAAACCGAACCCGGTATCCATCCGGTCATACACAATGGACGGCATGGCTTCGATGCCGGCCATCCGCCCGGTTTCCCGGATCTGGGTGACATATTCCCGGATGGCGGCATCATCCAGACCGGCAGCTTTGCCATGGGCCCGAAGCCTGGCCAGGACATGGGGCAGGTCCCTGTCCGTGATTACAGCTTCCGTGGCCGGGGTCACCACCAGTTCAGACAGTTCCCGCACCCCCCGCTGGGTATAGGGCGAAAAACTGCGGAGCGATTCCACCAATCCCCGAAAAATCCATGCGCACCGGCCGGGCACGGCCCGGTACAAACAGGTCCAGGATATCGCCCCGCACCGCGTATTCCCCGGGATCTTCCACCAGGGACACCCGGTGATACCCGCCATGCTCCAGCTTCAGGATCAGGGCTTCCCGGTCGATTTCCTCTCCGGCCATCACCAGCTCGGCATATTCCGCAAGCCGGAACTGCGGCATCAGTTTCCACACCAGGGTGTCCACTGCAGCCACCACCAGATATGAATCGGACCGGGCACGGGTCAGCCTGGACAGCACACCCATACGGCGCAGCGAGGTCTGCCGGTGATGGGACAGGGATTTGAACGGCAGCACATCATAGCCCGGAAAAACAGGACTTGATTTTTTTGTCCGGCAGAAAAACTGTAAATCGCTCACCAGGGTGCCGGCCCGGCTTGAATCCGGCACCACCACCAGCAGATCCCGGTTCAATGATTCAAACAGCCGGCCGCCAGCCATGCCTTGTGAGATCCGTCCTGATGTGTGAGTACAACCGCGCTGTCGCCGGACAGCACTTGATCGGTGATGTGAGATATCATGGAATACGGTTTACTCGAATTTTCCTGCCAGGTCATGGTCAATGACATAGATGCAGACCTCATTGGCCCCTGGGTGGTATAGCCGAATTTGGCGGATAGATTGTCTATAAGGAACCGGATATCTTTTTTGATGCGCTTGTCATGGGTTTTAAATTTTTTTGTTATCAAAATCCTTGATTGCGTTCCTGAAATTTTCATTGGCCGTAAACGGGGCCAGCACCTGTTTTTTCAGATTATGAATATATTTTTCATGCAGCATGCCAAATAACCGGGTCTCAGTGATATGTTTTCCCTGGATCATTATCTCCTGGGTCAACGCCCGTGTGGTGAACTCCTTGAGCACATCGTTGCGGACCTGCTGCCGGGCCCCGCCATCAGTTTTTCTGACATAAAGCGGTTTTCGATACTTTCCAGAAACACGTCGGTCACATGCAGGTTCCCGGTAAAATACATTTGGCCGTGGAATTGAGCTCATGGGTCGCTGCGGAGATATAGTGCTGGATATCCCTGGCGATCTGGTCTTCATTGTAATAATACAGCGATTCCTTGACCTGCTGGAGCACGGAGTAATCATACATGCGCAGCAGGCAGTCCAGAAACCCGTCCGGCAGCAGTTTGCCGAACCGGGTGTCCACCCGGTTGAAAAAAGTGCACAGGTCCGCCATGTTGATGAGCCGGTCTTCCCTGGCATATTTGGAATAGAACTCGTCAAAGATCTTGATGGCGTCCCTTCCGGACAGCCCTTCCTGGCCGCAGATCTCGGAATCCGCAATAATCTGCTTGAGCCTTGTTCCGTCCAGGCGGCGCACATCCTCGTCATCCAGCCATTTGGGGATGTTTCCGGAAACAGCTCCAGCTCAGCAGCATGAGCTGATCGTCACAAAAATTCTTGTATTTTTCCGGCTGCTGGATCCAGGCGTTTAACGCCGGTGATTTGGGTTTGCACCGGGTGCACACGATGATCCGGGCGAAATTATCCAGCACCATGGGCAGAAAACTGCCGTCAATGTGCCGGCCGAAGATGTCCATATAAATCTTGACCTCGGTCTGCCAGTCCAGGACATAAGGGATGTCGATGTACCTTATCCGGTCTTCGAACGACGGAAAATCCTTGAGGTTTTTCTTGTCCTCCGGATTCATCAGGGCGATGAACAATGCGTCCACCCGCTCCTCCATGTGCTCCACCTTGTGGATCCCTTCGGAAATGATATTGTGCAACGCCACCAGCCGGTCCACGTTGTGGGATTTGATATCCATGAGCGCATACACCCCGTTGTTGATCCTTGCAAAATGGGAATAGGTGTACTGGATGAGGTTGGAATCCTGGAACAGGGAATTGATGCGGCTCTGGAGCATCTGGTTGGAAATCAGGTTGTGCTTGGCCGGCTGATCCCCGGGGTTGTACACGGAAATGCCGTTGCCGATACGCCGGTTTACGTAATAGGGCCTGGCATACAGCATGTCGAACACGGCCCCGGGGTCCTGAAACAGTTCCAGCAGGGTGTGGTAAATAGAGGAACACACCGTGCAGGTGTCTTCGGTAAACACCCATTCATATTCTTTTTCCGTGAACAGCCGCCATTTGAATTCATCGTTTTTGATCAGTTCATCCAGGACGTCCCTGCGCTGGTCCTTGGGGATCACCAGAAACGGGTTGTCATGGGCCATGCAGGGGACCTCGATGAATTCTCCTTCCTGGATACGCACAAACCGGTCTGCCGGATCCCGGTCCCTGCAGTTCTCAGATTCCTTGGTGTCGACATAATGCATCCACCGCTCAAACGCGGACGGAGGAAACGAATGACATTTTTCCTGAAGTTTTTTTGATGTTCAGGCGCCACACCACTTCGTACCTGAGCCCTTCTTCAGTGTTGGCGTATTGCTCGAATTTTTTTGAGCAGATTGTTCAAAAACGTGCTTTTACCGCATCCATGAGGCCCGTGGAAAATATAGATCCGGTTCTGCTGGGCCCCGTGCCGCAGGTATTCCATCTGCCTCATGAACCGGTTGGCAAACAGCATGTCCGGAAAATAGGGATTGTCCGACCCTTCCACAAACAGCCTGGTGCAGTCATACCGGGTGAACCCGGGTTCGCTCCGGTCTTCCCCCAGGGGTTCGTCATATTCATCCACATGGGCTTTGACCATGTCGTGAAACGACTGAAAGATGTTTCTCAGAATCCGGGACGGAAAAGCCGTGAGCATCTGAAGAAACGTGTCAAAAGATACCGGCTGAAGGCGCTGATAATCCTGAATGTTTTTATTCAGCAGCGACAAAACCTGGTCTGTGGATCCAGCGGCGGGCTCAGTGTGTTTCATCATCGGTCATAACTCCTGCCTGTGCAGTTTCCGGTCTTTCATCACAAACCGGACCCGTTTCCATTGAACGGGCTGTGTCCGGGGCTCCGGCCGGCCGGCCCCTGCTCCCGGATCCCAGAAATTGGCATACTGGGTTCCCGGCCGGGCTTCGGCTGTCGGAATACTGGTTTCCAGGTGCACCGGCCCCCCCATAAAAATTCAATCCCGATCATGGTGTTTTCAATATAGTCCTGCTTCAGGGGTTTGTTCTCGAACCGGTGGTCCAGATACAGGACCCCGTCCCGGGTCTTTTCCTCGATCACCCTGATATCCGGCGGATGGTACAGGGTATTGATGATCATCTGCCGGTAATCCGCCACCTTTCTGGACTTGATATAGTACTGCCAGGTGCTGCGCTGGGGATTGAACCGTTTGCCGGCCAGAAACAGGCGGTGCCGGTCCATGAATTCCTGGTCCACAAAGGTGTTGATGAACGAAAAATCCTCCATGTTCTCCCGGACCGAAAAAATGACATCCCGGCCCGTGTTTTTTTTCCGGTCAAATGTTTTTCTGGCCACAGCATCGTGAAGCCGGAAATAATCCAGAGAAAACCGGCCTTTGTTTTCCATCTCCTCAATGTGCTCGAACAGCCTGAGCCCTAAAGCATAAGGATTGAGCCCCACCTTGGGCATGGCCGTGACCGAGGCGTTGACCTTGGCAAATCGGTTTCATGCCCTTTGATGCGTTCGTCCTTTAAAACAGGTGGCATGCCAGAAGGACGCCCACCCCTCGTTCATGGTCTTGGTCCGGATCTGGGCTGAAATATAACGAGGTGGTGCGGATGATATGGATTACCGATTTCATCCATTCGTTTTCCTCGTTTCTCAGAAACGGGGAAAACTTAAGAATATATTCCATCACATCCAGTTTTTCAGGCGCAGGTTTTCGTTTTTCCCTCTCAAACAGTTCTTCAAATTCCGGATATTTTCAATGACCTCTGCATAAAAATCAGTGTTTTCCTTCAGGCAAAGGTTATACCGGTCAATTTCCTTTAGATACACATGCTGGGGAACGGACTTGATTTTCTGGAGAAACCGGTCAAAATAAAAATCCGTCCGGTCCGGCACCGGCCGGTGCCCCGGATGCTGATCGCCGGCAATGGTCCGGTTCAGATCCCGGTGAAATCCCACCAGGTTGTCCAGGCCCCTGGCAAACTCGATCACATAATCCACCCACCGGCCCTTTTCACTTCTCAACCGGGCGACAAGCCGTTTGTCCGCCAGAGCCTGGCCGGCCAGGTCCACATCCCAGGTGTTTTTGTAATACAGATTGTTCTGGAAAAAATCGATATGGGCCAGCACATGGTAAAAGATCATCACATTGAGCCAGTCCGGGTTGTTGTCATTGTAAAACGAAATGGCCGGCCGGGTGTTGATCACGGTTTCATAAGGGTTGGACGGATAGGCCTCGTACATGCCCCGGCCGGACAACACCCGGACGTCATGCACCCAGTAGTCATACAGCGTAGGGATCATCACCTTGGGCGACAGCTCGATCATGTCCCGGTTGGTGACGATATACTCCAGGGTCTCATCATCAAACTTAAGCCCGGCATCCCGTGCCCGGACTTTGCATTCTTCCATGATGCCTTTGACATGTTGACTGACCAGTTCCATGTGCAGCTCGCTTTTTTTCCGTCAACCCGATGCCCGAAAGAGTCCGGAATCAGGATATCAGAGTTTTAATGCCCTGAATGATCCGGGAATCATCCACATTTTCATCCATGACATCCATCTTTATCAGAAGGTTCTGCCGTTCCAGCACCCCGGACGTCCGGATATATTTTTCCACTTCGGTTTCCTTGGCCCCGGTATAGGTGTGCTTTACCACGGTGATCCCGACCCTGGCGGCATAGGACAGCATTTTATCAATTTCTTCCAAGGTCTGTTTTCCGTCTTTTTCCCAGTCATCCCCGTCCGTGCCGTAAAACACGTAGATATTGTAGTCCCTAGCCAGGCCCTCTTTTTCCACGATCTCGTTGACCATCTGGAATGCGGTAAACACCTTGGTGCCGCCGGCCACCTTGTAGGAATAATATTTCTGGAAATCGGTCACTTCCCGGGCCTCGGTGTCATGCAGGATAAACCTTGTTTCCACCTGTTTTTCATACTGGTACACCAGCCAGGAATACAGCATCACATGCTGGGACACCACGGTCTGGGTCACTTTGCCGCCCATGGACCCTGAATAATCCCTGAGGAAAAACACCAGGGCCTGGGATTCATATTCCTTTTCCCGGGACAGAATGCGGTAGACCAGATCCATGGGCGACACCACAAACCCGGCCGAATCGATACAGCCCACATCCGGAATCCGGCCCAGCGCCATATTGGTTTCCACGATTTTTTGAGTGTGGCTTTTTGTCCAGAATCTGGCCGACCCCTCTGTTCTTGTCGGTCAGGTCGTATACATACCGGGCCAGGGCTTTTTTCTTTCCCTTGTCTTTTAAGTTGGGCAGTTCAAAATCCTGGGACAGCACCTTGCCCAGTTCATAGGCATTGGCTTCCATTTCATGTTCCCCGCCCTTGCCTTCTCCCGGGCCTTCTCCGTCCCCTTCGCCCTCGCCCTCTCCCTCTTCCGGCCGCACCGGCTGTTCACCGATGACTTCGCCTTCTTCGCCTTGCCCGGTGCCGCCGGTGGGGTCTCCTTCACCGGGTTCCTGGTCGGACAAAAAATGTCGTCATGAACAAATTTTTCCTCCACCGTGGTGGGGACCACTATGATTTTTCCTTACCGCCGGACCCGGGCTTACGATCCGGCCGATACGGATCTTGCGCTTGAACCCGTCCTGCTCCCGTTTTTGTCCCGCTCCAGAAGTTCCGTCCAGGGTTATCATGCCCCCCCCCCTTGTCAGACTAATTGTCATCTTCCTGGCTGCAGAAATATTCAATGGTTTTCTGGGCACAGGTGCGGCAGTAGCCGAGTTTGTCGTTCATGGTGGTGATCATCCGGTCATATAGTTTCTGGTTTTCCTCGTTGGTGCGGTTGGCCAAAGCCCCCACCAGGGACCCGGCCCCTGCAATGTCGGATTTAAGCCGCACATCCGTGATGGCCTTGACCAGCTCCAGGTTGTCCATGAAATCATAATTGGGATCCACGGACAGTTTCTGGCCGTAGATCTTCCGGATGGAATTTCTGAAAGAGGCCCGTTGTTCCTCGGTTTTCAGGCCTAAACGCTCCTCCACGTTCTTGATGTACCGCTCGTCGATCTTCAGGGCTTTGAGTTCCCCGGTCTGGGGATCCTTGTATTTCCACATCATATCCGGCCCAAGTGTTCCGCATCCACCCCGATGATCATATTCACGTAATTGAGCACATCCTTTTAATAGCCAGGGGTTCGTCCATATACGCGTTGAACATTTCGGTCATGATCCGTTCCCGGTAGAGGCCTTTGGCGATTTTCAGATCTTCCATGTATTTGGCCCGGTCGCCCGGTTCATGCACGTAATCCAGCACGGTCCTTTCCAGGCACTTGAAAATGTCTAAGGCAAACATGCAATTGCCTTCATTGGTTTCTGAGGACTCCAGCAGCAGCTGGACGGCCCGGCCCAGGTTTCTCTGCCCCAGGCCTTTCTGGCCGAACCGCTTGGTGATGTCCGTGTCCTGGTTCAAAGTGTCGATGAGTTCGGCCAGGGTTTTCAGGCTTTTTTCACCGGCCACCTCGCCGGCCGCCAGTTTCATGGTCTCAACAGGGGTCAGTTTTTCCGACCGGGGCAGCCGTGTAAGCACCACGCCCACGGATGCCGCATGATTCAAATTCGGATCCTGATGCAGCACCTCATTCTCCAGGGACCGTTTTACATCCTTGCCAATGGCGTATTCGGTCAATGTCTTCTGGATTTTGTAATCGGTGTTGTGGGCCACATAGCAGATGCGGCACCGGTCTACGATCGGGGCTTCCTCTCTTTCGGACAAAAATGTGTCAAATTCGGAATTGTTGCTGGTGGCGATGATCAGGGTGTCAATGGGCCATTTAAATCCGTCCAGCTCAATGGTCCGGTTCTGGATCACGCCTAAATAGACCTGGACCAGGTCTTTTTGTTTTTATAGATCTCATCGGCAAAATGGATCCCTCCGCCCGCCACCCTGGCCAGGCCCTCTTCTGAGATCGAACCGAAAGGGGTTGTTGGTGTCCGCGATGTGCAGCAGCCGCTGGATCGATTCTTCTCCGATCAGGTCCACGGCCGACGAGGTGATCTTGTCCTTGGCCGGGTATTTGCCTGTAATGGTGCCCAGGCTTTCAATAAGCGGCACCGGGGTCACCTCCACAAATGAGAGCATTTTTTCGATATTGTCGCCGCAGAACTCTCTGATCTGGTTCCAGATGTATGCGGAACAGGCCCCGAGGGGCGGTATTTGGTATAGATGGCTTCGATCTGCCGGTCAGAGAATTTGAATTTTTGGCCAGATAGTCCCTGGACGCGTCTTTGGAGGTGTGCAGGCTCATGGCCAGGATCATGGGGTCCTCATAGGTCTGTGATTCAATGGAAGTGATCTTGCCGTAACCGCTCAGCTGATCCAGGCGAATGAACCGGAACGTGTATTTCATGTTTTCAGGCGCGGACAGAAATTCCCGGTACCGGTCGCACAGATAATCCACAAAAAAAGTCTTGCCATTGCCAGGTTCCCCCACCAGGACAAAGGCCATTTCCCGGGAAGATCCGCCTTCGGACGCATCTTTGACAAACGAAACAAACGAGTTGATTTCATCGTACATGCCCACCAGGTGTTTGCTGCCCTGGCTGAACAGATTGAACTGATAAGTGGATTTTCCCTTGACTGTAATCTTCCGGATGCCCGCGTCCAGAATCATTCTGGAGACCCCCTGGAAGGCATCTTCAAACGCCCGTTTTCCTTTTTTCACTGCATCGACGTGTTCCAGTAAGGCATTTTCCTTTTTTTGGCAGCCATGTCGTCCTCCCGGGTATATACAGCGCCGGGCGGATGCCCGGCCGTGAGTTGAAAAGATCTTGAATCGAATAAAATTAAAAAACTATACCAACCTGCCCGGGGGCTGTCAAACGGTTTGAGACAAAATCAGATGCCTTGCCAGCGCCAGGTCATGGGGGGTGGTCAGTTTGATATTGGCGGGGTCTCCGGGAACGGTGGCGACGTCAAATCCGGCATGGGCCATGACCGATGCGTCATCTGTGCCGGTAAACCCGGTGGTTTGGGCATGGTCCAGGGCGGACGCGATCCGGTCCAGGAGGAACACCTGGGGGGTCTGTGCCCGGAACAGGCGGCTGCGGTCCACGGTCCGGATGATCCGGTGCCGGTCGTCCACCTGCTTGAGAGTGTCGGTCACCGGCACCACCGGAATACATCCCCCGGCCTGTATGGCTCTGTGCATCAGCCGGTCCATGAGTGCCGTGGAAACAAAAGGCCTGACCCCATCATGGATGAGCACCAGGGCCTTCTGCGGATTATCCGCCAGGGCCATGGCCTTGACCACCCCGTTTCGCACAGACGTCTGCCGGTTGTTGCCCCCGGCGGTCAGATGAACGGGACAGCGGAATTTCCGGTACGGCAACAGTTGAGTTTTACAAAAATTCAGGTCAGAGCCCGGCACCACCGCGATGATGGCATCCATGCCCGGATACCGGTCAAACACCGCCAGGGTCCGGATCAGGACCGGCAGATCCTCCAAAAGCAGATACTGCTTGGGTATATCCCCGCCCATGCGGGTGCCCCGGCCCCCTGCCACAACAATTGGAAAACACCGGACCGAATCCATGTGCCCTTCAGGCGGGCAGCACCCGGATATCACTTTGCCGGAGCCGTTCAGTTCGGACAGACGTAATTCAGCCATATGTTCAGACAAAGTCAACTTAGGTAGGACAGTTCTTTGGGCAAAGGAATCCCCTTGCCCCATGTGGTCTTCACCGTAATTGACCCCGG
>LQAG01000446.1_pt1 | contig 11392 bp, 17 predicted proteins | sample 1535801 | NCBI WGS metagenome assembly LQAG01 (sample SAMN04331584, study PRJNA305678) | bioreactor metagenome | isolation source: bioreactor_3 inoculated with Wadden Sea sediment 1st replicate of a... | place: Germany:Bremen | reverse complement strand
CACCCGCCGGCGGTGTAGTACGGCATGATGCGTGTCTGGGGCCTGGCCAAAGGCGCTTCCAAAATGGGGGTGGAGATCCATCAACAGACCGAAGCCACGGGCATCAGCACCAAAAACGGCAAGGTCACGGCCGTGATTACCGACAAGGGCGTCATCAATACCAAACAAGTCCTGATTTCCGCCGGCGGATATTCCGCAGCCCTGATCAACGGATTTCTGGGCATCAAGCTCCCCATCTCCGTACTGACCATCCAGGCCATGGTGACCCAGCCCCTGAAACCGATTCTGGACCACGTGTCTCTTCAGGCGCCTACCACTGCTACGCCAACCAGACCCTGAAAGGCGAGATCGCCACAGGCGCCCACATGGATCAATGGCCCAATTACACCACCCTGACCACGGCTTACTACATCAAGCATCAGGCCCAGGCTCTGTCTGAATTTCTGCCGGCCCTGCGCGGCTTACGGTTCATGAGAATCTGGGGCGGTCTGGCGGACATGACGCCGGACATGGCGCCCATCATGGATGGCAACGAACAGGTGGAAGGCTTTTCATGGACTGCGGATGGGGTATTTCGGATTCAAATCCTGCTCTGCCGCCGGCCGCTACATGGCCAAGTTCATGGCCACCAACACCTGTCCCGACATACTCAAGCCCTTTGCCCTCAAACGGTATCAGGAACATAAACTCATGGGTGAGACCGCTGCACTGGTCAGTTACACCCCGGACAATTAAATCAGCGAACACTATTTACGAGATTCAAGGAGACCATAACATGGCGTTAACTATCACATGTCCGATCTGCGGAAAAAGAAACGGATATGAGTTCCGTTACGGCGGAGAGGAAAAAGGTCCCAGACCTGATGAAAAAGACCTGACCCCCGAAAGCTGGTGCGATTATGTCCACATGAACAAATGCGTGGCCGGCGTGCAGCAGGAATGGTGGTTTCACCGGGATGGATGCGGTTCTTGGTTTACCATCTTCCGGGATACGACGACAAAATTTAGAAAAAGAGACACCGGAGGCAAAAGAATGATGAACAGATTCAATCATCTGCCCACATTGAAAATCGATACCAGCGAGAGAATTCCCTTCACATACAAGGGAAAACAGTATTACGGCACCAAAGGGGATACCGTTGCGACCGCCTTGTATGCCAATGGGGTCAGAATTTATGCCAGAAGTTTGAAATATCACCGTCCCAGAGGGCTTTACAGCATGGACGGGGAATGTTCCAACACCATGATGGAGATCAACGGGGTCCCCAATGTCCGCACCGAGACCACGCGGCTCAAGCCCGGCATGGTGATCAAGGAGCAGAACGTAAAAGGATCGGCGGAAACCGACATGCTGGGTTTCATTGACAAGATGGACTGGGCCATGCCTGCCGGATTCTACTATGACACCATGCACAAACCGGCCAAGATCTGGCCGGTGGCCATGAAGCAGATCCGCAAGGCTGCCGGTATCGGTAAGCTGTCCCCGGATCATCACATGCCCGGCAAATACGATGAAATCTATCCCACCTGCGATGTGTGTGTCATCGGCGGCGGCCCTGCCGGCATGAAAGCCGCCCTGGCGGCCGCGGAAAAAGGGCTGCGCGTGATTCTCATGGAAGCCCGGCCCTGGCTGGGGGGACATTTTGATTTTCGGACCGCCGAATATACCAGCCGCCAGACCTGTCACGACCGGGCCGTCCAGTTGGCAAAAGAAGTGGAAAAAACCGCCAACATCAGGATATTCACGAATACCGCCAATGTGGGGACCTATAACAACAACCTGATCACTGCGTTTCAGACCGGCACGGAAAAAGACGTCTTCACCGAACGCTACATCGAGCTGCGGGCCAACAGCGTGGTGGTGGCCACCGGATGCATCGAGCGGCCTCTGCTGTTTGAAACAATGAGCGGCCGGCGTGATGCAGGCCGGTTGCGCCCTCAGGCTGGCCAACACGTATGGACTGCTGCCCGGCAAGAACGGGGTGTTTCCATCGGTCATGACCTGGGGCTGGAAGCTGCCGTGGCCCTTCATGATCTGGGCATGGCCATTCCGGTGATCGCGGATATCCGGGAAGACGGCCAGGATCCGGCCAGGATCAAGGCAGTTTCGGACCGGAAAATCCTCCTGCTCAGGGGCTGGGTGGCGACGGAAGCCCATGGTGGCAAACAGGTGAAAAAGGTCACCATCAAAAGCCTGGACGGTACAGCGGAAAAACCTTTGACTGTGACGTCCTGGTGGCATCCGCCGGATTCACCCCGCTCACCGGGCCGCTCGTGATGAATCAGGCCAAACTCAAATATGATACCCACACCAATTTCTTTCTGCCCACCGATCTACCCCAAAAAATGCATGCGGCCGGACGTCTGCTGGGATATGAAAACGGGCTGGCCATTGAAGCCTCCGGTCATCTGGCAGGTCTTAAGGCGGCTTATGACTGTGAAAATTGCTCCATCGCCGATCTGGGTGAGGGCAAAAAAGCCATGGAATCCCTGGCAGGACCGGCCCGGGGCACCAAACTGGTCATGGCACCGGTCAAGGGCAGAAAAACTTTTATCTGCTTTGATGAAGATACCAGCATCAAAAACGTCAAACAGGCCATTGAAAAAGGGTTTGACGTGCCGGAGCTGATCAAGCGGTTTTCCGGCGCAGGGCTTGGACCCGGCCAGGGAGGCATTCCCGGCCACAACCTGCCGCTGTTCACTGCCAAATATCAGCCCTGCCGGACATCAAGATCAAACCGACCACCGTTCGGGCTCCCTGGTGCCGACCCTGATCGCCACCTATGCCGGCACCAACCATACCATGCTGAAAAGAACGCCCATTGATGATTTGCAGCGCAAAGACGGCGGCATTTTCAGAAACATCGGTGTATGGCAGCGGGCCAGATATTTTTCCAAGGATTTTTCCTGCAAGAAAGAGATCGAAAATGTGCGGTCCAATGTGGGCATGCTGGACGGCTCCACCCTGGGAAAATTCCGGATTCATGGACCTGACGCGTTGAATGCCCTGCAGCGGGTATATGTGTCAGATCTGTCCAAAATCAAGAAGGGCCGGGTAAAGTATACGGCCATGTGTAATGAGGACGGATGTGTCATTGATGACGGTGTGGTGATCAAACTGGGGGAAAACGACTACTATTTCTCCACCTCCACCGGCCGGGCCGGCCAGACCGTGGAATGGATCCGCTATCACACCCGGTATGACAACTGGAATTTTTCCATGGTGAACCTCACCGATGCCATGGGCGTCATCAACCTGTCCGGCCCCAATGCACGAAAAGTGCTGGGAAAAGTGGTGGACATCGATGTGTCCAACGAGGCATTCGGGTTCAGTGAATACAAGGAGTTCAAGGTAGCCGGCACCATCCCGGTCAAAGCCATGCGCCTGGGCTTTGTGGGCGAGCTGTCTTATGAGCTGCATGTGCCGTCTTCCTATATGAAATCCCTGTGGCTGATGCTCAAGGAAGCGGGCAAGGAATTCAAGATCCAGAATTTCGGCGTGGAAGCCCAGAACGTGCTGCGCATGGAAAAATGCCACGTCATTTTGGGCCAGGAGTCGGAACAGCGCACCAACCTGCTGGATATCGGCATGGGTTTTCTGTGGTCCCGCAAGAAAACCGGGTACAAGACCGTGGGCGTGGCTGCCCTGGCCCAGGCGGAAAAAGACAATACCCGCCTCAAGCTGGTGGGATTCAAGATGGAAAACAACGGCCTTGCCCCCAGGGACGGGGCTCTGATCGTGGACGACCGGGTTCGGGGCCATGTGTGCACCGCCAGAAACAGTTTCTCCCTCAATGAAGCCGTGGGTATGGCCCTGGTGGAAGGTGAGATGAGCCAGGTCGGCACCCGGCTGGCATTTTACGAGGATGAGTGCAACGGCGAGCTGATCTACGGCACGGTGGTGGAAACCCCGTTCTACGATCCTTCCGGTCAACGCATGAAAATGTAAGGGAACCATACACAATGAAAGAGATCAAAAGATATTCACCGGTTGAGTTCAAGGTAACACCTTTGAAAACCGAAATCCGGGACCACTGGAATGTGATCCTGGAATACCACAACGAAGGAGACGGGCCCTGGCTGGTGGACCTGAGCCACCGGACCCGCCTGGATCTGCAGACCGGGAGCCTGGATACCAAAAACCGTTCGGCATCACCATTCCCGCCACCCCCGGCCAGTCAGTGCTGGAAAAGGGTTTCTGATCAACCGCATGAACCGAATCCAGAGTTCCATCTACCATCTGGGGACGGAACCCATTGAGATACCCGGGGATACAGAATATACGGATGTAACCGAATCCACCGTGTTTCTGGCCATTATCGGTCCATCTGCGTTCGCCATTTGTGAAAAACTGTCCGCCCTGGATTTTATGGAAAAGAACCGGGAAACCCCGTTCCTGTATCAGGGACCGTTTTCCCATGTGCCCTGCCAGATTGTGACTGTCAGCCGGGATGGGGAAAAATCCGGCTTGGTTCTCACTTGTTCCAGAGGATATGCCAAGGATATGGTGGATGCCATTCTCCATGCGGGTGAGGAATTCGACCTCAAACCGGCCGGTGAAAAAAGGCTCACCGACTGGATCAACAGCTTGTAGCCAGTAAAGCCCGGGCCATTCCCGGGTCCGGGCTTTGGAAAAATCAAAAATCCGGTCTGAGAAGGCCGGTTTGTCAAGGAGAAAAGACATGACCCAAAAATACGATGCCATCATCATCGGCGCCGGCGTGATCGGAACCCCCATTGCCTATGAGTTGACCAAAATGGGATACAAAACCTTGAACGTGGACAAGCTCCCGGATGCAGGTGAAGGCTCCACTGCAGGTTCCTGCGCCATTGTCCGGGCCCATTACTCCACCGAGGACGGGGTGGCCCTGGGCCTATGAAGGGTTCAAGTACTGGCTGGACTGGGAAAATTATCTGGACAACGTCAAGGATGAGAAAGGGCTGGCCAAATACATGAACACCGGTTCCATCCTGATCAAATCCGACGGCCATGACTGGCGCAAAGTGCAAAACACTATGATGCCGTGGGCGTGAAATATGAGGAATGGGATGTGGACCTCATCAAGAAACATGTGCCCCCCATTGATATGCACAAGTTCTGGCCGGTGCGCCGCCCTGAAGACCCCAAATTCTATGACGAGCCCACCGAAATGCTGGAAGGCGCCATATTCTGCCCGGAAGGCGGGTATGTAAACGATCCGGCCCTGTCCGCCCACAACATCATGCGGGCCGCCGAAGCAAAAGGCGCTGAATTCATGTTCAACGCGGAAGTGGTGGACATCAGAAGCGAAAACGGCAAGGTCAAAGGCATCACCTTGAAAGATGGCACCCAGATTGATGCGGATATCGTGGTGAATGTGGGCGGCCCCCATTCCTTCAAGGTCAACCAGATGGCCGATGGCGTGTGGGAAGGCTGCAATATCAAAACCAAAGCCCTGCGCCACGAAGTGATGTACTGCCCGTCACCGGAAGGATATGATTACCTTAATGACGGATACCACATGTCTGACGGCGATATCGGCTGCTATGAAAGACCGGAAGTGGGCAACATGTTTCTCATCGGTTCCGAAGATCCGGAATGTGACCCCCAGGAATGGGTAGACCCGGATGAATTCTATGCCGGCAAAGGGCGGTCCCGGACGGGACAACGTGCTTACCGATGCCCAGTGGAAAGCCCAGTGCTACCGCCTTGGCAAACGGATTCCCTCCCTGACGGTGCCCAACCAGCCCAAAGGGTGGTGGACCTGTATGATGTGTCCGATGACTGGATTCCCATCTATGACAAATCCGATCTGCCCGGTTTCTACATGGCCATCGGCACTTCCGGCAACCAGTACAAGAACGCCCCGGTGGTGGGCCGCATGATGGCGGAACTCATCGATTCCTGTGAAAAAGGGCTTGATCATGACAAAGAACCGTTCCAGTATGAATTCAAATACACCGAACGGACCCTGAACGTGGGTTTTTTCTCCAGAAAACGGAAAATCAACTATGATTCCAGTTTTTCCGTAAACGGATAACAAATAGGCAACAGCTGTCCGGCTGTGAGGCTGCATGGCGTGCGTTTATCCAGGGGCAGGGCCGGGGAATACCCTGGCGCTGCTCTTTTCATTGAGGTGCAAGACCAATGCGAATTTATGTATGCGTAAAACATGTCCCGGATTCTGCGGCGAACATTCATATCATGGATAACCTGAAAATTGACGAATCCGTGCCGTTTCTGCTCAACCCTTATGATGAACATGCCGTGACCGAAGCAGTGGCATTGAAAAACCGGATACCGAACAGTGAGATCACTGCCTTGTGCCTGGGGAAAAAGAGGCGGAGAACACCGTGCGGTCTGCCCTGGCCATGGGTGCGGACAGAGGCCTGCTGGTGAAAACCGATACGATGTGCGACAGTATGACCACGGCCCGGGCTCTGCATGCCGCCATTGTCAGGGACGGAGGCGCGGATATTATTTTTACGGGAAAAGAATCCATTGACAGTGAAGGCATGCAGACCCAGTTCCGCATCGGTGCGCTTTTCGGTTTCCCCGTGGTCACCAATGCGGCTTCCCTGGACATTACAGATGGTAAAGCCACCGTAATCTGTGAACTGGCCGGGGGGCGTACCCGGACGTTTGAACTGACCATGCCCTGTGTGATCGGGGCGGGCCGGGGATTGAACACGCCCATCTATCCGACCTTTCCAGATGTGATGAAATCCCGGAAAAATCGATTGAAGCCCTTTCTTTGTCAGAACTGAACGTGTCGGCCGCACCGGGAACTGCTAAAATCGTTTCCATGATCCCCCTGGTGCAGAAGCGAACCCCCCGGAAAATCACCGGAACTCCTTCGGAACAGGCCGCTGAAATCATCCGGATTTTAAGACAGGAAGCAAAGGTGTTGTCATGAAACAGACAGGTATTGTCATTGAAATAGAACACGGCCGGGTCAAAGAAACCAGTCTCGGCATGATCACCCTGGCGGGCAGAACGGCTCGTTCCCTGACCGCATTGGTGATGGACGGCATCACCAATGAAATCACGGACCGGCTGGCTGAATACGGAATCGACACCATCGTGGACTTAAGGCTGCCCGAAGAACCGGCAATCCGCCTGAATCCAGCGGCCCGGGCAGCGGCAGTGGTCCGGGCGGCCCGGGACCGGGGTCTGGACCGGATTCTGGGATTGTCGTCTCCGGAAGGAAAAGACTTGCTTCCCCGGGTGGCGGCTTTGCTGGACGTCCCCCTGGTGATGGACTGTGTAGATATAGACCTGAATAACGGCCTGGCAGAAACTTCCCAGTATTCCGGCAAGGTAATGGCACAGATTCAGCTGACCGGAGAAATACTGATATTCGGGATCCGGCCCAATGCGGTTCCGCCAGAACCCAGGCCCGGAAAGGCCGAGGTCGTTGCCATGACCGGAAGCATGGCTGCGCCTGAAACCATCGCCCTGCTGACCTGGAATGACGATGATGCAGAGGGGCGGCAGAGCCTGGTCGAGGCGGATATCATTATTGCCGGAGGCCGAGGATTGAAAAACAAGGACAATTTTTCATTGATTTTCGACTGTGCCAAAAATTGAACGCAGTGCCCGGGGCCTCCCGGGTGGCCGGTGGATGAAGGCTGGGTCCCCTACGCACTCCAGGTGGGACAGACAGGAGAAAAAGTTAGCCCCCAGGTGTATATCGCCTGCGGGATTTCCGGATCCATCCAGCATTTTGCCGGCATGAAAACCGCCAAAATGATCATTGCCGTAAATAAGGATGAAAATGCTGCGATCATGGCCAATTGCGATTATCAGGTCTTGGGCGATCTGTTTGAGATTCTGCCGGAAGTGAAGAGACAATTATAAAATGAAACGGTATACACATCACAATGCCCGGCAGTTCCTGTTCGGTCTGGACAATGCCAATTTCCTGTCCATATTCGATGAATACAGTGATGGGGTCCTCATCACCAACGTGGATGGGATTATTGTCTACTACAACAAAGCCATGTCCCGCATCGACGAACTGAACCCGAAGATGTCATTTGAATCAAGTGACGATGTGTATGATCTGGATAATGAAACCAGCCTGATTATGCAGTGTCTTATCACCCGTCAGCCCATCACGGACCAGCCCATCTATTACCGGACCCGTATGGCAAGTTCGCCAACACCATCCACAATGTGCACCCATCTTCAATCGTAATCAGCTGGTGGGGTGCATCTGTTTGTCAGAGATTTTCATGTGCTCACCGAAACCCTGTCCGTCATGCACCCGCCTGAAACCCAGCACCGGATACATCAGTATGAAATCACCTTTGATTCCATCATCGGCCAGGACCCGGCGTTTAAGGATGCGCTGAACGCGGCCCGCATGGCAGCCAACACCCCGTCGCCGGTCATGCTTTACGGTGAAACCGGTACGGGCAAGGAACTGTTTGCCCGAGCCATTCACAACCACAGTCCCAGGCATGAAAAAAATATACTCCGGTTAATTGTGCAGCCATTCCGGAAAACCTGTTGGAAGGAATTCTGTTCGGTACTTCCAAAGGTGCGTTTACCGGCGCCATCAATAAGGCCGGCCTGTTCGAGCGGACCAGCCAGGGCACCATTTTCTGGATGAAATCAACTCCATGCCGGTGGGGCTTCAAAGTAAGATTCTGCGCATCGTCCAGGATGGAAAAGTCAGACGGGTGGGGGCCCTCAAGGAAATCAAATTTGATCTGAAATCATCTCTTCTGTAAACCAGGACCCTCATGTATCCATTGCCGACGGAAGCCTCCGGTCAGACCTGTTCTACCGGCTGGGGGTGGTATTCATTCATATCGTGCCGCTAAGGGAACGGATGACCGACCTGCCCCTGCTGGTGGACCATTTCATCGACAAACACAACAAAACCCTGGGCCGTCAGGTACGGGGAGTGGAAGATGAGGTCATGTCGCTGTTCCACCAGTATCACTGGCCCGGCAATGTCCGGGAGCTGGAACATGTCATCGAAGGTGCCATGAATATCATGGGGCCGGATAGCCGGATCCGGATCAAATATCTTCAGCCCCATTTTTCCCAGGGTCATGGTAATCACCGGTCGGCGGGTCAGCGGGCATCGCGGGGAATTCCCCTTTTTCCCGGCGCAGAGAACGCCGGCGAAACCGGTTCTTCAGATCTGCTTTTCAACAAAAACGAGCACGAGAAAAAAATGGTATGGCAGGCCTTGATGCAGTTTCGGGGAAATATCACCCAATCGGCCAAAAAGCTGGGTATTTCCCGGCAGCTGCTGTACTATAAAATGAAAAAATACCACCTGTCCAGGGACCAGTTCAGATAGTCCCGAAACCCCGGTTACTCACCCTGAGATATTTCGCAGATGGTCCGGAACTTCACATACCGGGATGGGATCCATTTTATGGCGGTTGGCAGCATGCAGTTTCTGAAAAATCGCCAGCACCTGTTTCTGACGCTCATTGAGGACCCGCTTTTTTTGCTCTTCTTCGGTCATGGCCGCATAGGTCATGGCCCATTCCAGTTCGTCATACCCGGCCCCGATCTGGCTCTCATCGGTGCGGTTATCCTCCCACAGACCGTCCGTGGGCAGCGCCGTCAGGATCTCATCCGATATGCCCAGTTCCCGGCCCAGGGCGTATACTTCCGATTTCATCAGGTCTGCAATGGGCGCAATATCCACACCGCCGTCCCCGTATTTGGTATAGAATCCCACCCCGAAATCCTCCACCTTGTTGCCGGTCCCGGCCACCAGAAGCTGATGGTGCCCGGCAAATGCATATAGGGTCAGCATGCGCAGCCGGGACTTGGTATTAGCCATGGTCAATCCGTCTTGGACGTCTGTGGGAAAATGGGTCTGGATACTGACAAACACCGGGGTCAAGTCCAGGTCTTCCGGGGTGACGTTGGGATATTTTTTTTCAGCCAGGCATTGTGGGCCCCTGCCCGGGACAGCTGATCCGAATCCTGGTGGATGGGCATGTTCAAGACCTTGACCGGATGCCCGGTTTCCGCGCACAAAGTGGAGGTAACGGCTGAGTCGATGCCGCCGGAAACACCGATGCAGAATCCGGCAAGGCCCGCATGTTTCAGATAGGTGTCCAGCCAGCATATAATGTGATCGATCACTTTCCGGGTCTGCATGGCATTTCTCCAGCTAAAAAATTATCAATTATCATGGTACATTCCTCCGTAAATAACTCGTGGATACTCGTTGCGTGCGGCCTGCTGGGAATTTCTTCCGTTTTTCCACAGTTCATATCCACTGATATCAATTTCATCATTCAAATAAACAGCATGAAAGTGTGGTGGTGGACGATCTCCGGCTAAAAGCCGGATGAAAACCATAACGCCCTGTAATTTCAGGCATAATACCACCGGCTGTTCAGCCAATTATACATATGCATTATCCGAACATAAAAAAATTTTGTCAAGTTTCGGTTTTTATTGGTATCATGAATTTTTTTCAGCCTTAAAAAAACCCATGAGCCGGATAATTATATCCAATTCCGGCAGTCCTCCGCCATACTAAGTTTGCCACCCTGCTTTTCCAAAAAAAATGGACGGACGGCATTAGTACCAACAATGCGTACCATTAATATAGTTATTCATGTTACAGGCGCAATCACCCGATTTGATCCGCCGGCGCCTTTAACGAATTTTGAAATCCCATCTTGCGAATCATTGCCAATTCAATAGGGTTGTTGGTGAATGTATCAACCCATATTCTGCAAGGGCATTAAAGAGTTGATATGAAAATTGCACCCTTTTATAATAATATTAGTGAGTTAACCTTAGACCCTCTGCGAGAAAGAGATCTCCAAAAAGGCACATATGAAACATAGCGAGAAAGGTAGAAAACGTAAAGTAATCAAATAAGGTCTGGCCGATATTACTTTTACCGGTAAATCTGTAACCCATAAGGATTGACGCGACTTGTAAAGTCGTTTTCAATCCTTATGAGTTAGTGTTCGGCGTTCCTATTGGGACTTTACCAAGTTAGAACTAAAAATTGGTGGGTTCATTCGAAGATACTTTCAATCTTCTGATCTGGTTTTGCTGATGTCGCAAGCTTTGTCATGAGTTTGTCACAAGTTTCCGTCACAAGATGTCGTAAGTTCATACTCTTAAAAAATAGACCAGCTGATTTGTTGCCCCTTCACTGCCAATCAATTCCTTTTCAGTCATAATTTTAAGATCACGCTGCAGACTACGCCGGTTCACCTCTGGACATAGTCCTTCATAAGTCTGGATAGTCAGTCTGTCATGCTGGAGGATATATTCAATTGCTTTTGTTTGCCTTTCATTCAGGTTATATTTCTGTGTTAAAATATCCCTTCGAATCACTTGTTTGCCGCGTTTTTTGACCTCAATCATTTGAGTTTCCAGACCGGTGATAAAATAGTCCAGCCATCCGGT
>LQAG01000445.1_pt1 | contig 11451 bp, 13 predicted proteins | sample 1535801 | NCBI WGS metagenome assembly LQAG01 (sample SAMN04331584, study PRJNA305678) | bioreactor metagenome | isolation source: bioreactor_3 inoculated with Wadden Sea sediment 1st replicate of a... | place: Germany:Bremen | reverse complement strand
TGATTCGAAAATCCGTTTTCACATTACTGGTATTCCTGGCCGTTTCCCTGCCAATTTTATATCTGCTGCTAACGATTTTTATTAATCGGCCTTACCAGCAGTTTATCCAGAATATAGAGGCCTGGCTCGATTCCGGGGATTATGAAAAGCTTAAGGAGAATCATATCGATCTTTCTCCGCTGTCAATAACCGAAGAAAGGCTGAAACAGATCCGTTCCGCAGACTGGCTGTCTCCGGAGAATACGTCCGTGTATTCAGAAATTGATCAGGAACCGGATGGCGGAAAAGAATTCTATGAGACCCGGCTTTACAGGAGGCTGAAAGTATTGATGCAGGTAAATTGATGCAAAACTCTAAAGGAAGCACCCATGCAGCCTAAACGACTGATCATTCTTGTCCTGGCTTTTGTCTGCCTCACCCATTTGCTGTATATGATAGTCAATGCGGCCATGTTCCATCATGAGTATGAGCAGCAGGGTATTGAGCAGCTCCGGGAACTGGGGGAAGTGGTGAAAAATGAAATTGAGAATGCCCTGGGGTTCGGGATTCCCATCACCTCCCTGGGCGGCATGGATCCCTTCCTTAACGCGATTATGGAAAGTACTCCACAAGTGGCCCATATACGGGTGTCAACCGGGGAAAAAATTCTGTTTGCGGCAGAACGAAAGTCGCGGGTGGTGAAAGAGATTCTGGTACCTATCATCAAGGACGGTAAACAAACCGCCCAGATTCGTCTGGGCATGGGCGGTGAACTGGGGAAACAGACCTTTGCCATGCTTTTTGACCTGATCACCATCGTATTTGCAGGCCTTATTATTGCCTATGAGATCATTCGTTTTTCTCAGTGAACTGGTGGCCGTCCCTTATCGGCAGTCCATGCTTACCTTCAATACCATGGTCAGGGAGATGAACCCCTACCACAACATTGATATGCCGGTGGAGTTCCAGATGTTTCTGGAACGGGTCCGCCGCCGGGTGCTGATCAGGGTGAATCAGATCCAGCGGGCCGGGTCCAACCTGAACCAGACAGCCATGGCCAGCGTGTCCAGCGTCTTCCATGGCAGGCAGGCGCTGCTTAAGGCAATTCAGGACCAGCGGAAATCACTCAGGGCACTCACCGCCGATTCAGGAGGAGCAAAGCGGATTATCGATCCGTCACAGATCCGGCCAGTGGTATTCCTGTTTTTCTGGGGGCAAATCTTCAGTCCAGTTTCCTGCCCATATTTGCTAGGGATCTGCTGGAGACCCAAACCTTTCTTTCCGGGATGTTTTCCCAGGAAATTCTCATGGGTCTGCCCATCACCTGTCACATGGTCATGGTCTTTTTATTTATGCTGTTCATGGGATCCAGCGCCTTTAAACGCAGGATTCCCATGAGTTACGCCGTAGGAATCGGTACGTTCTGTACAGCCGCAGGCCTGGTGATCTGCGGGCTGTCCAATGACATTATCCAGCTCATTGCCGGCCGGATGCTCTGCGCGGTCGGTTTTTCCTTCATCGTGATATACGGCAAGCAATTTATCGTTGAGCATGCCAGCGCTGAAAAGCGTTCTCTTCATCTTGCAGGATTCACTGCCGCTTTTCCGGCGGGTTGTTCTGCTCCATCATCATCGGCAGTATTCTGGCGGACTATTTCTCCTACCGGTTCGTATTTTTTTCTGCCGCCGCCATTGTGCTGCTCATCTATGTGTTCGATTATATGATTATGGCGGACAAGAATTCCGGGACCGAGACAGCTGAACAGGCTACTGAAAAAGTCGGGTTGGGATCATTTTTCCGTGCCGGCATGACAGATGCGAATCTGATATGCGTTTTCATCCACGGGATCTTCACACGTATTACCTTTGTGGGGTTTTTCTATTTTTCCCTGCCCGTGCTGCTGAAGCCGGATTTTGCCTATGCAGACATCGGCCGGATCATGATGTTTTACAGCGTTCCGTCCATCTTGTTCGCAAGCCTTCTGAACAAACGCATCAAACAGATCCGCCAGAGCAAAACTTCGGTGGTGGGCTCCAACATCCTGGTTGGGATCGTCCTGGGTTTCTTTTTTCTGCCAATGCAGGGGCCGATCTGGCTGAGAGCCGTATTCGTCATTTTTTCTTTATTGGTGCTGGGGGTATCCAACAGCATCACATTTCCGGCACAATCCGCCCTTCTCCTGGAAACCCGAACGGCGAAAACTCTGGGGACACGGACCACCCTTTCCGTTTACAATTCTTTTGAGCGGATCGGTTCCAGTACCGGCCCTCTGTTTTACGGCTTTTTCACCAGCCTCTACGGTATAGTTCCGGCCATCGTCATGGGCGGCGTATTGTGTATCGTGGGAAATATTATTTTTTTTCTGTTTTTAATCCTAAACCGAACCTGAACTCAACGATCCTTCAAAATGGGGAAAAAACGTCATGATAGCGAAAAATGTTTGTATCATACTGCTTGTAACAATTATTACTGTGTTCACCCTCACTGTTCAAGCGGCAGAAGAAAAACAACGGATTTGACGGTCCGGCACATGACATTTAGCCCTACGAACTTTCCCTCAAGGGATTTTTAAACGGGATTCAACAGTCTGAAATTGCCGGCCGCGTGGCCCTGGAAAACTACAATGCCCAAAATAACATCAACGCTCTGGAAAATTTCATCGAATCCCTCAAGACACGAGATGACTTGGACCTGATCTTTTCCATCGGTACCGTGACAACCAAACGGCTGATTAAAGAAATCAAGGACATTCCTATAGTTTTTACCGACCTGGGTGCCCCGGAGTATTCGGGTGGTGGTTTCCGACTGGAAGGGAAGCGGTGCCAATTACACAGGGGTGGAAACCCGTAATTACGTCAGCATCGGTATCAATCTTCTCCATGAACTCATCGCTTTTAACAGCATCGGCATGATTTACCTGAAAGGGGCTCCCAGTCATGAAGGAACCATCAAACGGGTAACGGAGTTGAGCAGGGAAGTCGGATTTGAATTTGTCAGCAGGGGATTTGCTTTGCGGGATGGGAACCAAAACAAATACCCTGAAGAAGTGATTCGGCAAAATATTCGGGAGGCACTGGAGTATGTGGCCCCTAAAGTAGATGTGTTTTATGTTCAGATTTCAGGAACGTTTGATCAAAATTTTGATCTGTTTTGATATTTTTAGACAGTACAGCTTGCCCAGTGCCGGGGAACCGATCTATATCAAAAAGGGGCTGGTCATCGGGATTGGCCGTCACAAGGAGAAGTTCGGATCTCAATGTGCGGAATATGCAGTCAAATACTCAAAGATAACGCCGATCCGGGCAAGTTGCCGATGGATATCGGCAGGGAATTCTCTTTTGCTCTGAACATTGAGGCAGCGACCCTGGTCGGCTATAATCCTTCAATTGATATACTGGGGCGGCTGACGAGATATACAGGGACGTGGAACCCTGATCGACTGGTGTTATTGGCCCGTGATGTCGGGACCGGTCCAGGGATACTCTTCAATCAGGCTCGGAATGGCCTCTTTTATGGTTGAGATGGCATGGTCGAATTGATCTGCAGCCAGGATGCACAGTATTAGAGGACTGCCGGGAATCAGGGTTGACTGCCAGGAAATGTGCCGGTCATGACAGACGTATCCCAGTTCTTCATAAAGTTAATGCGGGGGATTTTTGGAAAACCGGACTGAGAAGGGATTGAATTCCCCTGACTTTAGCGATTTGGATACCGTAATACCGTAATAGCTGGTTAAACCCTTTTCGCCGCCATTCCTTGCGGGTGGCGGCTGCATTGAAAATCAGGGCTGGGAATTCAACCCTGCCCGGCACTTCGGATTTCATCATTATTTCTGCCTGTCGGAGGTTTGTCACGCAGACCATGCGCATGGTGGCAATGGCCCGGTCGTTTTTATCCCAGATACTCAGCACGGTCTCGGTGTCATCTGTTTCATTCCAAAAAAGCGTTTCAGGCCTCAACAGTGTAAAGTCCCTGGAGCGTTTGTATTCGGTTACCCTGAGATCGGTGATGGATTCGGCATCTTCAGTGCCGGCTCTGCGTATCTGTTTCATGTGAATCGATTTTACCTGGTTGAAAGTTAGAAGAATAAAATAAAATGCGGACTTATACCACAATATCTTTCCACAGCACAATGGATGAAAAATAGCCATGCATGATTCCAATCTGCTAGGAATCTTTTGAAGGTTCAACCTGGTGAGGCCCTTTATATGTGATCATTAGCATGGCAATATCATCAAACTGAGGTTCCGAAGCGGCAAATGTTTTCAGATTTGACTTAATGGCTGTGATCGTCTCTTTAGGGGAGGCCCCTGCCAGATTCGATATGGTTTCCAGCAGGGTTTCCTCAGAAAAGAATGCCTGTTCTTCGTTCTGGGCCTCGGTCACACCATCCGTGTACATAAAAGGGACTCACCAGGTGTCAATGACAGGTGAAGCCCTTTGTAAGGAATCCCCTCCATAATGCCCACCACAGGACCACTCTTTTCTTTGACAAAGCGGCATTCACGGTTTCCGGAGATCAGTATGGGCGGGTTATGTCCGCCATTGGAATAGCAAACATGGCCGGTGGTTAAATCCAGAATTCCCACCAGAAGCGTGACAAACATGGATTGTGGGTTGTCACTGCTGATAATGTCATTGACTTCAATCATGATCTCTTCCGGACTGATATTTTTGGAGGCAGACGTTTTGATCAGTGTCTTGGTAATGGCCATCATCAGGGCGGCAGGAACCCCTTTCCCTGATACATCACCAATGGTGAAACACAGCATGTTGTCTGTGGTAAAATAAAAATCATAAAGATCTCCTCCCACCTCCTTGGCCGGCTCCAGAGACGCGAAAATATCAATTTCATTCCGTTCGGGAAATGGAGGGAAGATTTTGGCAGAAGCCCCAGCTGAATATCCTTTGCAATGGTCAGTTCCCCTTCGATCCGTTCATTTTCCGCTGTTTTTTCAATTAATTGACGGATATTGTCCTTAACTGCGTTTCATGAAGGCAAAGGCGGAGGCCAGCCGTCCGACCTCATCGTTATGGGTTTGGGAAGGGTTGTGATATACAGGTCTTCTTCCTCATCCCTTGTCAGATCCGTGGATGAGAAGTCCTTTACCCGGGTGGCAGGATATTCAGTGGTTTTGAAATTCTGGAAACCAGCCAGGTGGTAAACAGAATACTGCAAAACAAGATCATCCCGATCAGCCTACTTTGCTTGGATGCAATCTTTTTGGCAGGTCGTTTGGTTTCCGAGACCGGGACCGTTACACCGATGTACCACCCCAGTGGCCTGAAAAAACTGATGTAGGCAATCATCTCTTTGTTTTGAACAGATCGCATCGATAAGAAAGCGAATCCCTGCCCTTGATGGCAGTGGTTACCAAGTTTTCTAAAAGCAGAGATCTGGAATCTGTGTTCATGCAGATTTGGAATTTACTGGCAATTGACTGATCCGTCATGGCCAGGACACGCATAGCATTGTCGAAAATGAACGCAAACCCGGTCATGCCGATGGTTATTTCTTCCAGGGTTTTATTCAGCGTTTCAACGATTTTTTCCAGTTCTCTTTGGGATTCGACTTCAATGTTTTCAATATTGACCGCCGCCCCGACAATCCAGTTCCAGGCAGGATATCTTTTTAGACAGATAAGGGATTTGAATGTGTTGAGATCTGTTTTTCTCCCCAGTCGACGACATTGACAATTGTTTGGTTCCGGATGTATCAGCGGCAGCATATTTGAAATGGTTTTATTTTTGATATCGGTAAACGAGCCGATATTGTAACCGATGGTATCCGGTGCGGATGAGCGATAACATGCAGGTTCATATCGGTGATAAACAGCGTCTCATGGGTTTCAGAAGTATTGTTTTTGACCCAGTCAAAGGCGATCTGCTGGGCCTCAATTTTGGACAGCACCTGCTGCTCTACAGAGAGATTCAGGCGGTCTAGCAGTTCGATAAGCTGATCTTTTCGGGAGTTGAGACGGTTTTATGGCGAGTCACGGAATATATTTTGTCTGAAATAAGATTGCTGTATTCTCCCTTGATGTTTAATTCTATCAGCGACAAGACATTCCGGGACATGCTGTTTTGCTGGACAAGCATGGCATTACCGATTTCTTTGCTTGAAATGAAAATGATAATGACGGCGGTAACAACCATGATAAATATAATGAGACTGATAATTTTTGATTTCAGTTGAAGTGAACATAGGTTGTTATCCATGGATTGAAAATAATCATAAAAACAGTAAACTGGTATCAATCCTTATATCGGATATCCATGGGAGTTTTCAAGAAGTAATTTTTTACCCGAAGCCGGGCATACTGCTCCGCTGTCGATATTCCGGTGTTTTGATTTCAGTCATCAAATATTACCTATGATTTATTTGACGCGATGCCAAAAATAGATCACAATAAAAGTTTGGAAAACGTGCTGTAACAGTAACATATGCAAGGAGAGATACAGAATGGGAGAGAACTATTTCAATACCCTGCCGTTGCGGCTGCAACTGGCGGAACTATCCAAATGCCGGTTTATGAATACTGCGGAGTTTTCCGGTGTGGATGCTTTGAAAGATAAAAAAATCGTGATTGTGGGTTGTGGGGCACAAGGGCTCCATCAGGGGCTCAATCTGAGAGATTCCGGCCTGAATGTGTTTTATGCCCTGCGGGAAGGAGCCATTGCTGAGAAACGGCAATCCTGGAAAAATGCCACCGAACACGGATTCGAGGTGAACACCTATGAAAACCTGCTGCCGTCGGCCGATCTGGTGATCAACCTGACCCCGGACAAACAGCATACATCGGTGGTGAATGCCATCATGCCGTTGATGAAACAGAATGCCTGCCTGTCTTATTCCCATGGGTTCAATGTCGTGGAAGAAGGCATGCAGATCAGAAAAGACCTCACTGTGATCATGGTGGCGCCCAAATCTCCGGGAACGGAAGTCCGGGAGGAATACAAGCGGGGATTCGGGGTGCCCACACTGATCGCGGTCCACCGGGAAAACGATCCCAGAAAAGAGGGCCTGGAGCTGGCCAAAGCCTATGCTGCGGCCACCGGCGGTCACCGGGCCGGGGTTCTGGAGTCGTCGTTTGTGGCGGAGGTGAAATCCGATCTCATGGGCGAACAGACCATCTTGTGCGGCATGCTTCAGACAGGATCGCTGCTGTGTTATGACAAGATGGTCGAAAAAGGCATGGATGAAGGCTATGCCTCCCGGCTGGTGCAGTATGGATGGGAAACCATTACCGAAGCCCTAAAGCACGGAGGCATCACCAACATGATGGATCGGCTGTCCAATCCGGCCAAGATCCGTGCCCATGAGTTGAGCGAGCAGATCAAAGAGATCCTGACTCCCTTGTTCAACCGGCATATGGATGACATCATGTCCGGCAATTTTTCAAAAACCATGATGCAGGATTGGGCCAATGATGACGCCGATCTGTTAAGGTGGCGGGCACAGACCGCAGACACGCCGTTTGAAAAATCGGTGTCTCAGCAGGAGGAGATCCCGGAGCAGACTTATTTTGATCACGGAATTCTTATGGTGGCCATGGTCAAAGCCGGTGTGGAACTGGCATATGATACCATGGTGGCTGCCGGTATCAAGGAAGAGTCCGCATATTATGAATCCTTGCATGAAGTGCCGCTGATCGCCAATCTCATTGCCCGCAAAAACTGTATGAGATGAATGTGGTCATCTCGGATACTGCTGAATACGGGTGTTATCTTTTCAACCACAGCGCGGTTCCCATGCTCCGGAAGTTTATGACGGGTATCGATACGGATGTCATTGGCAAAGGGTTGGATGTCAAACATACCGGGGTGGACAACCTTCGCCTGATTCAGGTGAATGATGCCGTCCGATCTACGTCTGTGGAACAGGTGGGCAGAAAACTGCGGGCGTACATGGGGGCCATGAGACCCATTTTTGACAGGGATATCCTGCTGGCGCTCATAGAGGGGTCGAGTCTGAGCGCCGGCAGGAGTTTGAACGGCGCCAAACCGGAGAGATGACTGGAATGCAGATCGTAACCACCCATAGGAACACGGATTTTGATGCTCTGGCCTCCATGGTGGCCTGTACCTGCCTGTACCCCGGGGCTCAGGGCATACTGCCTTCCCAGATGACCGCTGGGGTTCGGTCGTTTCTGTCCATTCATCAAGATCTGTTGCGGATTATTCCCCGGAAAGGGTTTGATCTGGAAAGCGTGTCTTCTCTCATTGTGGTGGACACCAACCTTTGGAACCGGCTGGACCAGATGGCATGCATGAAGGACCGGCCGGGACTGGAGGTTATCTGCTGGGACCATCATATGACCGGGACCATGATCGAGTCCCATGTGACCCATCGGGAAGAGGTGGGGGCCACCGTCACCCTGCTGCTGGAGGAGATGGAGCGGCGGCAGACACCGTTCACCCCGATGCAGGCTACATTGTTTCTGCTGGGCATCTATGATGACACCGGATGCCTGACGTTTTCATCGGCCACGCCCAGAGATGCGCGGATGACGGCATTTCTGCTTGAAAACGGGGCGGATCTGAACATTGTCTCTTCTTTTTTGTCCAGCACCATGGATGATTCCCATACCCGGGTGTTTTCCAATATGCTGGATCAGGCGGAAGTGCTGCCGCTGGGAGGTGTTCGAATCGGCATCTGCGCCATGCCGGTGCAAAGCGGGTTGACCATGCTGGCGGCTCTGGTGGAAAAATACAAGGAATTCAAAGGACTGGATGCGGTTTTCGGGATATTTCTCACGGACCGGCACAAGGCCATGATCATCGGCCGGTCCAATCCAGAGGCCATAGATGTGGGATCGGTGGTGCGGCCCCTGGGTGGCGGCGGCCATTCCGGGGCCGGTTCCGCGTGGTGAAAGACGTTGACCTCAAAGAGATTACGGAAAAATTGATCATTTTGATCCGAAAAGCCGGGCGAAAACTGACGAGGGTCAGTGAGATGATGCTGGATCCCGGGCGCTTCACGGTCCGGCCGGATCAGACTGTGGCAGAAGCCGGTGAAATCATGGCAAAAATCCGCATAAGGGCACTGCTGGTCTGTGAACAGGACCGGTTTGTCGGGCTGATACCGGAATCCGCGGTGGACCGGGCCCGGAAAAACAATCGGCTGGCAACTCCGGTCAAGGGGATGGTCAAGCCGGATGTGCCGGTGGTGGAACCCGATGATGATGCCCGAATGGCGGTGGCACAGATGAACCGGTCACCCGAAGGATTGGTTCCGGTCCTGATCCGGGGGCGTGTGGCGGGCGTGTTGACCCGGGGCAGCCTGGTGCTTGATATGTATGAGATGTGAACCAGGGTGCGGGGATACAAGCATCAGCTGAGTGATACCATGTGCTTGGATATTTCCGGAGACTGCAGGATCATTTCCTGTTCATCCAGAATCTGATTCAGGATCCGGTCGTCGGTGTAAGGGTTCATGATTACGGACCGGAGAACCACGGCCGTGTGGTTGTCTTTGGGGTGGATTTTCAGGCAGGTGCGGGAGACAAAGCTTTTGCCGGCCTCCCGCTGAATCCGCTGTAAATCCGTGTTGATCTTGTTCAGGCATGCATCCACGGCCCGTCGTTGTTCCGGTGTCGCCGCCGCATTGACATGATGTTTCAATTCCCTGGGGACCGCCCGGTAGGTAAGGATGTTGAGTACCGGTGCCGTGATCAGCTGGAACCGTTCCCGTTTCCTGATTTTTCAGCAAACCCCCGGGCCGTATCAATGCCGTGTTCGATCATCAGGGCATATCCCTGGGAACCCATGATTTTCAGGGCACTGTCCAGGATCAGAGAGCTGGCTTCCCGGGATCCTTCCAGGGTTTTGATGCCTAAGTCCACAGACCCTTTGCGGTTGACATATCCGGCGTGATATATGATCCGGTCCAGGGCGTTGGGGTTCTTGAAAAGACCATGCCCGCACTCATGGGCATGTAAAACTGCTTGTGGCAGTCAATGGTGACGGAATCCGCTTCTTTAATGCCGTTCAGCAGACCGGCGTATTTTTCCGACAGCATCACCGGACCACCCCAGGCCGCATCCACATGAAAATGAATGCCGTGCTTCCGGCACAGACGGGCCATTTCAGGCAGAGGATCGATGGAGCCGGTTTCCGTGGCCCCGGCAATCCCCACAATGGCTGCGATGCGGGTTTTTCTGTCCTGCTCGAATGCTTCTACCTGCCGGGTGAGGTCTGTCATGTCGATCTGGTGAGAGGCGTTCACCCCGACGGATATGACATTCCGGCTGCCGATGCCAAGGATACCTCCGGCTTTCTTCAGGGAATAGTGCCCCCGTTCCGATACCAGCACCACCAGTCGTTCCAGGCCATGGGCCTTCATGGCGGCGGTCATGCCGTCCTGCTCCACATCTGAAAAACCGTCGATTTCCGGAAGACTCTGATTTCTGGCCACCCACAAAGCCGTGATATTGGCGGTGGTGCCGCCGTTGGTGAACAGACCTAAGCAGGTGTCTGCATTCTGGACATGGGTGTCATAAAATGCCTGGCCCAGGTTGTAGATCATGCGGTGGATTTTGGCCAGGACCTGTTTTTCCAGGACCGACAGCACCTTGGAGGTTTCCAGTTTGATCAGGTTTTGGTTCAGGGCCGCGGTAATAGCCTTGAGATGAACCATGAAAACGGAATGGCCGACGTCATGTGACCGATGAAATAGGGCGAGGCCACATTTACGGCCCGGGGAGCGATCTGGTTGATGATGTCCTGGATGATTTCCGCCAGTTTTTTTCCGGCTCCCGGCTGATGGTCGTATCGGAATAGGATTGTGCCAGGGTCGCCAAAGGGATGGCCTCGGTCACTCCCACATGGGTGTTGAGAAATTCATGAAGGCCGAACAGGATCTGCTCCATATATTTGATCAGGGTTTTCCGGCTTTTTCGTCTTCAGGCCGGATAAAGACCCGGTGGAGGGTCTGCCAGTCTGCCACCAGGTCTGATGAAGAAGGGTTTTCGGGTGTGGTCATGTTATTCATTGGGCAGGCAGGTCTTTAGTAAACCGCTGATTCTCCCATCTCAAAGCCTAAGTCCAAGGCGGTTTTGTTCATTTCCATGAAATCTTTTGGGATGGTGGTTTCCAGCACCTTGAGTATGGATTCTCCCCTGACCAGGCCGGTGGCGCCCAGCAATGCGCCCAGCATGCAGATATTGAACACGATGGGTTTGCCGATTTTCTCCATGACCGTATCATACATGGGCAGGGAAAGGTGCTTGGCGTCCACTTTTTTTTCAATGGATACGAATTTGCTGTCCACCACCAGCAGCCCTCCGGGCCGGATGATACCTGAAAAAGTGTTGTAGCTTTCCTGGGTCAGGCTTACCAGAACATTGGGCTGGACCACCTTGGGAAAAAAGATGTCTGATTCGGAGATGAGCACATCACTTCGGGTGGCGCCTCCCCCGGGCAGCGGCCCCGTAACTCTGGGACTGGGTGGCGTTTTTTGCCTTCAAAGAT
>LQAG01000444.1_pt1 | contig 11457 bp, 16 predicted proteins | sample 1535801 | NCBI WGS metagenome assembly LQAG01 (sample SAMN04331584, study PRJNA305678) | bioreactor metagenome | isolation source: bioreactor_3 inoculated with Wadden Sea sediment 1st replicate of a... | place: Germany:Bremen | reverse complement strand
TGGCTTAACAATCCTCAAGGATATGATGAAAGCGTCAAGAGAAAGTGGCGCTCAGCTTACACTCTGCTTTGTCGATATCAACAACCTCAAGTATGTCAATGATCAGTTCGGACATCATGAAGGGGACAAGCTGATCAGCATTGTCAGCGCCACCATTAATGAAAGTCTCAGAGACCATGATATTGTGGCAAGACTTGGTGGAGATGAGTTTATTGTTATTTTGCAGGGTGTGATATTACAAGAGCTAGGGTTATATGGGGAGAATTCTCGATAAGTTCAAGCGTATTAATTTAAGTGGAGAATTAGACTTTCCAGTGGGTATCAGTTCAGGCTTTGTTGAGTATGATCCGGAAAAGCACAAAACAACGAAACAGCTTCTGCGAGAGGCTGATGAAAAAATGTACAAGGATAAGAAGTCAAGACGGTCATACAGAAATTCAAGCAAGTGAAAGAGCATGCAAATTATCTAAATCTATAATTTTGTATGCTTTAAGATAAATTAAGGCTTTGCAAGTGATTGGAAAGTCGGTATAATAAAAGTATTGTTCCGCTATTAAGGACATATGTGTATAAAACGTTGAGTGAGGGGTTAATACAATGTTGGAAACAATCACTTCATTTTGTGATTATCTGAATAACGAACGAAAGCTGTCTAAGAACACTTTGGACTCTTATTCCAGGGATTTAAGAAAGTTCCATGCGTTTCTTGTTGACAATAAAATCGAATCTTTTCAGATGTCTCTGACAACACGGTATTAACGTTCCAACTGCATTTGCAGAATCTTGGTCGTTCCACTGCTACGGTTTCTAGAAATCTAGCGACACTTCGCACATTTTTCGGGTACTTATTGGATGAAGGTCTGATTGCAAAGAATCCTACTAGGAAACTTGTATCTCCAAAAGCTGAACGAAAAATGCCGAAGGTCTTAACCTTAGCTGAAGTCGATAACCTTCTGAATCAACCGGATACAGAAAGTGAAACAGGAAAACGTGACAGAGCGATGTTAGAACTCCTGTATGCTTCGGGTATACGTGTAACAGAAATGGTTTCACTTGATATTGATGATGTCAACATAGACATTGGGTATATCAGGTGTAAGAGCGACCGGTCTAAAGACAGAATCATCCCTATAGGAAAAATGGCTAAAGATGCCGTTTTAAATTATATGGATATGTCGAGAGACAAGCTCGCTAAGGACGATACGAGTGCTCTTTTTGTAAATTATTATGGAAAGAGACTGACACGACAGGGATTCTGGAAAATTGTAAAACGTTATACACAGATGGCTGGCATAGATAAACCAATTACGCCACACACTTTAAGACATTCATTTGCAACACATTTGATCCAGAATGGTGCAGATTTAAAATCTGTACAAGAAATGCTGGGTCATTCGGACATTTCAACGACTCAAATGTATATTGAGCTCAGCAGAACCCGAATTCAAGAAGTGTACAACAAAGCGCATCCGAGAGCCTAAAAATTCAAATAGTAAAATCTATTCTGTTTAGGCAAATCTCGAATATGCGGTGTAAGCTTAGGAGGGATTCACATGGTAAACAGAGTAATTATTTTCGTAATGGACAGTGTTGGTATTGGTGCACTTCCAGATGCTGAAAAATTTGGTGATGTGGGCGTAACACACTTGGTAATATTGCAAAGGCCAGCGAAACATTTAATATTCCGAATCTAAAAAAATTAGGTATTGGCAATATTGAAGGTTTAGAAATGATTGGTCCTTATGAAAATCCGGTAGCCGCTTACGGTCGATCTGCTGAAGTATCGAATGGTAAAGATACAACTACAGGTCACTGGGAGATGGCGGGATTATTTTTAGAAGAACCTTTCCAAACATTCCCTGGAGGATTCCCAGAAGAAGTTATAAAGGAATTCGAAGAGAAGACAGGACGAAAAGTTCTATGCAACAAGCCATATTCTGGAACTGAAGTTATTGCAGATTATGGTGAAGAACACATGAAGACGGGCAATGTAATTGTGTATACATCAGCAGACAGTGTATTCCAGATTGCCGCTCATGAAGAGGTTGTACCTCTAGAAGAACTCTATAAGATGTGTGAGATTGCCAGAAAAATTATGATGGGTGAAAATCAATTGGCCCGTATAATTGCTAGACCATTTGTTGGTGAGCTTGGCAATTTTGAACGAACTTCCAACAGAAGAGACTATTCTCTATCGCCATTTGATAAGACTGTACTGGATAACGCCAAAGAGGCAGGTCTGGATGTACAGGCTGTTGGTAAGATTGTTGACATCTTTAATGGACAAGGGATTACAGAAGACGTCCATACAAAATCAAATATGGACGGCGTTGACTGGACAATTAAGTACCTGAACACAGATTCAAAAGGTATTGTTTTCACGAACCTAGTGGACTTTGATGCTAAGTTTGGCCATAGAAGAAATGTGGTCGGTTATCGTGAAGCAATTGAAGAACTTGACGCACGTATTCCTGAAATCCTCGAAGCTATGAATGATGATGACATTATCATTTTCACCGCAGATCATGGGAATGACCCAACATACAAGGGAACGGATCATACCAGAGAGTATATTCCGATTCTAGTGTATGGGAAGAATGTTAAAGCTGGTGCTGACATCGGCACTCGAAAAACGTTTGCTGATATAGCAGCAACGGCAGCGGACATTCTTGAGATCAAAGCACCGCCATTTGGTGAAAGCTTCAAATCTAAGATTTTAAATGATTAATATCCGTAATCATGAGGAGGACAAACATGGAAAATATACTTGAAAAATTAAAAGAGGCTAAGGACTTTTAGCTGAGAAAGTAGGCTTTGAACCTGAAGTTGGCCTAATTCTTGGTAGTGGACTTGGCATACTTGCTGATGAAATCGAAAATCCAATCAAAATAAAGTATGAAGATATCCCGCATTTCCCAGTATCAACTGTTGAAGGACATGCAGGACAATTCGTAGCTGGTGATCTTGAAGGCCGTAAGGTTATAGCAATGCAGGGTCGTTTCCACTTCTACGAAGGCTATACAATGCAAGAAGTTACATTCCCAGTACGTGTTATGGTTGCCCTAGGCATTAAAACCTAATGGTTACAAACGCTGCTGGCGGTGCAAATGAAGCATACATTCCTGGTGATTTAATGCTGATTACTGATCACATTAATTTGCTGGATCCAATCCGCTTATAGGCAGAAACTTTGAGGAGCTAGGTCCTAGATTCCCTGATTGCTCTGAAATTTATGACAAGTCCATCAACAAAAAAAGTTGAGGAAATTGCCAAAGACCAGGGCATCCGTCTACAAAAAGGCGTTTATCAAATGAACCCAGGTCCAACGTACGAAACACCTGCCGAAGTAAGAATGGCTCGTATTCTTGGCGCAGATGCTGTTGGCATGTCAACAGTTCCAGAAGCTGTGGTTGCACGTCATGCTGGTATTAAAGTGACTGGTATTTCATGCATCACTAATATGGCTGCTGGTATTCTAGATCAGCCACTCCACCACGGTGAAGTTGTTGAGACGGCGAATATGGTCAAGAAGACATTTATTCAGCTTGTAAGAAGCATCGTACCTGTTCTTAAGTAAAAGACTGTATCCAGTCAATATTTCAGTTTGTAAATGAATATATATGTCGACCCGAACCGTCTGATTATTATTGTCAGTGAGCTCTATGAGCGAAATGGTTCGGGCTTGACTGTTTATCTTATTTAAGACTGTTTATTTCTATTAGGGTTAGAAATAATAACGAAAAGAGGGTAATCATTATGAGAATGTATGATATTATCGCAAAAAGAGAGACGGAAAAGAATTGACGACAGAAGAAATTAAATTCTTCGTCTCTGAATATACAGCAGGCAATGTGCCAGACTATCAAGCGTCTGCACTACTTATGGCCATTTTCCTTCAAAAAAATGAACACGCGTGAAACAGTCGACCTAACCCATGCTATGATGAACTCGGGAGACGTTGTTGACTTAACTGCAATTAAAGGCATTAAGGTGGATAAACACTCAACGGGTGGTGTTGGTGATACAACAACTCTAATTCTTGGACCGCTTGTGGCATCATGTGGCGTACCAGTTGCTAAAATGTCAGGTCGTGGCCTGGGTCATACTGGTGGCACACTTGATAAACTAGAAGCGATTGAAGGTTTTCAAATTGAAGTGGCCATTGAAGATTTTATAAAGAATGTAAATGAAAAAAAGATCGCAGTTGTGGGTCAAACAGCAAACATTGCACCAGCGGATAAGAAGCTATATGCACTTCGTGATGTAACAGCCACAGTGGATAATATTTCGCTTATTGCAGCGTCTATCATGTCTAAAAAATTGGCTGCGGGCAGTGACGCCATTGTACTTGATGTTAAATGCGGCAGTGGGGCTTTTATTAAAGACCTTGATGGTGCCATTGAACTATCAGAGGCAATGGTTGATATTGGCAACAACATGAAGCGAAATACCATAGGTGTTATCACAGATATGGAGCAACCTCTTGGTTTTGCTATTGGCAATGGTCTTGAAGTCAAGGAAGCCATCGATACACTTCAAAACAAGGGCCCTAAAGACCTAACAGATCTGGTACTAACACTAGGTGCAAACATGGTCCTACTGGGTGGTGGCGCTGACACTTATGATGAAGCCTTTGATCTTATAAAGTCTAAACTTGAAAATGGTGAGGCCTTTGAAAAGTTCAAAGAATTTGTTGCGGCTCAGGGTGGCAATATAGCTGTTATTGAAGATCCATCAAAGTTGCCTCAGGCTTCACATATTATTGAAGTGAAGGCAGAAAAAGCTGGTTACTTGGAATCTGTTCAGTCGGATGAAGTGGGTATTTCAGCGATGATGTTGGGGGCAGGCCGTGCTACGAAAGATGACGTTCTTGACATGTCAGCAGGTATTGTTCTTAACAAAAAAGTTGGAGACAAGGTGGATGCTGGAGAAACAATCGCAACACTTTACACTTGTGATGAAGCGAAAATTGCTCCTGCTCAGGAAAGATTCCTAAATGCTTTAACATTCACAGATCATGAAATACAGGCAAGACAGTTAATAAAGGCAATTGTTACTAAAGACGGTGTTAAAAAACTTTAGTGATAAGCAGTTTTTAAAAAATGAATTATAATTATTGGGATGACTTAGAAATTTGTATAAAAATGCAAATTTCTGGTCATCCTTTTTTCTTATGTGCGTATATGAGATTGCAAAAACTTTATGTATCTAAAATGTAAATAGATTCTTGCATCGAATTGGTTTTACCACGTTATCTGACCCGATATAAGTATATTTGAACTAACACCATCACTTAAACATAGAATTCGAAAGCATGGAGGGTTACATACGAATGAAAGAATTTGAAATTCAACAAGTAAAGCAAGCAATTTTAAGCGAAGTGGAAGGGTATGAGTTTTATAAACTTGCAATGGGACAAGCTAATAATTCTGAAGTAAAGGCTGCATTTGATAACCTTGCCAAAGAAGAATTAAAGCACGTTGAATGGCTCAATCAGTTGTTTGAAAAGTTAAAAGATGATGACGAAGATTCATTTAGATTGGCAGCAATGCCTGATCCACCATCGGCGGAAATTTTTAAGTGGGACAATATTGATAGAAACAATGCCGGTTTAGCGGTCTCAGTTTTTTCTATCGGTATGCAAATGGAGAAAGCTTCTGTGGCTTTCTATAATGAAGCAGCCGAAAAAACCAATATCGAAGAGGCAAAGAAATTGTATAAGATACTGGCGCAGTGGGAGCAAGTTCACTATGATCAATTTGCAAAAGAATATGAAACACTCAAAAAAGAATGGTGGTCAGATCAAGCCTACGCTCCATTTTAACAAAAGTGGCAGGCTTATCTGGGACAAGACCTAGGTCGAAATAGACCTTGGGAACTTGTGTTTCGGAGTATACCTGGAATTTAGGCCGCTCCTTTATGGAGCGGCTGTTCATATTGTATGAAAAACAAAACAGAGTTAAACCCACCGAGGCGGTGATGATGTGCAAAGTGATGAAAACAAAAAAATAAAAGCGGATTATATTATTGAAGACAGTCAAATAAAGCAGGATCAAAAGGCGAAAAATAGGAGTGGGTTTCTGGTTTTTCGGTCTTACTCATCCTGATAGTTGTGCCACTGGCCCTGATTTTTACGATAGTTTTTCGAAATCTTACTCTATAGAAAGTTTAACGGGTTGGTATGAAGGTAGTTTGGTCTTTGAAACCACCGAAAACGATCCCGAAGGATACTATGATCGCTATCCGGAATACCTTGTGGCAGGGAAAATTCCTGTGGTTCTAAAAGTGGAATCGGCCCAAGGCAGTGAAGGAAAACTTACCATTATCGATGCGACTTCAAGAAGGTCAAACATTGAATACAGGATATGGATAGAAGATGGAAAGCTTATTGGCGAACCCATAGACCTCTTTAGAGATGTTGAAACAAGGTTAGACCTCTTTGGAGAAATTGATGGCGGTCAAGAAAACATGGGATTAGAGGGATCCTTAGGTATTAAGGATCTGAACAATGAGGCCGTGGCAGTTTTTAACTTTAATGCAGATAGACAAGAAACAGACCTAAGCATTGAGTACGTTAAAGAGAATGGCATGGGTTTATTTATAAAGCAACTTGAGGACAATCAACCAGTGACTGATTTATCAGGTTTATGGCTTGATATGGCACCAACACCTGGAATACGGTTTGCCTTATTTAATAAGGGCAGTGCATTTGATCCTTCAAACAATTTGCGGATTGACTTTGATCAGCCGGATTTTATACTAATGTACCTTGATGATGAGTACGAAATAATTCCTTATGATTATGATGGAATAAGTCTCAGTGGATCAGCGGAATACTATATTATGAAAACGGTAAAATCATTGTATCATCAAATCAGGGAGCTATCTGGTGGATGAAATGGTGTTTGCAGGGAAAGACTAATAAAAGTAAAACTGGGAGATATAGATCAAACACAGATCGAAAGACGAATACAAATCGAGATGTCAGGTTACATTGAAATCGAAGATGGACTTGGTTATTTGTATATGGATGTTAAGATAAAAGAAAATGAAATCACACGGACGCATGAGTTAATGCTTCAACTTCTTGATGTATAGATAGAAGGCTTAGGCGCCTGCTTAGAAGGAAACATAGAAGGAAACATAGAATAAAACATAGAAGAAAATCTGAAGAAGTAAATTAAGAAAGACTTACAAGAAAGAAGATAATTAAGAAGGTAGTTAATTAAGAAGGTAGTTAATTAAGAAGGTAGTTAATTTAGAAAGAAGTTAAGAAAAATCCTTGGAAATCCGCTTTGATCACGTATTTATAATACGCTTGTTAAGCGGATTTTCCTCCGTAGCGTTAAACTTTTTAGAAGGGTATCTGAGCAAGAGGCGTCTACAGTTCAAATAATAATTGTCCTATTATCACTTTGAGTGAAGACTCTTTTATGAATCCATTAATTAAAGGGCGAGTTTTTGCTATAATGGAATGAGACAAACTTTTGGAGGGACTTATGAAGTATAGAAAAATGGAAAACAGTGAAGTGCTCGAAAAAGTTATTCGGAACCACCCATCGCTTCAACAGCTTTTTGGTATTTTCGATGAAATTCACCAAGAAACTGGAGACCGCTACTTCCTAGTGGGTGGTTTTGTTCGTGATATACTACTAGGCGAAACATCTACTGATATTGATATAGCAGTTGAAGGCACAATAGATAAAATCATACATAAGGTCAACAACCAAATAGACTCAGAATATATATATTATGAAAGATTTCAAACGGCAACGCTTAAACTTGAAGACTTGAAAATAGATCTCATAACATGTCGAAAAGAGTCCTATGACCATGATGGGGCCTTACCCATTATTGTTCCGGGGCGTTTTGAGGACGATATTTGGAGAAGGGATTTCACCATTAATGCCATGGCCATTGAAGTGTCAAAAAAAGATGAGTTTATTCTATGTTGTCCAAAACTGGCAGAAGACGATCTTGAAAATGGACAGATTAGAATACTGCACGACCGAAGCTTTTACGAGGATCCAACGAGGATTTTCAGAGCCATCCGCTACATGTGCAGACTTGGCTTTGAAATGGAGGCCAATACCCAAAAGCAACTAATTGATGCAATTGAAAACGGAGCGCCTAGCAAGGTATCATCAGATCGAGTTTTCAGTGAAATCTGTCGTGATTTAAATGAAAAGGCAGCGTACGATATTCTCAGGGCCTATCAAGACTGGAATCTTGACCAATTTATTGCACCGGGACTGAAGTTGCCATTAAAACTGAAGGACGACCTGGCCATGCTGGATCGCTTGGAACTGCGCTTTATTGAAGACACTGAGAATTTTGATCCCTGTGAGTTAAGACTCTTAGCGGTTTTCCACCACAACTACAATAAGGCTCAGGCTTTTATTGAAAAATTCCATTTGTCAAAACGATTTTCTAACATGCTTATGTCCATGGAAAAATTATCTGCTAGAATCAAGGCAGCCAACAGTGAAATCAAGAATTCACAAATATATGATGCCTTTTTGGATATTCAGGATGAGGTTTTACTAACCTTATATGTCTGTACAGAAACGATGCTGGTTAAAAATATAATAGAAAGATATTATACCAAACTCAAAAATGTCATTAACCCAGTAAAGGGGAGTGACCTGCTTAAGGTTGGAGTTCAACCAGGGCCAAAAGTAAGAGAATTGCTAAATGAGGTGATGAATGCTCATTTAGATGGTATAATAGAAAACCGAGATGATGCAATTGAGTATGTTAAATCTCGCGTTGAGGAAATGCAGTAAATGAAAAAGGTGAAAGCATGGCTTATGAAATTAAATTAGAAGCATTTGAGGGACCGTTTGATCTTTTAATACACCTCATAAATATTAATGAAATTGAGGTGCATGATATACCCATTCATCAAATTACCATGCAGTATTTAGAGTATCTTGATGCAATGCAAGATCTTGATATGGACATTGCCAGTGAATTTTTAGTTATGGCTGCGACCCTTATAGAAATCAATCTAAAATGCTTCTGCCATCAAGAGATGATGAGGATTATCAGACAATGTTTGATCTTGGTGACCCAAGGGCTGACCTTGTTATGAAAATTGGTAGAGTATAAAAATATAAAAATGTGGCTTCATTTTTAAGGGACGCGAAAAAGAGTTTGGTAAAACGATTCTAAAAGACCAGGAAGATCTGGAGCCTTTTGTGAAGAAGTATACCAATGAGGAGTTGAATTCGGGCCTAGAAAGTGATCTCTTGATAGAAGCCGTAAAACGTATTTTAAATAATGTTAATAAGGAAGATCAAGGGCGTAAAGGATTCTTTCAGTCCCTAAAAAGAGACGCCTATACAGTTGAGCAAAAAATGGACCTCATTCGGGATCGTATTTTATCATCGGAAAGAATTTATTTTGAGACCCTGTTTGCTGAAGACTATATTAAGTCGGAGGTTATTGTCACTTTTTCTGGCAATTCTAGAACTTTTTAAAGCTCAAGACAGTTAAAATTTAAACAAGATAAGTTATTTGATAGAATAGAGATTTATAGAAACAATCATTTGGAGAGTGAAACAATTGGAGCATAAGAAAGCAAAGTCAATTATTGAGTCCATGCTTTTTGTCTGGGGGGAGCCCCTTTCTGTCCAAAAGCTGGCAAGCATTTTAAATATGTCAAGAAGAGAGATTCGGGAACTTGTCGCTGAAATGACTGACGAGTTTGAAATAGAAGAAAGAGGTGTCAGACTAATAGAGGTCGACAACCACTATCAACTCACCACGCGCCTGAAACTACGAATGGCTACAAGAACTGAGCACCAAGTCAAAAAGCAAGGGTTTAAGTCATTCAAGTCTTGAAGTTCTAGCAATTGTGGCTTACAGACAGCCTATAACAAGATCAGAAATAGAACAAATTAGAGGGGTAAAGTGTGAAAAGCCAATCAACCACTTGTTAGAAAGAGACCTTATTGAAGAACAAGGGCGACTTGAGCGCATTGGTAAACCAATTATTTATGGGACTACAAAAATGTTTCTTTCAGGTTTTGGGTTTTCATCATTAAAGGATTTACCACCAATAGATGATTTTCATAATGTCGAGTTTTAATGGCAGATGATGAGAATGATCTTGAAGATGAGGATCAAGCACAAGTGGAGAAAAAGGAATAAGAGCATGCTGAGATTACAAAAATACATGGCTTCCTGTGGTGTGGCATCACGCAGGAAAAGTGAAGAGTATATACAAGCGGGAATGGTCAAGGTCAATGGACAAGTTGTGACTGAACTCGGTTTTAAGGTTGATCCGGCAAATGACCGGGTCTATTTTAATGATAAGCTCATAGAGCCTGAAACAGAAAGTGTCTACATACTTCTAAACAAGCCAACAGGCTATATAACATCTGTTAAAGACCAGTTTGACAGACAGACTGTGATCGACTTGATCCAAGGTGTTGAGGCTAGAATATATCCAGTGGGTCGTCTTGATTATGACACTTCGGGACTGCTCATATTAACAAATGATGGAGACTTAACAAATCAAATAACCCACCCGAGTCACAAGGTGGAAAAAACATATGTGGCAAAGGTCAGTGGTCATCTGGGTAACTGGAGTTAAAAAACTTCAAGAAGGTGTTGATATTGGAGACTATTTGACAGCCCCAGCCAGAGCAAAGATTCTTAAGCAAGTTGGGAAGCACACCCTTGTAGAGTTAACCATTCATGAAGGGAAAAATCGTCAGGTCAGAAGGATGTTTGAAGCTATTGACCACCCTGTGATCACCCTTGATAGGGTTGCTATCGGTCGCATAAAAAAGAGTGACTTAAAAGTGGGCTCATGGCGACCGCTTACTGAAAAAGAAGTGGCATACTTAAAAGGAGGGGCATAATGATTACTGTAAACAAGACAGAAATGAAGGATTTAAAAAATCTAAAAATATTCTTGAAGGCATATAATTTAGAAGAAACTCTTTTTATGGATCGCCTAGATCAAACTGTGGTGATTTTAGACGGTCAAACCATACTTGGCTTCGGAGCCTTTATTATAAAAGAAGACATTGGTCTTATAGATGTGGCACTGATTGGTGAGGAAATGCTTTGGCCAACAATGGGGGATGGTCTGATCAAGACGATGCTTAATACCCTTGATTTAAGAGGTGTAAAAAAGCATACCTTCTTTCTGATGAAGGGCATGACAAGACAATAATAAAAATAGGATTGATGAAAAGCGATCAAACAGCGGAAGATGTCTTAGCTCTGGTGGATGGTCCTTGGATTATAAAATCACTCAATAATGTTTATGAAACTGACCTGCCTGATTTCTTTGACCATGCCTGTCATTCGGCAAAAAAATAGTTTGAGTTTTACACTGGAGCAATTTTTTAGTTGAAGAAGCAAATTTTATAGGCCTTATGAAAGTTGACTTAATGAGTTTTTTAGGATTGAGCGACTTGCAAAATATCATTAAGAACCCTC
>LQAG01000443.1_pt1 | contig 11472 bp, 15 predicted proteins | sample 1535801 | NCBI WGS metagenome assembly LQAG01 (sample SAMN04331584, study PRJNA305678) | bioreactor metagenome | isolation source: bioreactor_3 inoculated with Wadden Sea sediment 1st replicate of a... | place: Germany:Bremen | reverse complement strand
GGGGTGTGGAATGTGAGTTAAAGCTCCATTTTTTGGCATCCGGAGACGCTTCCCATGATTCCGCCAATTCAGGAATCGGTTGAAAATCATGGCCGATTTCCACCAGACAGTTGCTCACCTGGTTGGTCACATTGATGGGAAAACTGGCCAGCAGGGTGGCGGGATCCAGGGAAAGGAGGCAGCCGCACTCTGGGTCACATACGCAATTTTGGAACCCCTGACCAAACGGAGGTCTTCTTCCGATGCGTCCATCAGCTCCACCCCATTCAGGTTGATGGTGCCGGATGCCAGGCGGCACCCCTGACGGGTATATCCCATGACGGCCAGACCAATAGTGGATTTGCCGGCACCGGCATTTTCACGGACCATCCCACCCCAGTCCGCCAGGGGCGGCTGTATGCCCAAGCTCGGGAAGCTCAACGAGGCAATGAACAAAAACACAAAACAGAACCGGAGCCCGAATTCCGCTGTCAACGGCGGCATGGCATTGGGCAGTATCTCATGCCGGATGATCCACCACAGGCCTTCTCCCCTCAGCCGGGCCACCTCCACAAACTCCATGACTTCGATGGCCATGGCCACGGCCCGGCAAAAAGCGGGGTGATCAATGCTTCACTTCTCAGTTTCTGTCAAATAGACAAAAGAATGAGCACAGGGCATATATTTGTCAGATTTTCCACATCAGAATTTCATTTTCCGATAATCATCTTGCAGCCCTAAATATAGGCTGATCATCATGACGATCATTATCATTGTAAAGGGCAGGCCTACGGTGATTGCCACCGCCTGGATGGCGCCAGGGCATCGGAGCCCCCGCCCACCAGCAGACAGGCGGCGATCAGACCCTGAAGGGTGGCCCAGAACATCCGCTGAACCGCGGTGCATCCATTTGCCGCCTGCCGTGATGGAATCCACCACCAGGGAGCCAGAGTCGGATGAGGTGACAAAGAAAATCAGCACCAGGCAGATCCCCAGAAACGAGGTGATCCCGGTCAAGGGAAGGTTTTCCAGCATCTGGAACATGGCCAAAGACACTTCACCCAGGCCTTTTTCCGACAGCTGACCAATACCGTTCTGAATCTGATGCAGGGCATTGCCCCGAATGCCGTCATCCAGATGATGGTGACCACTGTGGGTACCAGCAGAACGGCTGCCATAAATTCACGGATGGTCCGGCCTTTGGAAATCCGGGCAATAAACATCCCCACAAAGGGTGCCCAGGATATCCACCAGGCCCAGTAGAATACGGTCCAGCCTTTGTAAATTTTCATCCGGCCGGTCGATCCAGTTGCTCAAAGGAATGATCCATTCTGCATATGAAAAGGTATTTTGAACAATCCTGCAAAAAATGCAGGGTCGCCCCGCCAGAATCACGAACAGCAGCAGAACGACCGCCAGGATCATATTGATATTGCTCAGCAGTTTGACACCGCCGTGAAGTCCTCTGTACACGGAAACAGTGCCACCCGGTGACCACGGCAATGATGATCAGCTGCAGACCCAAGGTGTTGTCAAATCCGAACAGAAAATGCAGCCCGGATGCTGCCTGCTGAGCCCCGAACCCCAGAGAAGTGGCCAGACCGAAAATAGTGGCGATGACTGCAATAATGTCCACGATATGACCGGGCCAACCCCAGGTTTTTTCGCCCAGAAGCGGGAAAAACGTGGAACGGATGGTCAACGGCAGGCCTTTGTTAAAAGCACAGAAACCTAAAGCGAGGGCCGTGACCGCATAAATGGCCCAGGGATGGATTCCCCAGTGAAACAGGGTGGCGCCCATGGCAGCCCGGGCCGCTTCCGGCGTATTGGGCGGTGTGTTCAGGGGTGTTCCCCACCAGTCCGTGTAATAAGCCACAGGTTCGGCTACACTCCAGAAACACAGACCGATGCCCATGCCGGCGGCAAACAGCATGGCAAACCATGACATTCGGGTGAATTCCGGCCTGGCATCCGGGCCCCCCAGACGCATTTTACCATGGGGCAACACGATCAGAGCCAGGCAGTAAAGCACGAACAGATTGCCGGAAATCATGAAAAACCAGTCAAAATTTTCAATGGTCCATGATTTAGAGCCGTCAAAGACGCCTTTTGCCCCTGTCGGATTCCACAAGGTTAACACAATAAAAATGACGACGATCGAGGCCACAAATAAAAAAAACAGGATGCACATCCATCCCCCATTTTTTACATTGTCCTGGCCGACTTGATAATCCGTATCAAACCTGTCTTTCATAAAAGCTACTCCCTTCTTGGTATATGGTTAGTCAATGCGTAGCATCCTCAAGATCCGTATCATTGCTGATTCCCGTTTATTTTACGGTCAGCACCGGACAATGGGCCTCCAGAATGACATACTGGGCCGTGGATCCAAACACCATCTTTTCCACCTTGGAGCGTTTTTGATGCCGATAATGATCTCATCCACATCCTTTTCATAGGCATACTGGACAATATCCTCTCCCGGAGCCAGGCCCCGGATCAGAATATGGACTTCGCTGTCAATGCCGTGTTTCCTGAAAACTTCTTCCCGGATTTCATTGAGGCGGTACTCCAGTTCCCGAATCTCCCGTTCTTTTATGTCCGGGTCACAGGTTCGGATCAGATACACATAGGCATTGGATGCCTTGGCACGCTTCAACGCCTTGTCCAGCACTTTGGATGTAGACGTGTTCTTGTCATAGGCAACAAGTATCTTCATGATGATTCCCTCATCTGTTGGTTTGTCAGACATCTCTGTCGGCCGGGGGCGGATGCTGACGGCTGACAAAACGCCGGAGTCTTTTTCAAGACCCAGGCGCTTCAGATGTCATAATTTTTCGGTCAAAACAGGGACCACCTCAAAGATATCCCCCACAATGCCGTAATCGCACTTGGCGAAAATCGGGGCATCCTTGTCTTCGTTGATGGCCACGATCACTTTGGAAGTTTTCATGCCGGCAAAATGCTGTACCGCCCCGGACACGCCGCAGGCAATATACAGCCGTGGAGACACGGTTTTGCCGGTCTGTCCCACCTGCATGGAATGGGGGGCGTACCCCGCATCCACTGCGGCCCTGGAAGCACCGACCGCCGCACCGATCTTGGCGGCACAGTCTTCCAGCATCTTGTAGTTCTCCGCCGCCTTGATGGCCCGGCCTCCGGTGATGATGATCGGTGCTTCCGTCAGATCGATCTTGTCGGAATCTCCCTTTTTCACCTCTTTGATCACCAATTTCCCGGGATCGGACACATTTGCGACGAACTCGGCCGATTTCCCCGGCAGACAGGGCCGGTTTTGCCTCGACGGCATTGGGCCGAACCGTTGCCAGCAGCACCGCTGCCTCCACCTTGAGGGTGGCAAAGGCTTTGCCGGAAAATGTGATTTTGGCGGTTGGTCGGCACATCCAGGGCCACACAATCCGACACCAAAGGCAGGTCCATCAGCGCAGCAAGCCGTGCGAACAAATCCTTGCCGATAGCGGATGCCGTTCCCAGCATCGCTGTCAGGTCAAATTCTTCGACGGCGGCAGCCAGTGCCTCAGCCTGCAGGTCAGGGCTGGCAGCGACATTCCCGCCGGATGCCGCCAATTTCACGATTTTTGCCGCCCCATACTCCGCCAGCTTATCCTTCAGGCCTGCCGGGTCGGCATCGGTTACCAGAGCAATTATTTCCTGGCCTTGTGCAGCGGTCATCACCCCAGTGAGGTATTCTTGACCATTCCGTTTTCCGTTTCTATCAATATGCCAGTCCTGGCCATAACAACATTCTCCTTGTATTATAAACCCTTTCGTCTTCCTTGAGAACCCGGATCAGTTCGGTAACCTGTTCTTCCACAGACCCTTCGATCATTTTGGCACCGGCTCTTTCCGGCACGGGCTCCAGTTTTTCCAGAGTCACGGCACCGGCCGAGGCATCGATTCCCAGGTCCGCCAGGCTCATCTGCTCGATTTTCTTTTTCTTGGCCTTCATGATATCGGGAAATTTTGGATACCTGGGTTCGTTCAACCCCTTGGTGGCCCCGATCACGCACGGCAGACTCATTTCAACCACCTGTTTGTCACCGCCGCCCACTTCCAGCTCGGCAACGGCTTTGCCGCCGTCAACGGTCAGTTTACTGACTTCATTTACCACCGGCACCCCAAGATATCCGGCCAGGCGGTACTGAGTCTGAAAGGTTTCAGAATCCACCGAGCCCTTTCCGGTGAAAATGATATCCGGCAGTCCATCCTTTTCCATGGCCGCTTTCAGAGCCTTGGCCGTCAGGGTGGAGTCCAGAAACTGGCTGTCAGTGGTCACCAGAATACCTCTTTCCGCACCCATGGCCAGGGCCGACCGAATGGTAGCGTCCGCCTCGGGTTTCCCACGCTGATGATCACCACTTCACCACCATTTTTCTCCGCCAGTTTGATCGCCTCTTCAATGCCGTATTCGTCATACGGGTTGACCACGAATTTGATTTCCGAATCCTTGAATCCGACGTCACCGTCGATCTTGATGGTAGCGGCCGTATCCGGCACATGTTTCACACACACACAGATTTTCATAGTTTATCCTCAAACAATCAATTTTCAGCTTTTCATTTTTCATTTTTAGGATCATACAGGGGCATGGCCATTACTGTGGCACTGCGTTTGCGACCCAGAATCTCCACTTCCAGCCGGATTCCCTCTTTGGCATACTCAGGCGGCACATAACCTAAGGCAATGCTTTTTCCACCCGATGGCCGTAACCGCCGGATGAGGTCATGCCGATCCGCTCTTCTCCCGCAAAATCGGGTTATACCCATAAGCGTCGGAATCCTCGGTTTCCACCACCAGGCATACCAGTTTCCGGGGAATACCTTCCTGTTTCTGTTTTTCCAGGCCCTTTTTGCCGATAAAATCCTTGTCCATTTTCACGGTCCAGGCCACATTGGTTTCCAGCGGGGTGTGATGTACGTTCATCTCGCTCTTCCATGCCAGATACCCTTTTTCCAGACGCATGGAATCCATGGCATGCATACCGATCAGACGGATGTCGAATTCAGCGCCCGCGTTCATGAGATCCTGATACAACGTGATCTGATGCTGAATGGGATGAAAAATCTCAAATCCCAGTTCCCCCACATAGTTCATGCGGTTGACCCGGCACTTGGTCCGGCCCACGTAAATTTCCCGGGAAGTACCGAATTTAAACGCATCAGTTGACACATCGTCATAGGCGACTTTGGCCAGCACTTCCCGGGAATTGGGACCTACCAGGACCAAGCATCCCATCTGGTAGGTAAGGTCTTCCATACACACCGCCCCGTCTTTGGGCAGGTTTTCAATCATCCAGTGCTGGTCGTGTTTTTTCCTACAGAGGCTGTGACGCAGAAAAACTCATTTTCATTGACCCGGCTCACGGTCATGTCGGTCTTGAAGTTTCCGTTGTGGTCTAGCATGGGGCCCAGAGCAATGCGGCCGTCTTTTTCCGGTACTTTCTGGCAGGTCATGTTATTGAGCCAGGCTTTGGCACCGGGCCCTGAAATCTTTGTCTTGGCAAACCGGGTCAGGTCGATGATCCCCACTTTCTCCATCACGTGCTTGCATTCATTTCCCACATGTTTGAACACATTGGAGCGTCTCCAGGAGGGATTTTCATACCCATCCTTTCCCTTTGGCGGGAAATAGTTTGGGCATTCCCAACCGTAGTAGTCCCCGAACACCGCATTGGCCTGTTTCTGGTATTCATAAATCGGGCTGGTGCGGTTAGGGCGGGCCGCATCCCGGAACTCGTTGGGGAAGATGGTGGCATACAGCCTGGGATAGGTGTCTGCAATTTTTTCGGTGTTATACGCCCAGTTGGCATAGGAGCCGTAACGCCTCGAATCCATCGGCCACAGGTCGATTTCGGGCTCGCCGTTCATCATCCATCCGGCCAGGTAATGACCGATGCCGCCTGCCTGGGTGATGCCGAAGCTGTAACCGCAAGCATTATAGAAATTTTTAAGCGGGGCTGCCGGACCCACCAGAGGATCACCGTTAGGGGTATAGGTGATGGGGCCGGCGGTGATATGCTTGAACCCGGTGTCCCCCAGAATGGGGAACCGGTCGATACCTGCCTGAATGCAATCCGCAATGTTATCCAGATCCGGATTCAGTTCCTCTTGGGCGTAATCCCAGGGCACACCCCGGCGCTTCCACTGCTGGCCGTTGGCTTCATACATTCCCAGAATCAGGGAATCCATTTCCTGGCGAAGGTAAATGGATTTGTCCGGGTCACGGACCAGGGGAAGATACCCTTCCGCCTCGTCAATGGCCTGGATCTTCTCGTACAGAATATGGGTATGAGCAATGGCAATGGAGGGAATTTCCAGGCCCACCATTTTCGCCACTTCAGGGGCCCACAAGCCGGCAGCATTGACCACACATTCACAGGTGATATCCCCTTTGTCCGTTTTCACCACCCATTCACCGTTGTCTTTCTGGTAGATGCCGGTCACCAGGGTATGCAGGTTAAACTCCACCCCGTTCTGCCTTGCCCCCTTGGCCATGGCCTGGGTCACGGAGTTAGGATCCACATCCCCGTCATCCGGCCAGTAAAGACCGCCGATCAACCCGTCAACCTCCATGTACGGATGCAGTTTTTTCATCTCTTCCGGGGTCACATAAGACACATCCAGGCCAAGGCAACGGTTCATGGAATAAGCATATCCCAGCTCATCCATCCGGCCCGGATTGTCCGCGGTACGGATGGAACCCGTGGTATGCCAGCCGGCGGGCTGACCGGTCTCTTTTTCCAGTTCCTTATAAATCTCGATGCTTTTCTTGTTCACCTGAGTGCCGTAATAATTAGAATGGAAAAAGGAGACATTGCCTGCCGCCATCCAGGTGGACCCGGATGTCAGTTCATGTTTTTCCAGAAGAACCACATCATCCTTCCATCCATATTTTGCCAAATGATAGGCTACAGACACACCGATGACGCCGCCACCGATGACAACCGCTCTTGCATTGGTTTTCATTTTGCTCACTCTCCTTTCTAGTTTGATACGCTATGCATTTGCTTCTCTGCCATTTAAAAAATACCGCAACGCCCGGTTTTTGGGCTGCCGGATCGATCCGGATGTTCTGGCCGCATCCATATTCTGGCCGATGGCCTTGAACGCCAGTCCCATCTTGGAACCACCCATTTACACAATCAGGTAAATGAGGTACACAAGGATGATGATCAGAAAATTGAGCGGAAAATTGGATTCCGCCTCAAACAGTCGGGGTGTTCTCAGTCCCAGGGGCCCCGGGTCAGCCAGACCATCTTGATGGCCAGGCCCATGAGAGCCAGACCGAAGAACCAGAACAGGCAGGCCGCAAAAATCCCCCGCAGGCGCAGGGAGATCATGCCGATGATCAACCCTAAAACAGCCGACGAAATTCCGCCGGCCACCATGGCAAACCAGGGGGCCAAACCCGTATTGATCACCAGCAGCGCAGACGTATATCCACCGACGCCGGCCACGGCCATATACTCGAAATTTGCGATATTAATAAACCCGGCCGTAAAATCAAACCCCACGCTCATGGCCGCCACATCCATGACCGCAATGGCAACCGAGGAATGCCAATTGAGTACCCCGGCCTGTATCCCTTTCCCTTCCACCGCTTCTGCGTAAGCACCGGAGGCTTTAGCCGGGTCTGACTGGGAGTCTACCCATACCGGTAAAATCCTGTGATCGCCCACTTTATAGCCGATGGTATTCAGTGCCACCTCCACCGAGGCTTAGAACTCTTTACCCGTCTGGGCAGAAGGTCCGGTAAACGGGCCAATCGCCCCACCGGCAGCACTTTGTCTGCAGCAGATGCCGCCGCCCCTGCAAAGAATAACACGGCCATGAGACACGCGACAACATGAAGAATTCTTTTCGTACCCATAACGATTCCCTCCAAAAATCAAGATTTCTTGTTTGCGATTTTTCGCATACACGTCAAACTGATATTTAATTATGCAGTTTGTGTACCAGTCATTCACGGCTTTTCACGGGAATGTCATTTAATCACGCCGTAAATTTATGATTCCTTGATATTTCACGCGATATTTTAATTGATTTTTTTAAAAATTACATATCGCCCGATAGCAACTGGCTTTTACAAAATGAATCAGTACCAAAAAATGTCAAAAAAATTTTTGTTTTACAGTCAATTTATTTTTACATTTTTGCATCTAAATTTTACACAAATGCTTTTCGATCAATGCCAAATTTTTTCATTTTATAATGAAACGACTGGGGAGAAATGCCCAGAGACCGGGCCGCTCTGGCTGCATTTCCCCGGGACCGGGCCAAAGCATTCAGGATCATTTCCTGTTCACGGGATTTCTGGGTTTCCATCAGGTTAGGGGCGGATTCCGGCGAATATGCCTGATCGACCTGGGTCTGGTTATATCTGGAATAAAATGCTGCAGCAGTATTTCCAGATCCCCTTGTCTCTCCCTCAGGGGAGGCAACATGATGGAGACCACCCCCATTCGATAGAAAAGATCCATGCGAAGAGACCCGTTTTGAACATTTTTCAGGGGCAGTTGCCCCACAGAAGATATAATTTTTACATCCAGATCGATTTCCTTGAGTGACCCCAGCTTTCGGACCTTTTTTCCTGAATGACCCGAAGCAGTTTGACCTGAAGGGTCAATGGCACCGGTAAAAGATCCCCGGGAGGTACCGAAAAGGATTCCTTCCAAAAGGTTTTCCGGAATCGCGGCGCAGTTGACCGGGATAAACGAGGCCTTTTTTCTGGGACTGTGGTTGTGGATGGACTGGGCGAACAATTCTTTGCCGGTTCCTGTTTCTCTGGTTGAAGAATATCACCTTTCCGTTTTCAAACCGAATCCGCTTTCGGACATTGTCCGGGAAATTCCTTTTCATCACTGTTGTTCGTAAAGACCGCTCAGGGGTCCGGGTTTTCTTCTCCCGGAAATTTGTGGAGGAACAGATTCAAAAAGCCCCGGCCCGCTTCACTCAGCACGCCAAAAATCCGGAAAAAAATGTAGAGATCGGCGGGGACAACATCGCGTTCATTCCCTGTTACGGCTCTCCGTTTGTCAACTGCCTGGACCACGGCCGCCGGCCCGGCACCCTGGAGGATTTCAGGAACTTTGCCAAACTGGCCTGTGCCATTCCTCATTTAAATATCACAGGCGGCATGATGATGGAATCCAATGACATCCCCGTGGAAATCCGGAACGCCGAACGGACCTATGCGGCCATGACTCTGTCGGACAAACCGTTCATGGGGCCGGCATCATGACCTATGCCGACGCAGCCATGCATTACGGCACCCTGAGCATCGGTGCCCCGGAGATGGCAGTAAACACAGCTGCCATGGCCCAGATGGGGCGCTTCTACAACCTGCCGTCCCGGGGGAAAGAGTCGTTGACCGATACCAAGACCGTGGATGCTCAGGCCGGGTGCGAATCCATGATGAGCCTACAGATGGCTTGCCTGTCCGGCATCAATTTTGTGCTGCACTCGGCCGGAATCCTGGACGGGTATATGACCGCTTCTTATGAAAAATTCATGATCGATGCGGAAATGATGGGCATGTGCCGCCGCATCAAAAAAGGGGAAGAGATTATCCCGGAAAACTGGCCGTGGATGTCATCGACCAGGTGGGGCCCGGCGGCGAGTATCTCACCAACCGCCACACATTTCAGTATTTCAGATCCGAGCTCTATCCTCCCATGATGGAGGAACGCCAGAACTTTGATACCTGGACCGCCAAAGGCAGCCTGTCCATGACACAGCGGGCCAATGCCAAATACAAGGAGATCCTGGCCGGTTCCAGGCCCCGGACATGGGTCCGGCATTCAAAAGGACCTGGACCGATCATGGAAAAAATCCGCAGAAGATAATGGCCAACAACGCATGAAACTCTTGCGTAATTTTGAAAAAATGCCGACGGGTTCAATATCAAACCGCCCGATTTGCGGAACGTTGGTTAGGAAATCGTGAAGGACGCGAAGGATGCGATCATCGGAATCCCCCCTTCGTGCTCTTCGTGCAAAACATCCTCACGAAAAACAATTTGACTATTGCGGGATTTCAACATAAAAACCACCCCGGTATTTTTGTAAAACCAAATCTAACACACGAACATAAGAAAAAAAATCATGCGTGAGATTACCATACCAAATCGATTCGGGATCAACACAGCTGATGCCGTGGTGTTCGGCGGCGGCATTGTGAGCGCAGCCACCGCGTTCTGGCTGTCCAAAGCCGGCATCACCACCATTCTTTTGGAAAAGCGGGATGCGTTGTCAAGCCTCACCACGCCGGCCAGTGCCGAGTGTTTCAGAACCCAGTTCACGGAAAAACCCATAGCCGACCTGGCCCTGACCAGCGTGGAGATGTTTGAAAATTTCAGGGACGTCGTGGGCCTGCCCAATATCGATATCCACGTGACCCAGCGGGGTTATCTGTTTGTCACGGATGACGAGGTTCAGCTGCCGAACCTGAAAAAAGCCGTGGACCAGTTCCATGCCAGCGGCCTCACCGGTGCGGAATACATCGGCGCAAACGATCTGCGTCAGCGGTTTCCGTTTCTGGCGCCCGAAGCCTTAGGCGCCACGTTCAATGAACGGGACGGTTGGCTGTCCATCCATGAAGCCACCTACGGGTTTGCCAAAGGGGCAGCCAATGCCCCTCTCCCTGTCTAACTCGGCAGAAGATAAGATCTACAGGTGCCCCACGGCACAGGTCCGATCTCCACTTCGAAAAACAGTTGACACCCGGTTGGACAGCCGCTTATTTTAAAAGCTTGGACAAATGAACAACCCTGAGGAATCCATTGTGAAGAAAAAAATCTATGTCATCGCCTGTGCGGTGCTGGCCAGAGATATCAAGGAAGTCGCCCATGAGCTGGGACTGGCACTGGAAACCAAATTTCTGGAAGCCGGGCTGCATGAGAATCCCCATAAACTCAACACCCAGGTTCAGGAGGCTGTCGACCGGATTGACAGCAATGAGGACGCGGACCGGATCATCATCGGGTTACGGGGTCTGCGGCAAAGGCACGGTGGGGTTGACCGCCCGGACCGTGCCCCTGGTGCTTCCAAAAGTGCATGACTGCATCTCCCTGTTTTTAGGAGGAGATGCAGTCTACCAGAAACAGTTCAAACAATATCCCGGCACCTATTATCTGTCTGCCGGATGGTGCGAGGAAAAAGCGGTCCCGGTTTCCCAGCGCCGAGGCCAGGCCTGGTTCGGAGGCCGGCAGCTGGTGTATGAGGATGTGAAAAGATCCCATGGCCGGACAGCGGCCGACCAGACCTTTGCGTTTCTCAACTCCTGGCAAAAAAACTACCAACGGGCCGCATTCATCGAAACCCGGTCCGGACAGGCCGCCAAATATGAACAAATGGCAAAGGAGATGGCCGATGAATACGGATGGCGGTTTGAACGGATCAAGGGGGACCAGGGCCAGATCCGCCGGATGTTGACCATTACGGAATCCACCCCCGGCATTCTGGCTGGTACCCCC
>LQAG01000442.1_pt1 | contig 11561 bp, 15 predicted proteins | sample 1535801 | NCBI WGS metagenome assembly LQAG01 (sample SAMN04331584, study PRJNA305678) | bioreactor metagenome | isolation source: bioreactor_3 inoculated with Wadden Sea sediment 1st replicate of a... | place: Germany:Bremen | reverse complement strand
AAAGTATTTTTTCTAGGTTCCATGTTCCCTCCTATTTTCAGACACTTGGACCCATGCAAAATCATTAACCGACATTTTGCCATTCGCCCAAAATGAATAAACCATCAATTCATTTTAGAATATTCTGATATTGGTGTGCTTATTCTTGTCTAAATGGTTATATAATCGTCTCAGCTGTTAAGTATACTTCCGATATCGATTCACTTATTTACGATTAAGTGACGCCTTCCAAAATCACTTCAATATTACCTAATCATGGGTCGCACTTTGATTGAGTCATCAAAAAAGAGCTAAATTCCTAGTATTTTCATCAGGATTTTAGCTCTATCTCTACTAAGTGGCACTTTATCGATTTTTTCTTTAAAACTCAAGTCGTATGTGTAATTAATTCTTGGCACACACCTGTCAACCTTGCTTAAGTTGACAAGGACACTTCGATGCGCCCGAAAATACTGTGTGTTTTCAAGAATGTTCTCAAAATGGTTTAATGACTTATTTGATTCATAAATATGATTTTCAGTATGAATGCGTGTTTTGCGGTCAAGTTTTTCAAAATAGTATATGTCAGCTTTATTGAGTATCACCAAATCTTCATTATCCATCACAGCGATCAGTCTAGAAATTTCATTCCCATCCTTCAATAAGATCAGCTCCCATAAATAATATCAGTTTAGGTCTATTACTTCATTTTTTAGCACATACGTCAATCCAAAAGTCTGAATTCGACCTCAAAACGGCACAATTAACCCAGTGAACGCATTACATTCACAGATTCCAACGTTGCGATAGCAGCTTCCCAGCCCTTATTGCCTGCTTTTGCACCCGCTCTATGAATGGCCTGTTCCAGTGTGTCTGTCGTCAGCACCCCATAGCCCATCGGTATACCAGCATCAAGCATAACAGATGCAATGCCCTTGGCATTTTCTGAAGCGACAAAGTCAAAGTGTGGTGTGTCGCCTCTGATAATAGCGCCTAGGCAAATAATACCGTCATAGGTCCCCTTGGCAGCCATTTTTTTAGCAAGGAGTGGCATTTCAAAAGCCCCTGGTATCCAGCAAATTTCAATATCCTCTTCTTTAACACCATGGCGCATAAGGCAGTCAATGGCTCCATCTTTTAGTTTTGAACCAATGAACTCATTGAATCGACCTACAATAATACCATACTTGTGTCCTTGACCTGTTAAATTACCTTGTATTTGCTTCATGTGATAAACTCCTTTTTATCCTTATTTTTCATTTTTTATTTTTTATCTTTAATCTTCATCAAATAACTAACCAAATGCTTTATTAAATCAGGCACCTTCAAAATTACAGATTATGTTCTGACCATACCTATAGATAGGCGTTACGATTTTTAAATATCTATATTCTTATGACGAAGGTTTTTAAAGATATTATGCAAGTCGCTAAAATATCATTTAATATCCGCCCATATCATGGATGTTTTTTCTAAGCAATATGCACGGAACATGCGAAGTATGGTACAGTTTTTCGTCCAGTGCCATATGCATTTTTTATATTAGTGAGTGAATAAAATCACTGGACTTCGTACAAGTGTCCCATACGCACAACCTTGGTATTCAAGTAGTCCTTGTTTGTATCCACATAGACAGGCTTAAGGCTGTCACACCGCATAATTTCAATGCCTGTGCCTTTAAACGCCTCTACTTTAAGGGGGTTATTGGTCATAAGGCGCCCCCCTCTCACATGTAGGGCTTTCAAAATATCAATGGCCTCTTTGTAGTTTCTTTCGTCATCTTTGAAACCAAGCTTACGGTTGGCATCCACTGTGTCGTGTCCCTCGTCTTGCAGGGCATATGCCTTTAGTTTATTAACAAGACCAATGCCACGTCCCTCCTGACGCAAATATATTAATATGCCTGATCCTTCCTTTGCTATTTCAGCCATGGAATCTTCCAGTTGTTGACCACAATCACATCGTTTTGACCCAAACACATCGCCTGTCATGCACTCCGAATGAATGCGTATAAGAGGTGTCTTCCCCTCGATCTCCCCTAAAACTAGGGCCAAATGCGGTTCACGCCCAGACGCATTTTCAAATGCAATCATTTGGAACTCAGCATATTCTGTTGGCAACTTTGTTCTAGCAAGCTCTTTGACCTTCATTTTTTTGATTTGCAAATACTTTCTAAGGGCTTCAATCGTCAGTATTCTCATATCATGCTCTTTGGCAAACTCCATAAGATCAGGCATTCTTGCCATTTCTCCATCATCTTTTATAATTTCACAAATAACCCCTGTTTCTTTTAGGCCAGACAATTTCATGAGATCAACCGTGGCCTCAGTGTGACCTGGGCGTTCCAGGACGCCACCAGCCTTAGCGACAAGGGGAAATATATGTCCTGGTCTTTGAAAGTGATTCGCTCCAGCGCCTTCCTCAGCCATCATCATGATGGTTTTTGACCGGTTTGAGGCAGAAATACCAGTCCCAGTTCCGACACCGTCCACACTTACTGTAAAGGCCGTGGCATGAGCGTCCTCATTGGTCTTAACCATTTGGTTGAGTCCAAGCTTTTTAGCATGTTCACCTGTTGTCGGAACACATATAAGACCCCGCCCGTACTTCATCATAAAATTGATTTTCTCAGGCTTGCATATTCAGCCGCCATTAGAAAATCGCCTTCGTTTTCGCGGTCTTCATCATCTGTAACAATAAGCATTTCACCACTTTTTAAGATTTCAAGTTGCTTCTTCAACTTCACACATCACATTCTTTTCATGACTCTCTCCTTATAAAAAACCTGCTGACTGTAAAACCGACATGGTGACTTGTCCTCCATTTGAGTCCTCGACGGCCTCTGATTCAGGCTTGTCCATCCCAATGAGGGCACTCACGTATTTAATAAGCATGTCTGATTCAATATTGACCACTTCCCCAACCTTAAGACTTTTTAGAAGGGTCTCCCCTTGAGTGTGTTGAACCAGACTCACTTCAAGATACTTGTCTGTTAGGGTGTCGATGGTTAGACTGACACCATTAATTGCGATTGATCCCTTATGAACAAGATGTCTGGCAAAAGACTGTGACCGTTCCAACCGAAGTCTATAGGCCTGTCCTTCTTTGTAGAGGGATAAAACCTTGCTCATTCCATCGACATGACCAGACACAAAGTGTCCGCCTAAACGTTCACCCACACACAGGGCTCTTTCCAGATGCACCTTGGCCCCTTTTTGCAACTGGCTAATCCGAGTTTGTTCATAGGTGGCCGGCATAACATCAGCTTCAAATCCATTCTCGTCAAAACCTGTAACAGTCAGGCAAACTCCATCTACAGCAATGCTGTCTCCCAGCCTGACACCCTCAAGCACCTTTTTTGCAGTGATTTTTACACTGGCACCCTTAGCGTTTTTTCTGGTCTGGATAAGCTGTCCAACTTCTTCAATAAGTCCTGTAAACATACCTACCTCCTGACATTGGCTGTGACTAAGATATCTTGATCCAACATTTCAACCGATTCCATATCAAGCTTTATGGCTTCTTCCATTCTCATGCAATCAAAAGATTGGAAGGGAGAGTGAATTCGCCCACCTGATATTTTAGGTGAAATAAAGGCTTTTACGCTGTCGATGAGGCCTTCTTTAAGAAGAGCGCCCTGAAGCACTGGCCCTGATTCTAAAAATACATTGCATATATTTAAGCTATACAAGTGGTCAAAGACCTTTTTCAAATCCACATGGTTTTGTTTGAGTGCCACCCTATAGACTTGAACCCCCTTTTTTCGTAAAGTCTCAACCTTTTCTTGATTGACCCCCTCCGATACATAAACAATTGTTTTATGTGGGTCTTTACAGTCAACAAGATTGCAGTCTATAGGCAGTCTGATCTCTGTGTCTATAACCACCCTATAGGATTTCCCCTTCCACCAGCCTCACATTAAGTCTAGGATTATCTGCCAGGCTGTGCCAGAACCGATTATGACAGCATCGCTTTGTGAGCGCCATTTGTGGACTAGGGTCCGAGAAGCTTCAGAACTGATCCACTGACTGTCGCCCTCATCTGTTGCCATTTTCCCATCTAAGGTCATGGCCCACTTGGCTGTGCAGTAGGGTTCTTTATAAAGCATGTTTTTATAAAGACCTTGTTTAAAGTTTTGGCCGCTCTTCCATAATGCCTATTTTTACAGCGACACCATTATCTCTAAGTTTTTTATGCCTTTACCAGCGACAAGGGGATTGGGGTCTTCCATAGCCACGACTAAATTTTTTATGCCCTCATCAAGTATAAGTTGACTACAAGGAGCTGTTTTTCCGTAATGGTTACAGGGTTCAAGGGTAACGTACATAATGTCGTTGGCTTCAATACTTTGTCCCGAGTTTTTCAGGTCTATAACCGCATTCACTTCAGCATGGGCTCCACCATGGGATTCATGAAAACCCCTGGCAATCACCCGACCGTCTCTCACAATGACAGCGCCCACCATGGGATTTGGCGACACCTTCCCCCTGCCCTTTTCTGCGAGTTTCAGGGCTAATGTCATAAATTTTTCATGGTCTAACTCATGAACAAAATCCTTACAAGCTTTAAAATCCATCTTTATACCATCACCTTTTCTTTGGCTTACATGTTCTTTTACATCAAATGCATTGGTGGCAACTCTTGTCACCAGTCATGCTTTTATATCAAGCTAAGACCAGTACCCACTTCATTAAGTTAATAATTCATATAGGCCGAGGCGCTCACTGATTTTACAAATATAAAACAAGAGCCCCCGAAGCTAACCTTCAGGGGCTCTAAATGTATCTTTCTCTGTTTCACGGTTTCCAGCTTAAGGTGAGTGATTGGTCCCAAGAAACCAAACAATTACACCGCTGCCTTATGTAAAACAAAAGCCCTGAAACTATAAATAGTTTCAGGGCGAAAATACGTCATTCAAATTCTGATCAGCAATGATACCCAATCTTAAATTGAACTTAGAATGTACAAAAATGTACGCCTTCTTTCATCCAGACTTTACTGTCGGTTCTGGAATTACACCAGATCAACCTTTCGGTTCGCGGACTTTACCGCCGGTCGGGAATTTCACCCTGCCCTGAAGGATTTCATATGAACTTGTGATTAGAATAACGAAGAATCCTAGGCTTGTCAAGCGATCACTTGTCAAAAATAATATCAGTCATAACAAGTTGCCCATTCCAAATCTTGACCTCTGCTAGTAAATCACCTTGGCGAGCAGCATCTTCAATCGGGCCACCAGTATTGGTTTGAACATAATATCTGTCTATACCAAAATCCAGCTCTCCTTCGTTGGAATTTGGATTATAGTAGTTAAGGCGACATTTAATATATAGGCCTTCTTGAGGTTTTTTGACTTGTATTGATTTAACCTTCCAACCCCCATCATCTTTATCTTCTTCAAGAAGTGCATAAATTTTCTTATTGTATAGGTCACTTATGTCCTCTTCATCCATAGGAAAAGCTTCAAGACTCACACGTTCTTGGGTAAAATTCAAGGCCACATAATCCCCCCTGAAAACGTCCCTCGGGTCATAAAGTTCAATATTCAAAACCACTCTTTGACCAAGCGTTTTGGTCATTTGAAACGGTATAAATTGTATAAATAAAAGAACGATCAGGGCCGGTAGAATAAGATATTCCTTTTTACGCATTCAGATCCATCCCCTTTCTACGCACACGTTCCAGATAGAGACCAAAACCAATAAGTATGCCCCCACCTATAACAAAGAATAGGGACTTTGGCATAAAGTCATAGAAGGTGTCAAAATAGAATCTCATGATAATAAGGGCAATAAAGGCGATGGCACCAATAAACTCTCGTTTAACCAAATAAAACAAGCCAGCATAAAGACAATAGTAAAGGCGATAGAAGGCGCAGTGCCATCTATTGGTAAACCATCTGACCATATGTCTGAAAAGGTCAAGAAAAAACCAGAAAACCCTAGAACAACAAGCCCCAGTTGACTCATAACAGGCTCAGCATACCGCCCAATTGGGGGTTTGAACATAAAGTATCCTCCCGTTAATAAGAGGACTGAGCAGAAGTAAAGGGCTTCGAGCTCAAAATGTACCATAAGGGTCATTAGGAAAAACACCAGGCTTAGGCCACTGGCAAAGGCTGAAAAATAGGTCTTATAATAATAGTCTGATAGCCTAATGGAAAGAAAAAGACCTGCCCCCAGCACCAGAATATATGCAAGATGTTCCAACTTGGATAAGCCCATACTATCGAACAAGGCAATTGAAGTAGAAAACAAGAGCGCTTGGAAATAATAGAGGAGCAAGTTGTCTTTTCAAACTGCATGACAACCAGTATTCCCAGTGCCCATATAATAAAATGAAAGGCGACCGGACGATTCAAGTGGAAGGTTTGGTCCGTTAAGAACAAGCCACCACCAAATATAAAGAGGGCTATATAGCGCAGGGCCCGTCCAGTCTTAGGATACATGCTGTCTAGCTGCATCCCCGTTAAATAAAAACCAGTCATACCTATGACAATCAGCCCCATACGCACTACAGGGCTTATATTTGCCAATTTCCCGCTATATAAGAAAGTATGCCTAGACCAATAAGTATGGATCCCACAACAGATATAAGCCGAATCAAGTTGACTCCCTTGCGGGTTCATAGGCCATAAGTATTTGCTTTTCCTGATCTTGTGATATGACACCTTCTTGTTCAAAGTGCTTCATTTGTATTTTCAAACTGTCAAAATACGATTTTGATACTTTAAATTTCATATTATACCTCCTTAAGCCTAATATAGGCTGTTATTAGGAATGTACCACAGTTTTTTTTACATATAGCATGATTTAAGCAAATCGTCATTAAACTTTAATCCTAAAACTCGGTCCTATCCAATCAGAATCCAGTCCGATGAAAGTGCAGATCAATTGGAATCAAACGCCCCCATTTCTTGACAACAAAAGTCCCCGATAGAGTTTTTACTCCATAGGGGACTTTCTTAAATGAGCCCAAGTTTGCGATTGCATAGAAACCCAAAATTATATGCGCGGTCTAACTTTCCTATAAAAATTCTTGTATTTTTCATCTCCCTCAAGTAAATCTTTTGCCCAAGCACTCCCTGTATACTTCAAATGTCTTTCGAGCAGGGCTTTTATTTTTTCAAAATCTGTTTTCTCTAGAATTTCGACTAAATCAACGTGGTCTGTGTTAAGGTTCTCGCCTAAAGTATTGTCCAGGTCAAGAACATATGCACACCCACCTGTCATACCTGCGGCAAAATTCTGCCCCACTGAACCCAGAATGAGAACCGTTCCCCCTGTCATATATTCACAGCCATGATTGCCAATGCCCTCTACAACAGAATTGGCCCCTGAGTTTCTCACACCAAAGCGCTGACCAGCTCGTCCTGCAACAAAGGCTTCACCGCTCGTTGCACCATATAAAGCCGTGTTGCCTATAATGGCGTTATTCTGACTCTCATATCCCTCTCCGCTCTTGGGATGAATGGTAACAAGGGCACCACTGAGGCCTTTTCCCATATAATCATTGCACTCCCCACTTAAGTCAAGGTGCATGCCCTTCACTGCAAAAGCCGCAAAACTCTGACCCGCTGATCCCGTCAGTTTTATTTCATAAATGCCCTTTTTCTTGCTTTGAGTTAAAAACCCACTTGTCATTGTTCCAAAACTACGATCTGTATTCTTAATGACCAAATCAAGACTGTGTTTCTTTGCTTCTGGTCTTGCCAGAATGGCGTCAATAACAGCCTGATCTAGAACACTGGCAATTTTATGGTTCTGGGCTTCTGTTTGCTTGGCATCAATGCGTTTTGGCAAAATGGGTTTATGGAGAATTGGAGAAAAATCAAACTTGCAAGCATCACCTTCAAGTGACCCCTTAATCTTGATCAAATCAACCCGTCCAACCAAGTCATCCAGTTTGGTAAACCCCAGTTCTGCTAAATACTCTCGTACATCATCTGCCAGGGCCTTCATCAAATTCTCAACATGTTCTGGCTTGCCTGAGAATTTCCTGCGTTGCTTTATATCCTGAGTGGCAATCCCAACAGAACACAAGCCCTTATGACATTGCCTACACATTTTACAGCCTACCGCCATCATGGCAAGTGTACCAAACCCAAACTCTTCGGCCCCCAGCAGGGCGCCTATAATAATATCTCGGCCATTTCTTATTTTCCGTCGACCTGAAGTCTGACCCGCTTTCTAAGATCATTCAGCAGTAGAGTTTGCTGGACTTCTGCCAGCCCCATTTCCCAAGGCAGACCAACATATTTCATTGAACTGACTGGGGAAGCGCCTGTTCCACCATCGGAGCCACTAATTTTAATCACATCAGCATAAGCTTTGGCCACTCCCGCTGCCACAGTGCCAACACCATGACCTGCAACAAGTTTGACACCCACACGGGCCTGTTTATTGATGTTTTTCATATCGAAAATGAGCTGGGCCAGATCTTCTATTGAATAAATGTCATGGTGAGGCGGCGGTGAGATCAGGTCTCTTCCTGGTTGAGCATAACGGGTTTTGGCAATGGATTTTGTCACCTTAGCCCCTGGTAAATGACCGCCTTCCCCAGGTTTTGCCCCTGAGCCATCTTGATTTGTATTTCTTCACAATTAACCAAGTACTCAGCTGTAACTCCAAACCGACCAGATGCCACCTGTTTTACAGCGCTTGACCGATTGACTGTGCCTTTTTTGCTCACATACCGTTTTGGATCTTCCCCACCTTCGCCAGAATTGCTGGTTGCACCTATCCTGTTCATAGCAATAGCAAGTGTTTCATGGGCCTCTTCACTTAGAGAGCCAAACGACATCCCTGATATTGTGAATCGTTTCATTATGTCTTCTGTGCTTTCTACGTTGTCTATGTCAATTCTGCCTGTGGAAATAAGTTCAAAGTGGTCTCGGATAGCAATCTCTTGTTTTTCTGTCATCTGGCTATAACTTCTGTAAGCTGCACGGTCTCCTGTCACACATGCCTCATTGAGTTTTCGCACAGTGGCATTTGGAAACATCCTGGGCTGACTTAACCCCTGCTGGCCTTTAGACAACAAAACCGAATCGTCACCGCTAGAACCAAAAGCCTCCCTGTGCCTTATGAGAACATCCCTCTCAATGTCTTCAAGTTCCAAGCCACCTACCCTTGATGGAGTATCTGTAAAATAGACATCCACCACATTTTCCCCAAGCCCGACCGCTTCAAAAATTTGCGCGCCGCAGTATGATGGCAGTGTGGAAATGCCCATTCTTGAGATAATTTTCAAGATACCTTCTGCAATGGCAGCCTTATACCTTTCAAACAAGTCCTTACTGTTGTCTTTCTCCATGAGATACTCATATACCAAATAGGGGTTTACAGCCTTTGCGCCATATCCTATAAGCAAGGCCATATGCATGACATCCCTAGCCTCTCCTGTTTCAATAATAATATCCACGGCGGTTCTTAATTTTTTACGGATTAGATGGTGGTGAACCGCCCCGAGTGCCAGCAGACTTGGATGGGGCATTGTAATAATCTATCCCCTATCACTTATAACAAGGATATTATGCCCTTTTGAACCAGGTCTTCCGCCCTTTCGCACAACTTATCCAGGGCAGTCTTTAAACCATTTGCTTGGTCCGTGTGAAAGAGGGCTGGCACGGTCACTGGCTTGAAATCGTTACCGCTTAAGTGTCGAATATCCTCCAGTTGAGGGGAGGACACAATAGGTGATTTGATCATTAAGTATTTGTTGTTTTTCCAGTTTCAATTTGATCTAGGAGCCTTCCATGAGAGCCGATGAATTGTCGAAGGGAAACAACTGAACGCTCTCGGAATGGATCAATAGGGGGATTTGTCACCTGGGCAAAGGCCTGTCTAAAATAGTCAAACAACAAGTTGTTGGTCTTCGAAAATATGGCCATAGATTCATCCACACCCATAGAGCCAATTGGTTCCTTACCGTGTTCTGCCATATGATCAATGACGTCCTTGAACTCTTTTTTCGAGTAGCCAAACACTTCTTCTTTAAGTTTTCGAGTTTCCAGCCTGGAACGCTTTATTTCATAGTCTGCCTTGATGTCATTGAGGCTTAATTTATTTCGTTTGACCCAATCAGCAAATGGACGAATGGAGGCAATTCTATCCTTTATTTCAGCATCAGGCACTATGCGTTTTTCTATCATGTCAACAAATAGAAACTTGCCTGGTTCCAGCGTTCCCTTCTGGACAAATGGATCATTTTCAAAATCCACGACCCCCGATTCAGAGGCTATGACAATCTTTCCCGATTCAGTTATGGCATATCTGGATGGTCTTAAGCCATTTCGGTCAAGTTTTGCAACAATTTGGTCACCACTTGAACATATGAGGGCAGCTGGACCATCCCAAGGTTCCATAATGCGAGCGTGGTACTCATAGAAACCACGTATATTTTCATTCATCCCTTTATCATTTTTGCCAAGGCTCTGGAATCATAAGCATAAGAGCATACGTCAAATCATGTCCGTTTGCAATGAACAGCTCTAAAGCATTGTCAAAAGATGCCGAGTCACTCCCTCCTGGTTCAATTATGGGGAGAATTTTCGTGAAGTCTTCTCCGAATATACCGGATTTCATGACCCCCTCTCTGGCATTCATCCAGTTCACATTTCCCCGTATGGTATTGATTTCTCCATTATGTGCTATATAGCGAAAGGGTTGAGCCAGCTTCCACGATGGAAAAGTGTTTGTGCTATACCTTTCATGGACAATAGCCATGGCCGATTCGTACCTCTCATCTTGCAAGTCTTCAAAATAGGCATCCAATTTGTATCCTAAAATTTGCCCCTTGTAGACGATTGTCCTAGTTGACAAACTGCATACATAAAATGCATCTGTATACATGATGTTTGAATCCCTGATGGTCTTCTCTGCTCTTTTTCTTAAGATCAATAGCTTTCTTTCAAAGCTGACAGTATCAAGCTCTCCTCGCCCAATAAAAATTTGACTTGTATCGGGTCGAGTGGCCCTTGCTGAATGTCCACAGTCAAACACACTCACAGGCACATCGCGCCACCCAAGCAATTGAAGGCCCTCTTCTTGCATTATATTTTCAATAACACCTTCGCAGTATAGTCGGGCCTGAGGCACACGGGGCAAAAAAATTGACCCCACAGCATAATCCCCCGCTTCAGGTAAATTGACGTTCTTGTCTGCCATTATTTCAGTGAATAATTGATGGGGAATTTGAGTCATAATGCCAGCACCATCACCTGTTGTTGCATCTGCCCCCACAGCGCCCCTATGCTTCATGTTCTTAAGCACCCGTAACCCCTTTATGACAATATCACGAGGTATTCCCTTAATATCAGCAACCGCACCAACCCCACAACTGTCTTTTTCTCTACTTGGGTCATAAAGACCCTGTTTTCTTGGACCTGAAAACCACATAAGCCTTACCTCCTATTGCATGCTTTTCTCTCTCTTCTCTCAAAATATTGAATTTTCTGATAATATTTTTAATCCTGATTATAGCATGCATATTTTTGCACTTCAATAGGCAAACGTTTTTCTTTTTCAAGGCAATCGTTTTCTAATAAATTAAGTCATATTAACTACTTCAGCTTTTTAACA
>LQAG01000441.1_pt1 | contig 11586 bp, 13 predicted proteins | sample 1535801 | NCBI WGS metagenome assembly LQAG01 (sample SAMN04331584, study PRJNA305678) | bioreactor metagenome | isolation source: bioreactor_3 inoculated with Wadden Sea sediment 1st replicate of a... | place: Germany:Bremen | reverse complement strand
AATGTGGAGTTTGAAGAAAAAGAATGATGAAATTGAGTTGATTAACCAAATTGGTCAGCAAATCACGGCCTCACTTGATGTTGATAAAATCGTTCAACTAATTTATGAAAGAATCAATCAGCTTATGGATGTTTCTTTTTTAGGGGTAGGTTTTTATGATTCTCAAAGGAATGAAATTCACTTTCAAGCATCTTAGAGAGGCCATGAAGACAATTCCAGAAATGAGAGTCAGTATAGATGAAAGGCGCAGTTATGCAGTAAAATGCTTTATTGAAGACCAGCTGATTTATATATCAGACTTAGAAAATAATAAGACTGAGACCATAAAACTCAGTGAAAAATAACAGGAAGAAGCAAATAAAATCAATCCTATATGCACCATTAAACATAGGCGGTTCGGTGATTGGCGTTATAACCATACAAAGTGAAAAAGCCAATGCCTATGATGACAAAGCCATTGAAATTTTTAAAAGCATGTCAAACTACATTGCCATTGCTCTAAACAATGCAAGTCAAAAGGATTTGTTGATGAACACTGCCAGTGAGCTCAGAAACACCCTGAACGATTTAAGAGAAGCCCAGAATTATATCGTCCAAACAGAAAAGTTTGCAGCCCTGGGCAGCTTAATTGCAGGCGTGGCTCATGAGATAAATACGCCCTTGGGAACAAGTATAACTTTGGGGTCTTTCATTGCAGATCAACATAAGTCTCTTTGGGCAAATGTTGAAGAAAACAACCTGACAAAAAAAGCTCTCGACAATTACTTGTCAGCCGTTGAAGTGGCATTAAACGGCCTTGACAAAACCTGTCTAAAACAGCAGAAATAGTGAATAGTTTAAGCTGTTGCTGTGGATCAATCAAGACTGGATTAAGAAAGTTTAATATTTTTGAATATGTCAATGACATACTCATTGCATACCGGTCCAAGTACAAAATACAGGTCATGAGATTCATCTTATATGCAATGAAAATTGGGTTATACAAAGTTATCCGGGCATATTTGCACATATAATCAGCCATTTATTAATGAACTCTATAGATCATGGGTTTAAAAATGGTGACAAGGGAAAGATTGAGATTATTTTTGAAATGCAAGAGGGCATGTTGCATATGTGTTTTAGAGATAATGGAGCAGGTATTCCAGGTCATGTCCTAGAGCATGTGTTTGAACCTTTTTTCAGCACATCGAAGAGTCTTGGAAGCATTGGCTTGGGACTCCATGCCATATACAACATGGTTACCCAAGCTCTCTTAGGGACTATTGATATTAAAAACAATGAAGGTGGGGGTGTCTGCGTGGACATATACACACCGACACCTCTCATTCAAGAGACATCCCCAAGGTGATCGTTCTGGAATTAAAGGGCCCAGTAAAAGAATTGAAAACATCTTTACTGGGCCCTTGCGTGTTTTGAATTCTATTAGCCAACATAGTTGTCTAAGTAATCTGACATAAAGTGCATCATATCTTCCATGAATTTAACATTACCCCAAAGCATAACCCGAACCTTGTTCTCTGGTTCAATGAACTGTATGTTCATAGTTGAAGGGCCGTATATATCTTTCTTTCCGCCCAAGGTCGCCGTAAGAATGTTGGCAATGTTGATGGCGTCATCGGTACTTTTGACAGATATGTCAACAACTGAAGAGACCTTAATATAATCTTGAATATTTCTGTTTTCAATATCTTTTGACGAAGACTGAGCTTGATTGCTTGAATCGGTTTTAAGACCTGAAACTTTAATAAATGCATTAAAGTCCTCTTCGGAAACACGCCAGGCTTTTCCTAGTTTCGATGCCTTAATTTTGCCTTCGCGAATATAACGTTGTACGGTTTTAGGATGCATGTCTAATATACTGGAAATGTCATCCACTGAATAAAATCTATTACTCATAAGCACTCCTTAGAACAGTTTAAGGTTATTATAAAGAATAATAAGGAATAAATCAATGGCTATTTTTCGAATTATTACTTGACAAAGGGCTTAGAGTTCCTTATTATAACTTTAAGTTACGTTTTATATGGGATTACACCTATAGATCGCATCTTATTGTTACGTGTTGTTGCTCTAAGTTATAAAAACATATATAGCCTAGAGCTATAAAGGTGTTGTTATAAGAAGTGGTGAGGATGGAATTATGAGTATATTCAAATCAAAAATGGGTAAGGAAATTGTTCATCAAAGATACAAAGAAATCTTGGCCTTGTGGCCTGTAGACAATGACCAGTACATGGTTAATACGCAATATGGCAAGACTTTTGTCATTGAGTCAGGCAAACGAGGCAATCCGCCTCTTTTATTAGTACATGGCAGTGTGTCAAGTTCATATTGCTGGATAGGAGATGTGAAAAGATTAAGTGAAACCCATAATGTATATGCCGTAGATATTATTGGGGAAGCTGGATATTCAGACGAAAACAGGCCTAGTTATGAAAGTGGGGCCTATGCCAAGTGGCTTGAAGAGGTGATAAAGGGTCTTGGGCTTTCGCAAGTTTCTATTGTGGGTCTGTCATTAGGGGGATGGATGGCTCTAAGTTATGCCACCCAGTATCCAAAAAACGTAGACAAACTTATTTTGCTCTGCCCAGGAGGGATTTACCCAGAACGTAAGAGTTTTATTCCAAAAGCGATCGTTTATAGTCTTCTTGGAAAATGGGGTTCAAGACAAATCACTAAAATGATCAATGGTGGAACTCTGCCAGATGTTAAAGACAGTGGAATGACACAGGCATTAGAATACACGGCTCTAATAGGTAAACATTTTAACCCCAGAATGGGGCCCCTCTACATTTTTCCAGATAAAGATCTCAATCGTCTGACCATGCCGATTCTCGTATTGTTTGGAGAAAAAGATTGTATCATGAATGGTCAAAGGAGTATAGAAAGGATAGAAAAGCACGGACACAAAGTTAGGAGTATGCTTTTAAAAGACACAGGTCATGTGGTCGCAGGGCAAACTGAAAGAATTATTCAGTTTTAGGTGAAGAAGAGGTCAAATCGCTTAAATCATAAATGCAAAGTTTTAGGGATCACTGTGCCTGTTTATTGTAAATAAATAATTTCATAAGCTGTGCTTTCTTTGACATGTTATAGTAAAGTGGTAAGGTGCTTGCAAGGGACTCAAATAGACAGATATGTTATAGATTTTAAGAATCGATTGAGCTTTTGTCAGCGAATTTCCACAATACTCTTGTTGAAGAAAGAATAACAGGTGACTCCAATGATACAAGACATAAGTCCATCAAAACTTGTAATTGACTATAAAAACCATGAAGCGAAAGACCATGACAAACTCATTGTCTTTAAGGAAAATGACATATTGGTTTTGAAAGAAGGGGATTCTGAAAAAACAATAGACTTTCCCAGTGTTGGAGAAGTTGGCACATCAGAGTGTCGTACCGACAAAATCCAGTTTCTATTTGAAGTGGATGAGGTTAAGTATTATTTATACTGCCAAGATGCCTGGTCGATTGGGTCAAATGACAAGTATAAGTTCATAAATAAAAGGGAACTCTTCGGTAATTATGACAATGTGTACGGTATGATAGTTTTCACAGCGGCACATTTACATGATTGGTATGAGAACAACAAGTTCTGTGGTCGGTGTGGTCATAAAAATAACCATAAACTTGATGCTCGAGCCTTGGCTTGTCCATCCTGTGATTGGTGATATACCCTCAGATCAATCCTGTTGTTATAGTGGCTATTCATGATGATGATAAAATCCTCCTCACAAAATATGCACAGTCTACCTATGATAGATACGCCCTTGTGGCTGGCTTCGTTGAGATAGGTGAGTCCTTTGAAGAAGCTGTTAGAAGAGAAGTTCTGGAAGAAGTGGGCTTGAAGGTTAAGAACATAAGGTACTTTGACAGTCAGCCCTGGGGTATAACTGGTGGCCTTATGGCGGGATACTTCGCAGAACTTGATGGCGATAATACCGTTTGTCTTGATCTTGAGGAGCTCAAAGAAGGAACTTGGCTTACAAAAGATGAAATGCCAAAGGTTTATGAAAATGAGAAATCCCTAACACGAACCATGATGTATGAATGGTATAAAAATTATTAATCAGTCTATATGTTGAATGTCGTTGTAGTATTTTTTTAGACCAATTTTGCAAATTTAATATTATTGGTGCTAAATCCATACCTTTATCGGTAAGACTATACTCAACCCTTGCTGGTATTTCAGCGTATACTTTTTATGTATAAGCCCATTGCTTTCCAAATCGAGGAGGTTCTCATTAAGGACCTTTTGGCTAATGCCCCTGTGATACGATGCAGACATAAGAATCTTTAGGCCATCAATAAGATGGCAAAGAAGAACAGCCTTCCATTTGCCTCGAATCATATCCATGGCAAGATCCAGGTGACAGACATATTTTTTATTATTAAATTTTAGCATTCATGCCTCCTACTTCAAATTTTTTTATATGCCAGACGATTATAACATATATGATAGGGGGCTTTAAGACACTTACTTTAAAGTCAGTACTTACAATGTCACAATGAACTTGCTATTATAATCATGTGTTGTATAGCAAAGAATCTAAGGAGGCATTTCAATGAAAATTATTGCGATCAACGGTAGCCCTAGAAAAGAGGGCAATACATATGAAGCGATCAGAATGGTTTTAGACGAACTGGAAAAAGAGGGCATGGAGACGGAAGTCCTCCATATTGGTAACAAGGCCATTAGAGGATGTACAGGCTGTAATCTGTGCTTTAAAAATAGAAATGGCAAATGCGTTATTTCTGATGACTGCGTAAACGAAATGATTGACAAGCTCAAAGACGCAGATGGCATTTTACTGGGCTCTCCTGTCTATTACTCAGGTATCACTGGAACAATGAAGTCCTTCCTGGACAGGGTCTTTTATGTGAATGGGGCCAATGGAAATTACTTCAAAGGCAAAGTGGGAGCAGCTGTGACAGCTGTGAGACGTTCTGGTGGCCTTCCAGCTTATGATCAGCTCAATAAGTATATCCAGTATTCTGAAATGTTAATTGCAACATCTAATTACTGGAATGTTATTCATGGTCTGCGTCCCGGTGAAGCTGTGAAAGATGATGAAGGCAGACAGATTATGTCACGTCTTGGAAAAAACATGGCATGGGCTCTAAAACTTATTGACCATGGTAAGGATGAGATTAAGCATCCTGAGTCAGAAGGCAAGGTGTTTACACATTTTGTGAGATAACAAAGTTTTTTATTTAACAGTCATCCTCCCAACAAAAGGTTGAGTATATAGCCAACAAATAATAGAATGGTAATAGAAAGATTTTTAGACAACACTGTGCTAGCCAGGGAGGTTCTTATGAGCAATAACGGATTACCATATGGTGAGTTGGCCATTATAGCAATGAAGAGTTGCAAAGAAATTGCAGGCCCAATAGATAGTAAATTATCAGCGAAAAGAGAAAAAGCGTCTCATTTGATAGATGTTGATGAAGTTCGTTTTTCAAACGGTGAAGGCAAAGTTGTCATTAAAGAGTCCATTCGAGGCAAGGATGTATACATACTTTGTGATGTAGGCAACTATGGTTGCACATACAATATGTTTGGATTTGAAAACCACATGAGTCCTGATGATCATCTACAGGATATTAAAAGAGTCCTTTCAGCAATTGCTGGAAAGGCACGTAGAATCACGCTGATATTACCTCTTCTGTATGCTTCAAGACAGCACAGGAGAAAGGGTAGAGAATCCCTTGATTGCGCCTTAGCGCTTCAAGAATTTGAAAGACTGGGCGTAAAAGATATAATAACATTTGATGCCCATGATCCAACCATTCAAAATGCAGTGCCCCTAATATCTTTTGAAAATCTCCACCCGAGCTATAAAATTATAAAGGCCTTACTAACCACAGAAAAACATATGATTGTAGATGCAGAGAACTTTATTGTCATTTCACCAGACACAGGTGCCATGGATAGAGCTCTGTACTATTCCAGTAATCTGGGTGTGGACACAGGACTTTTTATAAGCGAAGAGACCACTCAAAGATCGTCAATGGTAAAAATCCAATTGTTCAGCATGATTATCTTGGTCGCGATGTGAAGGGTTGTAATGTTCTCATAGTTGATGACATGATTGCTTCTGGTCAATCAGTTTTTGATATTTGCGAGGAACTTAAAAAGAGGGGGGCAAAGAAGATATTTGTCGCCGTCACCTTTGCACTCTTTACAAGTGGTTCAGACAAGTTTGATAAATATTATGAAGAAGGCTTACTTGATGGTGTATACGCGACAAACCTCTCATATGTGCCTGAAAATATAAAGTCTAAAGTTTGGTTTAAGGAAGTTAATATGGCAGGCTTTGCAGCAAATGTTATTGAAACGCTTAACATGGATAATTCCATTGCGCCACTCCTTGACTCGACAAAGCTGATTCGAAAGCTCGTAAAAAAAGTGAATAAAGGGTGAAACCATAGAGGACTAATAAATAAAAAGTCTTATAATTTGAAACTCTAGTAAATAAAAACTCTAGTAAATAAAAAACTTCGAAAAGACATAGGAATGGAAGCATTCATTTCCAATGTTTCTTTCGGAGTTTTCTATTATTGCGGTTTAAAGTCATTGTTGAAATTTAGAACAACCTGGTCCCTTTGAACTTCAAGCTGTCTGTATGTAACGCCGGACATGTCAAACATTTTTTTAGAAGCAATGACACTATCCGTTTCTTTGTATTTGTCATCCAAATAGATAACTTCCCGAATGCCTGACTGTATGATGGCCTTGGCACATTCATTACATGGAAATAGTGCGACGTAGAGCCTGCAACCTTTGAGTGTGCGTATGCTATTGAGTATGGCGTTTAGCTCTGCGTGGCAGACATAGGGATACTTTGTTTCAAGAAATCCACCCTCTCGGTCCCAGGGCAGATCATCATCGCTACACCCTGTTGGAAAACCATTGTATCCCACACCGACAATTTTATTGTCCGTATCGACAATACAAGCGCCAACTTTGGTACTAGGATCCTTGCTGCGATAAGATGAAAGGAGGGCAATGCCCATAAAATATTCATCCCATGATAAGTGGTCATTTGTCATTTGGTCACCTCATAGTTTTTTGCCGATTTGAGTCCCTAAACTAAGAATTTCATTAGTTGAGCGACTTGCAAAATATCATTCATGACCCTTGCTATACCTTATATAAATGTTTAAGAATCAAAAGCTCTATATTTTGTAAGGTGAGGGCATAGATCAGTTATTTTCAAGCGCCTGAGTTAAAGACTCTTTACTGCTAACATCAAGTTTTTGTAGATATGGCGAATATGTGTTTTAAGTGTGTTTATAGAAATGTTCAGTTGTTGACATATCTCTTTTCTAGTATAGCCTTGCATGATTAATTGTGCAATTTCCCTTTCGCGGTTGGTTAAAATATCGAGTCTTTCATCATTTGTGAGAACAGTCTTGTTAGAAACTGTATTTCTAGAGGACCCTTCAATATTTGAAGTCAGCAACCGTTGTGTTTCAATGCGAAGTGTTTCAGGCACCATACTGATGATTATAAGGGCGAGAAAGAGGGGGGCAAGGGTTGCCGCGGCGTAGTAAGCATCACTCGTAAGGCCGATTGTGTTAAATACATTTGCAATGAGGGCGCCAATAACTGTGCCTGCCAGCATGGAAGCAACACCTCGAGCAGCAATGCTAGGACGCTTGTAATATATGGAGAGGTCAGCTGAAACCACCCAGACATAAGTGTTGACAAACCCCCAGCCTATTTGGGTGAAAGTTTGCGTTAAAAAGTAACTTATATCACTGGCAGGCATCATGAAAGTTATGAAGGATAGACCCACCATCCCAAAGCCAATATAAAGCATGGATTTTCTGCCGATTCTATCAGCAATAAGACCTGCAAAAATGACCGTAAGAAAGAGGGGCTGAACATTATAGTATTTTGATATGAAGACATAGGATTCAAATTTGGGAAAAATAGCTGCATATGTGAAGCCGCCAGATACATATATAATGACGAACAATAAATAGAAAATATAGTGCTGACCTAATGTCCTGTAGTTTGCTTGAGGTGGGACTTGAGTGGGGTCCAGACCTCTGCTTATTTTATTTAAATGACGGGCACTGAGGAATATTAGAAACATGGGAAGGATAAGGGCCGCACGAACTGGGAGCCACTGAATGAGGAGTGTACAGACATAAAGGGTAAAAAAGGTGATTCCGATGGAAAGCGCAGCAACTTGTCCACGCTCTTCATTGTCTGTTGCGATCCTATAAAACTGCGTCCAACCACCACCAAGTTGACCGGCAAACAAGGAAAATATGAGAACAACACTCCACTGTAGTGGTGTTGCAAGTTTATCAAGAAAAATAACAAATGGACTTAATAGACAAGCTCCTATAAAGACAGTGTTAGGTGATATTCGTTTAGAATGATTAGGACTTGGTGGGAAGATAAAGCTGATCACATAAAAGAGGAAGGCTACAGTGCTCATCTGAGGCATTTTATCCCCCACAGCCACATAAAGAGCAGGTCCAAAAGCGGGAAAAACGATGGTTGCTCCATAGGAAAACCCTAAGAAAAGTATGAGCGATTTATGCAATTTAAAAATGTTTTTCAGAGTGTGCTTCATAAAAACCTCCAGGGCCTTCTTATGTGAAATATTTTATATTATACCATGAAAGTCAGTTGTTTAAACCTGTTTGAGGCCAGGGGTGATATTTATCACCCCCTTTTTTATACGAGTGAATTCAGTGGGGTGATAAGAAATCATCCTGCACAATAAAAAAAATGCATAGTTATACTTAAATAAACATCAATAAACAGGGTAAATAATTGAACATGAAGGTCGTTTTAATCTCATCAGTGAATTTCAAATGGGAGAAGATTTTCAGCTAGGGTGAAGGGTCAAAAAGAAGAGGAGGCAGGACATTGAGAAAAACCATAAGCGGGAGGTATTTAAGTTGGACCTTAATTTTGACATTGGTCCTAAGTCTATTTGCTATGCATGGGGGTGCATACGCAGAGGACGGTGTGAAGTTTAGGTTCAGAGATGACTTCGGTAGTTTCGATGACACATTCTGGACAGTGCGTGACAAGTATGGAACGGCTATGGATATGGTGGATGTCAATAATGGCATTTTGACCCTATCTGCAACGGAAACAGATAATTATCCAACACTTATCTCTAAAGGCATACCTATTTCTATGGGAGACAAACTCATTATTAAGAGGCGGACATACGCCCATCCAGATCATGATAAATTTGCTCCAGGTGCCTATGTGACTGAAGAGACAGATGACTCATGGAACACGGATTCCAACAGAGACAATCATATTTTACTATTCTTCCAGCATTTGTACTTCACATATGATGTGGGTCGCTATCCTGAGAATCTCACTAAGGGAAACTTTGGGTATTCGAGAATGGATGATTTTACAAAACCAAGTGAACTTGCCAGTGAAAATTATGGTATAACCAGAAGCACACTTGATGAATGGGTGGAAGAAGAGTTTGTGTACGATACAGTAACAGGTGATGTCACCATAACAAGCGGTGGAGAGACCATGTCTTTTAAGGGACGTCCACTGGAATATTCTTATGTAAGATTTCATATGAGTCCTTATGGCTGGAATACAGGTCAGTTTGATCAAATGGATTGGATTGAATTTGAAGTTGTTGGTCCGAATGCAGAGGACCTGATTGAGGACAATAGCGGCGCAGGTTTGAATGATTCTATCACCCAAACCTTCCAAAAAAGAGATGATTTTGACGGAAACTCATTAAACTCTGACTTTTGGTATGTCTATGACAAAGGTGGACAGGCTTATGATCGCGTTACTGTTTCTGGCGGGGAAATGACTCTGCCTTGTGATCGAACAGACAATCCTCCAATATTAATGTCAAAGGGGATTTCAGTTCAAAAGGGTGACATATTTACAATTAAACGAAGAACTTATGCCCATGCGGCGAATGACACATACAGACCATGGGCTTTGGTTCAAGAGGTGAATACGGATGGGTATACAACCAATGCCGAGGATTCAACAAATCTATTCTCCTTCCAGCATCTTAATTTCACTTATGACCCAGGTCGATATCCTGGGGCTGTGACACAAGCGAATTTAGGGCTATATGCTCAGCCAGGACAAAATATTGCACAGCTACCTCAATCCCAATATGGCGTAGCCCCTCTCACGCTTGACAGATGGGTAGAAGAAGAGTTTGTATACGACACAGAAAGTGGCCAGGTGACAATTACCTCAGATGGCAACACAATGACTTTTACAAGCAAAGCCCTTGAAAAGCCTTATATCAGGTTTTTAATGAACCCATATGGCTGGAATACGGGGCATTATGATAAAATGGACTGGATTGAGTTTTCTGTTCAAAGAGCCGGTCAAGTGGGGGCAATATACCTGATTCAAGTTCCGGCATAATTAAGGGTGTTGTTTATGATTTTGACAGTGAAACCCCAATGACTGGTGTGACCATAGAACTTCAAAAAATGGATCTGTGATTGATAGTCGTACATCAGATTCAATTGGAGAGTACAGCTTCACGGCCATGCCAGGTCAGTATGATCTCGTTTTCAAAAAATCAGGCTATATTGGAGCGACTTATAGCGACATAGAAAGCGTAGGAGGAGAGACCACCTATGTTGAAATGATATTCCAAGTGCCACAAAGTGCTGAAAATGGAGAGGCACAAGGTCAGATTTTGAATGCCTTAACAGGACAACCAGAGCCTAATGTTCGCGTTGAAATTAGACAGGGGCTTAATAATAAAACTGGAACGGCCTTGCAAGTCCTGACCACAGATGCGAATGGGAATTATACTTTTAGTGCCGCATCAGGATATTATACAATGACAGCAACGAAAGATGCTTTGCCAATAAAACTTTCTCAGCGCCACTCAGAGGGGGAGCTGATATAACTATTCCAGATGCAGCCATTTCGCCAAATCTACAAGCCGATCAATTTCGAGTTGTCCTAAGGTGGGGCAACACGCCTTATGACTTGGATTCTCACCTCATAGGACCTGGATCTGGTGGTGAAGTAAGCCATGTATACTACGGAAATAAATCATATTCGAGTGGTCAGTTCATGGTACTCTTAGATGTTGATGATCAAGATGGTGAGGGACCGGAAACCATTACAGTGACCAAGCCTATGGATGGAACATTCACTTATTCTGTACATGATTTTACCAATAAAGGCCTAACAAATTCCACTGAGCTCGCCAATTCTATGGCAACCGTGGAAGTCTATATTGGAAACAATCCACCTAAGGTGTTTAATGTTCCAAATCAGCCAGGAACACTTTGGAAGGTTTTCACTTATGATGGCACAAGTGTTCGTGCTGTCAATACAATGACATATGTGTCTGATCAAGAGTCAATAAGATAACTATGAAGGCTATTGCACTTCAAAATAGTGCAGTAGCCTTTAAATATAAAAAAAGTGGGGAGTGGGACTGTGAAAAAAGTTCTGAAATGGGGACTTATAATCCTGTCATCTGTTGTGGGCCTTTTTCATAATAGGCATTATTGTTATAGGCGTGCTTGCAATGAATTACTATTCAGATGAGGGGGGTTTCAGGAGAGGTGGTTGTTCTTC
>LQAG01000440.1_pt1 | contig 11593 bp, 19 predicted proteins | sample 1535801 | NCBI WGS metagenome assembly LQAG01 (sample SAMN04331584, study PRJNA305678) | bioreactor metagenome | isolation source: bioreactor_3 inoculated with Wadden Sea sediment 1st replicate of a... | place: Germany:Bremen | reverse complement strand
AGTTCCGGGACCAACGTGGCCACATGCTCGAAATTTCCAAGATTGGCCTGTCTGGATTCGGGGTGAAGGTCACATGCTCGAAATTTCCAAGATTGGCCTGTCTGGATTCGGGGTGAAGGTCAGGCAGCTCTCCTCTAACTCAAAATGAAGCAATTTTCCAATTCACACTGAATCAAAACAATTTGGACTGGGGAAAAATACTGTAGTCACTTCGCTATTTTGGATTTAGCAGGATAATAATTTCAATTATTTGGTCAGACTCTTTTACAAGCCGAACAATAGGAGAGTTATCCTGCAAGAAAAGTTCATCCGGATCCAAACCTGTTTTATTTATAATTTTAACATTATTAGTTAAAAAATGTTCCCCTTAGAGGTACTCAATATTCGGTCATCCCATCTAAGCAAATACACGGCTTCAACACCTTCTACACCTACAGCAGATTGCGACGTTTGCGCCCTCTGTACGGACTGTACCTTCATGGCAAAAGAGCAAGTCACTGACAGGGCTATGGCACTTAAAATCACCAGAAAGGAGATGTGTTTCTTTGTTTTTTTCATTCATTCTCTCATTAAATAGAAGAGACAAAATAGAAGTAACCAGTTGTTGCCGCCATTTTTCAACCGACAACAACAATCAAACAACAACCTTAATCTTAGTTGACAAGAGTTACCAGCACGGTCCAGCAAACTCAGAAGATTTCGCCCCCGTTTGCGTAATTTCCAAGAAGCCACATGTGCTTTCTGAAAAATTGGGGAGTTGCTCGTAAAGTAAAGGAGGTTGCAGTAGAAGCTTGAATCGTTAATTGATACCTTCGCCCCTCAGTCCATTGTAATACTTGGTCGCCAACAGCGGGATCGCCAACTGCCGCGCCAGTATAGGTATTATTTCTAGTGAAATAACGCTCCATATTCTGAGCTCCCTCGACTAAATTTACCTTTGCTGCAGTACGAAAAGCTTTAGTCCTATAATTTGAGTACATAGGAATGGCAATAGCTGCCAGCACACCCAAGATTGCGACCACGACGATTAACTCTAACAAAGAAAATCCTTTTTGCTTATCCAACCTAAAACCTCCCCAAAAAAGCATATACTTTTTATCCAAATCAAGCTTGGCAAAAAAACATTATTGCAACTGACGCCACGATCTACGCCCCGTCCTTAAATCGCTCCCTCCTTTCTCAGTGATAACAACAATAGTTCCAGCGGAGGTACCACTATATTTATATTCCTGCTTTGGATCAGAGATGACCTTTGGTGTGGTCATGATTGCATCAACTCTCAAACCACTAGGATTAAAATTAGTATCATAACCATCAATACTAACAGTCACGGTATCATCGGCCTCAACATCACCATCGCCATCCACGTCAAGAGCGGTATATGCTAAACGATTACCAGTCAATGCCTCTAACTCCATAAGCCAACTGCTTCCGCCTGGACTGCACGGAGCTTGAGAGGGGATAAGGGTTGTAAAATAACTCGACCATTGCGCAGGATCGGTACATTCGTCACCCGCTCACCCTCAACTCCGTTAACCGGAGAAACAAGGTCTATAAACCAACCACGTGTTGGGGCGTCGCAGTCAAGAAAATCTGTTGATTCTTTTTGCGTGGTAACCCGCCAGCTCGTTGTAACGCCAGCGACTGAATTGTCGACCTCATAGATAATCTCTTGTTCAACAAGTGTGCTACGATCTAAGACACTGATAGGAGAACTTAAATTATCCCAAACTCCATAAAACGACTGAGTATCGTATGTAGCCGGAGCAACAGGGACGTTATTATCACTATCTTCAAAATATTTTCCAGTCCCAAAAAAATCATATACCCGCCATTGGGATGCCTACTAATTTCCAGAGATGATGTGATTGGCTGAACTTGTGTAGTTCCATAGCGCGCAGTAAAGATAGGATTACTACCATTATCATTATCGTCTATCACCCATTTATTGGTGAGTTTATCACTAAGGTCAAATTTCCATAAATGCCCTTTTAGGTCTCCTGCATATACAGTCGTTACAACACGTTCATTATTGACAAGTACAGCGGGACTCGACAATCCATTTGCTGTGTCAGAGTTAGTAGCAATTTTTTTGATCAATGTACCAGTTTCAGCATCGACAATATACAGATAGGCCAATCCACTGGCACTATTATAACCGCTGCCAAAAATCACTCCCCATTTACCGTTGGCCATACGAGCTATAACAGGTTCCCCCAGAGTATAACCAAGATCTGCATCTATAAATTCCCACATCACATCACCAGAATCAAAGTTCTCAGGATCTGTGATATCTAATGCAAAGATAGATTTTCCACCAGCCGCAGTCGTGCCAATCAAAACGGTACGCCATTCAGCTCCCGAACTCGTGTTCCAAACATCATCTATATAAGCATCGCCTACTACAGGTGAACCATCTACATAGTATTGATGTGAATAACCCGGCATAGTAAGATCAACAAGCTTTGGATAAACCTCCATAGGGATAAAGGCAAATTCTTCTACAACAGAAGTCCCGGATGAGGCAATTTTCAAGGCATGCAACATACCATCATTAGCCCCTACATAAAGCATGGGTGGCCTAGACCTTGTCGCTTTAACATGGGCATTGTAAAGACTTGCCCCGGGATCAGTTGAAGGCAAGGAATCATAACCAAAATCAAGGACACTAACATAAGCCGGGGTCGAATTAATAATATCTCCAAGTATTTTTGTCCGAATTCGGTAGGTAATTCCATCCTCCAAGGCTTGGTCCCCCGAAGCCAATTAAGACGGTTCACATCAATAAGATCGGTTTGCTGCGCTGAATCCAGAAGACTGAAGTTTCCACTAGTAAACTCAAGGCCAGTTGTTCCGTTCCAAGTATAAATGTTTCGGGTTAAATTGGATGGGATGACACCAACATCATCGGTACTCCATGCCTCAGCTAAAACCACCCCATTTGTTGCAAGCGGAAAGGCAGTCAAAGATCCGCTCCAATCTGCACTATTAAATTTAGCTTGGTAAATATATGTTGTGTCACCACTGCCAGTAGAATCTAAGCGGGTTGAGTTAGCCGCTAAAGCCGCTGCTGTGCTGGTCTCTTTTTTAATCGTGTCAAAAATTGATAAAAGAGCTGTCGATAAAGAAGCAGGATCCGACGCCAACAGGGCACTGTTTGTGCCACCGGCCAGTGCAAGTTGATCCAGCGCCGTTGGGTCTGTTCCAAATGGCATAGCAAAACCGACAACATAGGTTTTGACACCTGAAGTCATCAATGCAGCAGCAGCATTAGCTGCATCTGTCAGAGCACCTGCTCCAGAGACATTATTCCCTGCAGAATCAACTGAGGGAAGACCATCAGTCACCAAAATAACGTAATCGTGACCACAAGATTCAGGCAGAGGATAACAAGCAGAAGAGTACCCTTCCGTCACATCATTCCAGCCACTATTTGCAAAATAATCTCTAGCAGTCAGCAATGTACCCTCAATCGGTGTTAAGCCAGCATTTTGTAGTGGCCAAAACTGGTTGTTGGCGCATTCGTCACAAACTGAGAGGTTCCCAGTTTGTCATTTAATTTTCCAGCCTGTGTTACATCTAATGGTGCAATGGGGGTGTGCAGATAACCACGCCCAGGGCTATTGTTAGAAAACCATGTAGGACTGACATAAGACCAAGACATGAACCGCCCAAAATCTAGAATGTTTTGCGCATAATCACTATCGGTTGGTGAAAAAGTATATGTGCCAACTCGATCCGTAAAACCTGCTGCTGTTTCGCTGGTGGCATCCCCCCAAGCAGGTAATACATCTGAGGCACCCGTTTTATTTCGGAAACAACGATAGGTATCCCATGGACCAGCCCCCACGGTTTCACCGCCGTTATCAAAATCCGCAGTACCAGAATAACAGAAGGCGGTACCTTCATTACGACTGGAGTAAAATGGAAGACTAACATTATAGTGAACATAATCTCCAGGACTGGTGGGGTTAGCTACACGATATCTCTTTGTGAGAGAATCACGTGCACCAATAAAAGTTGAATCATAATTGAAAGGATCAAAGCTAACATCATAAGTAGAGTTATGTAACTGTCGCGCAATGACACCACTTTGCTGATAGGCCATCAACCCCATATTCAACTGACCGGTATAGGTGGTAATCAAGCCCTGAATGACGTCACGGGCTATTTCAGATTTACTGTTTGCATCAGCACTTCCAACAGCAAAACCGCTAGCATCTTCATCCATACTGTTAGAATTATCAAGAACAACCAAAACATTGGCCTTGCCACCAGATGTCAAAAAAAGAGGAGTCTGGGCAATACTACCAAACGCAATGTTGCAGTAAAACAATGGCATTAAGACTAGCAGAATGGCCAATACGTGTTTATTCATGCTCATCCTTCCTTCTAACTTTTTTCTGCATACTTAATTAATTTAGCGTAAATAAGTGGATTGAAGTATCACTACAGCTCGTCCATTAGGACTTACACCGCGGCTGGTGATCCTTAGCATATCCCTGTTTGTTGTAGTTGCTGTTAATTTGACTGAATCACTTCCACCATCAGCAATTTCAGCCAAATATTCAACAATGCATTTTATTTCAGGAGCAGGAGGTGTCACTGTTAAATCTGCAGTTTGATATTCAATATATTTTGTCGGATCAGCCCAATTGACTGTCTCCCAAAGAGGAGTTGTGCCAGCTGTTGTTGGTTTATATAACCCATTGGTGCCATTGAATGCCGGCAAAATTGTGTAACTAAACATCTGAGCTTCCGCCAATCTCAAACCAGACTCCGCTGCCTGAAAAGCAATGTCCTGCTGCTCCAAATTGCCAGCCATTTTTCCTGCAACAATGTACTTTGCATTGTTGTCAAACCTAAAACACTCAAGATGATAAGAATTAGCAGTCCGGTGATCAGAACCGCCCCTCGCTCATTTGTCAACATGGTATGCTGCGCCATGATCATCTCCTTTTATCTCAAGCGGTTACGAACACCTACGGTCGTACTCATGACCAAGCGCAAGCGTCGGTCATTTAGTGGATCAAAATCATTGACGCTATCACCATCAATGTCATACTGTGCCGTATCAAGCGGGCCACGTAAAACCTCCTGGCCTGAGCGCATCAGGAACCCTACTCGGACGCTAATAACTTGATCCCAATCAGTTATGCCATTTGCCTTAACATAACGATCCGCGGCCCTGTCTCCATCTGTGTCAATACCATAACGTAACTGCATACTTTCAACGCCTTCCACAAGCTCTTCTACGGAACCTAGTCCAACTTTACGGTAAAGAGCAGACTCTCCAGCGCATTATTACGAACATAGTAGGTTACAGTCTGCGGAAAAAATATTTGTGCTCCTTCTGCAAAAGTATGACCTAAATCTTTGGTGGCATTCCCCGGGTAATCAGGGTCTGTTGGACTAGGAAGCCCCCCCGTATTGTGAACAGTATTTCCATTTGAAGTAGTATAGCTCGTAGTTTGAAATACAGCAGCTCCCTCACAATCAGTGACCAAAAGAATATCATTTCCCCAGAGGCTAAAATACCGCCTAAGCCCGGCGATAATTTAAGATCTGCTGACGACAATGGCATCTGTGCTGTTAGTTCGATCGTCACATTGGGGTCTATCCCCGAATAACAAGAATATCGCTACCACTCACAGGTGCTGTCAAAGCCAAACCTGTTGTGCTAGTTGCGGTAGGAGTTACAGTAGAGACATCATCTGCCCAAGTATTTGCTCCGATAGCTTCCAGTCCATAAATAGCTTGTTTAAAATTTAATACAAAAGCAGTTGAATCATTCAAAGTACTAGTTAATTCATCAACGTCTTGCAAGCATCCTAAATATCCCGCCCCTAAGACTTCATTACGTATAAGGTGCAGCGCAAAACGACCATTTTCCTGTACACGACTCAAAACGTTCATTCATAGAATAAGTATTATTACTTCCGACAAATACCTGATACAACCCACCGGTTAGGACCAGACCAATGGCCATAGCTACCAACAATTCTATAAGAGAAAACCCCGCAGTACTAAACCTAGCGTTTTGATTCTGTTTCATAATTGCGCCTCCACAACCACAGAATCGCCTCCAAAAGAATCTGTCCATTTGACTGTTGCTGTCACAATCGAGCCTGCCAAAGTAACAGAACCGTCTCCTCTTGGAAGATTAGCGGCCAAGTTTTTTTCCATTCTAATAAATCAGTTAAACCATACCGGTATAGGTGGGCCCGCGGAACAACAGTTAAGGCAATATCATAGTCAGAAGCTAGAGCGGCGTTACGATTGGCTCGCATTCGGTCGAGAATGTCTTCACAACCTTGGACAGCTTTAGACCTAGTGAGTGCATTGTAATTACTGCGCAAACTGTTCGTTTGCATACTAGCGACTGCTAGTAAACCAATCGACAATACAAGCAGAGCAACTAGCACTTCAACTAGAGTGAACCCTTTATTATTTACTCTCATATCACACTCTTTCATCAAGAACCCTACTGATCACAAATTATTTGTTCTAATTCGTCCACTGTTACTAGTAATAATCTGAACACTCCTGGTCCCTGAAGTCACTGTAATCGTTCCATTAAATGTACCAGAAAAAAAAACCTGTATTAGCATAAGTTAAACGGTTTGCAAGATTAGCGTTTCCCACAATAGCAATATTTCCACTGGGGGGGAGAATACACTCTTAAAAGAGTATCCGTACCACCATCAAAATCACCATCACCATCATCATCAACAAATACCATCCAACCGATATTCCACTCGCCAGTAGCAGGCGTACCAGTTGTGGTAGTGTTGCAAGATGGGGTCGCAAAATCATCGCTCTTACAAACCGTTACATTTGCTGCTTGAGTGACGGCTTCACTTCGCGCAAAATTCAAAGTTGAAACGAGGTCATTCGTCACACTTATCACGTGACTGCTTCGTGTAAAGCTCTTAAAATTGGGTAAAGCAATCAATGTCAGGATTCCCATAACCACCATAACGGTAATAACTTCTATTAATGTGAAACCACAATCCTGATTATACCCATTGGCTTTTTCTTCAAAAAAATATTTTCTTAATTGTCTCATAATACCCCGCTTCTCATAACACTCGTTATCTAGCAAAGATCGATCCAATCAATCCAGCAAAAAAAACCTTATGATTTCAAATAGTTGCTCTAGAAAAAACAATAAGAATCAACACCATGCAAAGACCGCATAGCGACAAATTGCAAATTATGCACAATGTTTCTCTAATTTCTTTGGAAATATAAGCTTAAATCGGCTACCAGTCCCTAAGATAGATTCAACGTCAATATCACCACCAGCTTCTTCAACAATCCGCTGACAAATCGCCAACCCCAGACCTGTTCCCTCTCCTATCGGTTTCGTGGTGAAAAAGGGATCAAAAACCTTATCCAAATCTGCAATTGCAATACCACAACCATCATCCTTGATTGACAGCCATATAGAAGTTTGATCATGTCCAGCAGTAAGAGTAATCATACCTGTGCCTGAACATGCCTGAGCAGCATTTAATAAGAGGTTAATCAACACCTGCTGCAATTTATCGGGATCTATGCTAACGGGTGGCAAGGCTCCCGGCAAAGAATTAATGATTTTTACGTCTGCTAAAGTTCCCTGATTTTGTAATAACTGGACACAGGCTCTTAATGCCAACACAAGATCAACGGACTTCACCTGGCGATGGTTCGACGGCCGAGAAAAATCCAGGAGTTCTCTGACCAAGAAATCAATACGGTGAGTTTCAACCAGTGAGCGCTCAATAATATCTTTATCGGAGCAAAGCTCAATCTTCTGCTTCAAAAATTCAAGATAGCCAATCAAAGCCGCCAGCGGATTCCCAAGCTCGTGTGCCAGACCAGCCGCCAACTGACCAACCGACGCCATTTTTCACTGTGAATCAGCTCACCACGTGCTTGTTGCAATTCCCGATTTGCTTCTTCTAGCGAATCGATATGTTTTTCGGTTTCGCTGTGGCTGGACTGGAGAGCCTCAACCATTCGATTATAGGCTTCCGACAATTGTAAAAACTCCGTCGGACCTACGGAGGGCAAACGAATTCCAAGATTCCCTCGGCTAACCTCTTCGGTTGCTTTCAGCAAGTTTTGGGCAGGATTTATAATATTTCTTTGTAATAGATAGTAGCCAGCAAAATCAGTACAACTCCGTAGAGGCAAACATAAAGGATAATCATTTGTTGCGATTTCAGCAGCTTCCAGCGAATATCATTTAGTGAGTAATGGATTTCCCAAATGCCCGAAAAATGTTTATATCGTTGCAAGGGAAAAACAAAACGTACTGCAGAATTTGCAGAAGCAAAAGGATTCAGCAGCGGCACGAAATCGATGGCTCGCTGGTAGCGTCCTGTAAACTTAACCTGTTGAAGTTGTGCAGCAGTACCCTGGGCAGTATCTCCTTCTGAATTAATCCAAAAATCCTTTAAATCGAGTTCGCGATCATAAACCCACCAGCCGACACAATTGAGATTCTCAGGCAACTGGGACATCAGCGACCTGCTCTGCAAGAAACCTTCTTCTGAAATCTGAGAACCGATAAACTGTGCCAAAACAAGAGAAAATGAATCAAGTTGCTTAACCCGTTCCTCTAACAAACTGCGCTCGGTTAAACGCAACATCATGAAGCCCCCCAACAATAATGCTGCTCCTAATAGCATAGTTAACGTTAATAAAATTTCGGTGCGTAAACCAACTGTCTTTGTCAATTTTGCAACCTCAGCACTGTAAAAGCCAAAGATTTCTAAACTGTTGAAAAGCCCATCTAATAATTCTATAACCGTTAATCCTGAATCGTCAGCAAACCTAAAGGATTTTCGGATTAGCGAAGCGACAGAATTCCTGTGCACAAAAGGATGATGTTTTTTTACAAGAGACTATCTGACTTATTCATTATTTTTTTAAAATTTTTCCTTCTCCTGTCTTCTAACAGGAAAATAACTTATAATTGGCAAATTAATCACTGTCTAACTTAATTTAAGTAAAGTGCTATAAAATATAACCACCAACTCACTACTGTCTCACAGTTAGTTCAATAAAATACAATAAAATAAAAGACTTGGAATCTATCCGTGTTACAATGATTTCGCCAAAAACACATTGAAAACGGAAGGTTCCAAGTCATGGCGCATTGTAGCACTGTTCTTTCTCAAATAGTACGTTTTTCCCGAGACATGAATTTCAAACTCTTGCAGACAAGAATCATGTCGGTCAGAAGTTTCGTTCATTTTCTCGCTGGACGCAGTTTATTGCCATGCCTACAGCTCAATTGTCGAATCGTAGCAGTCTGCGGGATGTGGTTGACAACTTCGGCGTCCAGAGGGACAAGTTTTACCATCTCGGGATCAAGGCTTTTAGCCGGGCAACTCTGGCGCGCTGTAATGAAAACAGCCGCATACGCTCTACGAAGAGCTATTCAAGCGTTTGCTTGGTCGCTGCCAATTGATGGCCCCACGGAACAAAACCTTCAAACTTGATGGCAAGGTCTATCTGCTGGATGCCTCTCTGGTTGAACTGACGCTGTCCTTATTCCCTTGGGCCAAATATCAGCAGAAAAAGGGAGCGGCCAAGCTGCATATCGGCATTGATGCCGATGGTTATCTACCAACATTTGTCGATTTTACCCGAGGCAATGAGCACGAGATTAATCGGGCCAGGGAACTTGAGTTTTCAAGAGGCTCCTATGTTGTCTTTGACCGAGGTTATACCGACTACAGTTGGTATCAAGAACTCACCGAAGACGGTGTTTTCTTTGTTACCCAACTCAAGAGTAACGCTATCGAGACTCCCGGTCGCAAACGGCGAGGCCGCAAGAGTCCTGGAGCTCTTGAGGACCAGGAGATACGCTTGGGCAAAATGCCGGAAACCTTCAGGCTGATCACCTATCTGGACAAGGAGACGGATATCACCTAACAGTTCGTGACCAATGCCCTGGATATTCCGGCCCAAACGGTAGCCGATCTTTATAATCAACGCTGGCAGATAGAACTCTTTTTCAAGTGGATCAAGCAGAACCTGAAAGTGAAGAGTTTTCTGGGAACCTCCATGAATGCCGTGAAAACCCAACTCTGGATTGCCTTATGTGCGTATTTGATCCGGTAATCACCCCATTTTTAACAGGACTCAAAAGTAGGGTTCAGGCCGCTATGGCCAGCTTCTGTTTTGGTGTTATTCCACCATTTGCCATATGTGGTCGTTCATTGTTGTATGTCCAGAGCCAACGAGTCGCATAGTCCTGAACTTCAGCGATGGAATCAAATAGATATTGCGACAGCCAGTCGTAACGAACCGTGCGATTATAGCGCTCAATGTAAGCGTTCTGCTGCGGATTTCCTGGCTGGATGTGGCTCAAAACAATATCCCTCTCATCTGCCCACTTTTGCAGATGGTGACTCATATATTCCGGCCCATTGTCACAACGAATTTCTTGTGGCTTCCCGCGCCATTCAATGATCCGGTCCAGTGCTCGACTGACACGCTCCGCCGGCAACGAATAATCAATATCGATACACAGGCCTTCGCGGTTAAAGTCATCAATCACGTTAAACAACCGGTAAGATCGACCATTCGCAAGTTGGTCATGCATGAAATCTATCGACCAAACATGATTGATCTTTTCTGGAACCGTCAATGCTTCAGGCTTTTCGCGGACAATGCGCTTCTTTGGTTTGATCCTGAGGTTCAACTCCGGTTCACGATAAATTCGATAGACGCGCTTGTGATTCCAGGGGAATCCTTTTACGTTCCGTAAGTAGAGAAAACACAGACCAAATCCCCAATTGCGCTGAGTGTGAGTCAACCGAATCAGCCCGTCGGCTATGTCTTCATTCTCAACGGATAGCTTGGCCTGATAGCGGTAGCATGATTCGCTGATCCCGAAAATCAAACAGGCCAGTCGGATGCTATGACCTTTTTCTTTTACCAAGTTCCGGGCCATCTCCCGGCGACAAGATGGCCTTAATACGTTCCCTCCAAAGCCTCTTTTCGAATTTCAGCTTTGAGCCGTTCTTCTGCGTACATCTTCTTCAACTGTCGATTTTCTGCTTCCAGTTCCTTCAACCGAGCCATCAATGAGGCATCCATGCCGCCAAAATTTGCACGCCATTTGTAAAAGGTCGCATCGCTCATGCCGTGTTCCCGACAGAGCTCAGTAACGGGAATTCCTTCTTCAGCTTGCTTCAAGATCGCCATGATCTGGCTATCGCTATAACGTGATCGTTTCATGAGAATCTCCTCTATGGTGAGTTTACGAGAAAATTCTACTTTTGAGCACTATTAATTTTCGGGGGGATTACCATCCTTTCGTTTCTGCAATTTCAGTCGAAGATTAAATTGTCGTTGCAGCGTATGTTACTGATTTTACATCTCAATTTGTTTGAACGATGTGATTTACGGAGCTTGTTTCTGCCACCAAGACCACAAAAGATAATGCAAAAAACCAGTTACGGCTTATTTAAAATTATGAGACAACAATGCCACCAACTACAAATATTTCTTTCAATAACATCTAAATACGCAATCAATATTTCTGTTCTTAAACCGACTTCTCTCGCCACATTTTTATCCTTTATGGAAG
>LQAG01000439.1_pt1 | contig 11652 bp, 15 predicted proteins | sample 1535801 | NCBI WGS metagenome assembly LQAG01 (sample SAMN04331584, study PRJNA305678) | bioreactor metagenome | isolation source: bioreactor_3 inoculated with Wadden Sea sediment 1st replicate of a... | place: Germany:Bremen | reverse complement strand
GGAACTCCTCTGCGCGCTTGTTTATAGCTTTTAACAGACTAACTCAGTTCTCCAGTTTGGATTTATATGTGCCCATGATTTTTTGTATGCGAAATAGCCAGCGCTGTAAAAAATAAAAGCCCCAGATAAAGAAATAAAAATATTCAAATGTTCGCATTTAATAAATCACGAGTTAACATAGAAATCACCGTTTTCCTGAAATTCAACTTTTTTAACAAATATTTTTCCTGCACAAACTCCATATGTTCGTGTTGTTATTACGGATTATACTCAAGAAATGAATATGATGTCAACGTATTTTTTGAAAAAAGTTTAATAATTATAATAGTCAGTGTATATTTTAGCATCCTTCAAAACTTTTAATAATACAGATTTTCCAGCCTTCAAACTTGTTTTTCAAGGGGGTATCCCCTTTGCGTCCACTCGCCTCTGATACCGCCTTTAAGAGTGTATGCATCATATCCTGCCATGCGTAAGTCCGTGGCAATTTCTGCTGATGATATACCAACATAACACACCACAACTATTTTTTTATGTCTTGGAAACATACCGAGTCGGATTTTGTCTTCTACTTCGTCCCACTCTGAATGTACGGAATTCTTGATGTATGACTTTTGGTAGTCTTCCTTATTGCGAATGTCAAGAACAAGGGGTCTGTCTTCTCCTTTTAGCCATGAAGACAAGGTTGGTGCCTCTATGGTATATCCACTTATTTGTCCTGGATCAAAACTATATTTTGTAAGATGTTCTTCCATTGGCGCCTCCTTACCTATGTCCACTCTGTACAAATCTCAGTTTCAAACCACTGACTAATTTTGCAACAAAGTGTCTCACTAAAATTGATTTTTTCTGCTTTATACTTACCCATTTTCCATACCCACTTAACGAAAAAGACTGCCCCTCCCAGCTTGTGGCTATCCACAAGCTGAAAGGCACAGCCTCATTGTTTTTCTATTCACTTACATTAACAGATCGAACAAGTCTAACATAGTTTTCAATACGAACCACATCGCCTTGCGGTCCCCTGCCTGTTGGAAACATTTCAGCACGACCTGTTTTTAAGTCACTTCTTTGTGCACCTGCGCCGTGAACATCTAATAGTTTTATCTGTCCACTCTTACGATCTTCCATATAGCCAAGGGCTTCTCCAAAGGCTACATATACAGCCGATAGACCGCCACGTGTGCTGGATATGTGCGTCGTGCTTGACCAGTAAAATGGATAATTCACTCCACTGGACTCATCTTCTATTATAGAAATGTTAAAGATCGGATCTATTGCAGCGAAGTCTGTAGCATGTGGTGATCTTGAATAATCAACAATTGACTGAAGTTCTTTTGCATTAGGGAGTCTCCAGTCATCATACCCGGCATAATTAGAACTGTTTGCATAAGTCAAGGCTGTTTCCCAGTCCATACCTTCCCCGCTATCTGTTTTTATCCACATTAGCCCGCTGGCTCGATCTGTGATCGTTCCGTCTCCGTTGTCATAATAATCATTTTGACCATAGGATGTATTCCCTCGAACATAAAGGGCATAAAACTTTTTATCTTCACCTTTTTTCATATCATAGACTGGATACCCCTTGATACGTCCATCAGCAAAGTTCACGCCGAAAACTGTCTCATTTCCAAACATTGTGGTTGATGTGTACTTTGTCCTCGAAATGAACTGTGAGTCAATAATCCGTTCTCCTGTCTCAGTATCACCATAAGAAAAATCAAAGTAATCTGTATCTATAAATGGCTCTAATGACGTCTCATTTGTTGAAGTGACTTCAGGGTCAATGCCTGAAAAATCAATAAGGGAGTAAAGCTCCTTAATGGTTGCCAGCCTCCAGTCGCTATAACCACCTAAACTCAGGCTATCTGCATTCTTTAAAGCCTCTTGATAACTTACTTTTTCCCCCGGACTCTTTGACCACATGAGTCCAGTCACCTCATCTGTGATAGTACCATCACCATTGTCAGTGTAATTGGGCTGGTAGCCTAAATAATTTGCATCTTGTCCATAAGAGCTTTGGAATGGCAAGGGGTCAATAGACTGGCCTCTGGTACCAAATGCTAGATTCTGATTGGTATCGACAACAGGATAAGTCAAATCACCGATGTCATTAACAGTCGTTGTAATCGTCCGGGTCACAGGCACTTCATTCACTTTTATAACATGATTTTGCTTCGTGTAAAGGCTGTTTACCTTGTTGGCACCATGCGTAAAACCTTCTTGTCTTGGTCCCATTACATTATGACCATTTGCATAGCCCAAATGGCTAGCAATAGCAGCAACAAATAAGAGTATAACTATTGTTCTGGGCCCATTTTATTGTTTTTTTACCATTTCACTCACCTTCCTCAATTTTATTCCCACTGTTAAGGACCTTGTGGTTATAATAACTCGGACATGTGAGAGAAATGTGTGGAATTTTTATAAATCCCATATGAATGTCTCATGCTTAATGACTACGATTAGTCATCGTAATCATTATCGTAGTCATCATCGTAGTCATCGTCGTAGTCATCATCATAGTCATCATCGTAGTCATCATCATAGTCATCATCGTAGTGATCATCGTAGTCATCGTCGTAGTCATCATCATAGTCATCATCGTAATCATCATCATAGTCATCATCGTAATCATCATCATAGTCATCATCGTAGTCATCATCGTAGTCATCATCGTAATCATCATCATAGTCATCATCGTAGTCATCATCGTAGTCATCATCATAGTCATCATCATAGTCATCATCGTATTCATTATCGTATTCATTATCGTATTCATCATTGTCTAACAGATCTTCATAGTTGTAGTCCACACCATACTTATCTTGAAGCTGGCCTTCAATATCGTTGAGTTTCAAAAGCAATTCATTTATCCGCCCTGTCAGTTCGTTTTCTAAGCCCATGAAATCTTCGTCATACTCATCTTCAAACGCTTCAATATCTTCAAGTTCATCATAAAGTTCATCAAGTCTTTCCATAATTGCATCAAGAGCATCTTCATCTAGGGCGGTGGTTGTTAGCATCTCACCAAGTTCTACAACTTCACTTAAAATAGCTTCCTTGTCTTCTTGTAATTCTGTCTCTAGCTCAACTATATGTTCTTTCATGGTCATTTCAAGCTTGTCAATTGATTGCTTAAGCACCTCACTATCTATATCATTATCTAATAGCAATATAAAGGCATTCCTGACATCTGCCGATAACACGCGGGCAGTTTCTTTATAGTCATCTTTAATCTCCATGTAATAATCGATTGCATTTAAAATAATTTCTTCATATTCTTGTGTCTGATCAACCGCTTGCATCATATATGTGTCTGAGTATACTGGGATTCCCAAAAAAATAATGGCCACTGCAAGTGCCACCGATAAGATCTTTTTTCATTTTTTTCCATCCTCTCTCACTTTTATTGACTAAAAAATTGATTATCCTCGATAAGGCCTATGACTTAATGAACTTCGAGTCTCATCTTTGTGGATATATACCCTGGTTTAGGGTAATAATCACTTATATAATAAATAAAAGAAGGGGGACTAGACATGAAAGAGTATATTTGCGACGTTTGTGGACATATCCATAAGGGAGATGGCCCACCAGATGTATGCCCTATGTGCTTTGCACTTAAAAGTCATTTTGTTGAAAAGACTGAAGAAAGCATGAAAGAACTCGCACATCTTCTTAATGACATTTAAAAAAGCGGGTGGTCTTGTGACCACCCACTTTTTTATGCATCATAACTTACCATTGTCCATTTTTCTAATGTCTTGAAACCAAGTTTATGATATACCTTTCCAGCTTTCGGATTGTCATAAAACAAGCACAAGGTCTTGTCCTCATCAAGTAAATCCATGCATAGTTTTGAAAGACATCGGCTCATCTGGCCTTTGTTTCTGTGATCCTTAAGGGTTGCAACGCCCACCACCATAGCCGACATTGAGTTTTCAGCAGTGGTTTGAGCCACAGTTGTCATTTCTTCTTCATTGTCAAAGTAGTATACCCGACCAGTCTGTGTTTCAATTTTCTGCTTGATCCTATCTATTTCAACCACACTCGTACGAAACTCTTCTATTTGTTTAATCAAGTTATAAATGCGTTCAGCATCATTTACATTTGCAACTTTTACATCGTCTAGCCCCTCCTTTACGAGTTTATCCTTATCCGTTATTTCACAAAGAATGTGCTTCTTCTTTTATGATTTGGAAGAATGTCATTGAATTTTTCAATTATAGACTCTTTGCCTGACATCATCACATGGCCTTCAGTCTCTTTTTCAGTCTTAATAACCATTTCCTTGAATGCAGACCAATCATAATCGCTGATTTTACTATATGGTATGAAATTTTCATAAAATCTTAAAAACACAGCCTGGATATCTCCATCTATGTTAAAATCAGCCCATATTTCTTGGAAATCTTTATCAAAACCAAAGCTTTCAATATCCCCAATAAAGAATAGGTTGATCGCTGGTTCCTCTCCTAAGTATTCAAGCACTTGCTCTTTATCATATTCATCTAGCTTTCTTATCATTGTTAGTCCCCCTCTATCTTATCTCTTAAACTGGTTCTATCTATTCCGATCAAGCCACTCAAGAAAACGTCACGATACTAATTTTTGATAGTATACCACTGTAATTCGGTGAAATCAATTTGATGATTCACTGAAGATTGATGGACAATTTGGGTATTATTAATTGACATTTAACACTGATTCCACTAAGCTCGGAGTATTCCCATTGTATAATACATATATGACCAAGGTGGGAACGCCATAAAACAAAACATTCGTACTTTGAGAACCCGTTTGTACATTTCGCAAAATAAGGTAGGTGCACTTTGAATAAATTAATATATAAAACAATTAAGATGAGTTTGGGATTTACAGCAGCTGTTTTATTAGCAAGCCTCTTTAAACTCGATTTTCCTGTATCGGCAGGTATTATAACTATTTTAAATATGCTCGAATCGAAAAAAGAGTCCGCTCGGGTGGCTTGGCGCAGACTTTACTCCACAGCAGCTGGCCTAATTCTTGCTGTTATTGTCTTCTCAGTGTTTGGCTACAAAACCTTAAACCTGGGCATCTTTTTACTAATCATTATTCCGGTGGCGGATCGGCTGAATGCCAGAGAGGGCATTGTTGTAAACATTGTCCTTGCCTCACACCTCTTGACATATCACTCTATATCCATATACATTCTTCTAAATGAATTTGCACTTGTGGTCCTCGGAGCAATCACTGCCCTAGTGCTCAATTTACACATGCCTGATAAAGAAAGCCACTTAATAGACATGCAAGCTGAAGTGGAAAAAAAGAATGCGGGCTCTCTTATGGACCATGAGTTTAAACATCAGAAACCTTTGTACCATTCATGACGAAGAACCGTCCATGAAGGATCTTGAAAATTACATTAAAGATGCCAAAAGACAGTCTTATATCTATATGAACAACTACTTTTTAACTGACAATAGGTATTACCTTGAATACTTTCAAATGAGACAAGACCAGCTCTATAGAATAATGTATATGCGAGAACATCTGGATATGGTTTTTGTTAACCAAGGTGAGGCCATGATATTGAGTAAATTCACAGGTCGACTGGCCTATGAGTATGATGAAGGCAATGACGGCCTGACACTTCTTGCTCGCCTAAAGGATATACGTGAAGATTTTCGGGACACAGAACTACCAAAGTCTAGAATAGAATTTGAAAACCGTGCAGCACTGATTCAGTATCTTAATGATTTAAATGAGTTCATTGCCATTAAAGTCCGTTTTTCTGAAAAATATGGTGATCAAATGCCATCAAGTTAAAACAAACCCCTAATTCCAGACTGGATTAGGGGTTTGTTTCACACAAATTACAATTTAAGTTAATTGCTGTATTTTTATATTTGTTTTTGTTATCATGCTTCGCAGGAGCGTGATTTTCATGATTTCATACATAGGACTATTACTACCAACCATAATTTTTTAAAGGCTATATACAACTATATGACAGTATATAAACTCATGTCTGACAAAGGCGACCTGCTGTATAAATTCGAGGAAGAAAACAAAAATAAATGGTGGGGACTAATATTCACCTTTACAATGTTTAGTATAATAGCATATTTTATAGTATCTAAACTAGATTTTAATAGTTTTTATATTTTATGAAAAATATTATACATCCCCATTTCAAGTGCTTAATTTCGATTACACTTTTTCACTTGAAAGACAACTCCTTAGATCTAATTCAGTAGATCTAGATTCTTTTCGAAGTTTTTAAATGACTTCACTGAGGAAATTCCAACACTGTTAGCCCTTGTCTTAACAGGACTGTCTGAACTTATTTTTAAGTTTTATAAGGATGGCATATACACCAATGGTATTGTTGTGACCAAACAATTCCATAGTTTTAATGTGGTACGATCCTATGAGTTTATTGAGCAAAATGACAAGACAAATCTAAAACTTGTACTGAATCAAACAGGCATGTTCTCAAATGATTATAAGGAAGTTGAAATCCTAATAAATAATGACGAAATCAGTGAGATCAAGACATATCTGCGCCATGAAGTTCAAGCTTTTTCAAAGGTAGAGGAGTCTGCCAACGCCAGTTAGTCGAACTAGATTATTATTATGCCGAACACTTACATAGCTCATACCATTTATAGACCTTGAAAACATACCCCCACTTTTGTGAGATGAATTATAAATGGTTTAGAGCAATTTTGTCCTTTATACCTTGTGTTTTGTGAGAAAATCAAAATTCATCACATATGATCGTGCAAGTCGGTTTAAAAAAGGGTGACACATAAATACCGTTCAGGAATATAGTCTACTGACTAAACATTCTTGAACGGTATTGTATTTTCTATTACTCAGGAAGTGTCGTCTTCCATTCTTTAAAAATTAATTTTCTTGTATTATTCACAATGACAGGGTCACTTTTTGCAAGACGCTCTGCTTCTTCAAAAGTTTTCATTTTGTAAATCACGAGACCTCCAGAATGGTCCATAAATGGGCCTTTTGCAAAAATATTTCCTTTTTTTTATATTCTCATTAAGGAAATCAATATGTACATCTAAGATGTCTTTGTCCTTGTCTTTATCGATCATTTCAAATAACGCCACAAAATACGGCATGGTATCTCTCCTCTCTATACTCCGACGACATTTTAAGTGAATTATATGTCATATTTTGTCGAATTTCTATGTATAAGTACACAAATCTTTAAAATATCCGTTTGAGTTAATTTTTTATTTAATTTCTTTATATTTCCTATTCCAATTTCTGTAGAATTTGATATAATCATTTTGGCAATCTCTTATATTTGTAAACAAATTATGAAGGAGTTATAGATGAATTTATTGGCTCAACCCTTTCGTCAATTTAAGTTAATAATTATATTTGCAACCGCTTTGGCTGCGATTTACGTATTTTTTTACGAATTTAGTGCTCTTACAGCCCTTACTTTTATTCTCGACACTTATGGTCTGTTTCGTCAACATTATTGAAATTTATGTAGAGAAGAATGCATCTAAGTTTATGTACATACTCCACCTAGTTGCAGCAATATTATCAGGATGGGGACTTTGGCTATCTATTCAGATTCTACAAAACAGTGCCAGAATTATTGAGTATCGTCATATTATTCATTAAGCATACATTAAAACTGCCTGGTTTAAACCAAGCAGTTTTTTTATGCTTATTTAATTGGTAGTAGAACAAACAATCAATATCTCCCCACTCAGGGTATTAACATACTTACTATTTAACATCAAGGTGAAGATATTCTGTTGGTTCTGTAAAAGATCCAACATAACGGTCAACAATCTTCATAGTATTTGGTTGATCTCTCGTCCACGCTTCCTTTTATATTCCATTTTCTATTTAAAAATAACAAAGGTATAAAATTAACCAACTGCAATTTCTTATATAGGCTTTCATTTAACGTAAACACGCCTATTTTTTTCTTTCAATTTCGAATATCCCCAATTTTGTATGGTTTGAATAGCATCATAAAACACCTATTTAGTATTATCCATTTCCAAGTTTGGATGAACACAATGACATGATTAGTGCTTTGTCAAACGTCTTGACCATGAATACTTCATCCAATTCTTTTCAAAAAAATAAAGATGCATTGACCTTGAAATCTTCTTTCAAAGGCAATGCATCTTTATTGGTATGAACGAGTAAGTCGATAAGCCGGGTTCTGTCGTGAGTGATCATCTATCTAGACCTGATGTTACCATCAGGTTCCAGCGACCTACCACCGGGGTCAGCGGCGAGCTACCGCCTTTTGTGCCCCTACTTGGTCTTGCTCCAGATGGGGTTTACAGAGCCGCAAAGTCGCCATTGCGCTGGTGAGCTCTTACCTCACCTTTCCACCCTTACCACAGATGTGGCGGTATATTTCTGTTGCACTTTCCTTGGAGTCACCTCCACTGGGAGTTACCCAGCACCCTGCTCTATGGAGCCCGGACTTTCCTCGTGAAAATTCACGCGATCACTTAACTTACTCATTCGCACAAAGTATATTTTATACTAATTTCATCTAAAAATCAATCTAAATCACTTAACTCAAGCATGTTTTCTTAGGAATATTAAGCAAACTCCGCTTGGTCAATATCAAGATCGGTGCATTGAAATCAATTTTATACCATTTCATATACATAATAGTAAGAGCAAGTGACAGCATATGTTGTAACAAGGAGTTGCATAGGTGAAGATTTTCTAAACACACTACAAGATCACCTACACTTCATGGCGTCACATAAAAGAAATCAATGCATCTAATCTAGCCTTTTTCAAGCCATCAATAGTGCATTTTAACAGCCTTCATTGGACAGACAGGCACACATTTTCCGCAACCAATACATACATCCTTGTCAATAACAGGTGTGCCACTACCAAACAACCTTACTTTCTGGCTGACCGCTTTAACTGGACAGACCCTTTTAACTGGACAAAATGGCGATTTGTCACACTTTTTTTACATCAATAACTGCTTTTTTCATCTTCAGCCTCCACCCCCCTATACAGGGGTTCTTTTTATTCAATATACATAATAACAGAAAAGAAGTCAAGGTGATTCAAGTTTCGTCATTTTCGTATTTTTGTCTAATTGATAACTTTTTCATTAAAAGTGTAGCATTTTAGTATACTTTATGTTATACTATGGTTACAGATCACAAGGTGATTTGTGAATCAGGTACACGGTGATTGTCAGCCCCCACAATTATGGCAATCCAGGAATGAACCCCCTTCAGTTCCTAAGTGTCCTGACATACCCGCTTATTATCTGACATATTCCTTTTTTTACAAATTGGAATAAATTCAGAATTCGGTTATATACCGAATAACCTCCTATTTTGTTTAGCCGTTTACCATTCAAAATGCCCACTCTCCGGAGTGGGTTCTTTTTTTTCGTGAAATGCAAAGAAATGCATTTAAAAAGCTATAGGTGTAAAATCGAATACGCATTCGATTTTACACTTATAGCTTTTTAAATATCTGGCGCGCGTCGCGACAGAAGCAATCGAAGATTGCTCTGCATTTCGTATACTCAACACCTTAAGAATCATAAAGATACAAAACCGCATTACACCTCAACGGACAACCTGCCCTATTTAGAACATGAAGCAATCGAAGATTGCTCTGCATTTCTTATACACTCATTCGAAAGGGCTGCCTTTGCAACAGCCCCCTTGACCCATGTTCTAAGACAATCTATAGCCCTTTAAAAGGGTTTTCTTCCTTCTTCGACTCAATAATAGCCACATCATACTCTTTTTCTCTACGGCCATTCTAAGCTTTTCACTCAGGCGTTTTACATAGATCTGTTCTGTCTCATAGTGTCCAGCATCAATCACACATAAGTTCATTTGAAGGGCGCTCTGGGCTTCATGATATTTTAAGTCCCCTGTGATAAGAACATCACAGCCTTTTTTAACTGCCATCTTCATGACATCAGCCCCTGCGCCAGTACATATTGCTGCTTTTCGAACACGCTTTTGTGAATCTCCTACATATCTAAGCTGATCCACATGAAGCTTTTCTTTGACAAATGCTGAAAATTCTTCAAGAGTGTACGTGCCATCTATTAATCCAAAAACGACCCAAGAAATGGCTTTCAATTTCATTTTCTAGTCCCCATACATCATAGGCTGGTACTTCGTATGGATGCGCTTTTAACATTGCGTTTATGACGCGGTGAAGATTTTGCATGTCTGTCACAACTTCCAGCTTGACTTCTCTTACTTTTTCGATTTCATTGACCGAGCCTATATGAGGATTTGAACCCTCGAGTGGTTTGAACATCCCCCTGCCTTCTGTCATGAATGCACAGTCTGAATATGTACCAATGTGACCTGCACCTGCATTTGCCACAGCTTTTCTAACACTCTCAACATCTTCAAGAGGGACAAACACCGCGAGTTTCATATATTTTTCAGACCCAGTCTTTTCAAGACCACTGACTATCTTCAAATCAAGCAGTTCAGCAATGTAATCGTTAGTTCCCTCTTTTGCTATATCGAGATTGGTGTGCGCAGCATACAGACTTATATCATTCTTAATAAGTTTTCTCACAAGTCTGCCAATAGGGTCAGCATCTGTAATCTTCTTCATTGGCTTAAAGAGCAGTGGATGATGACAAATAATAAGGTCTATATTATTTGCAATAGCCTCATCGACGACCGCTTCAGTCGCTTCAAGAGCCACTAGGACTCTATCGATTTCCGAATCTTCGTTCCCCACTAAGAGTCCAACATTATCCCATGATTCAGCCAGTCTTTCAGGTGCCATTTCATTCATAATTTTAATGATTTTTTTTGAATTTACAAACACTTGCGAATCCCCTCCAGCCTTACTAACTTCTCTTTTTAGCTCAGGTAATTTCACTTTGACCTCAGGCGTTTTACTGGCCTCCAGACCACGAATGATCTCACTTGTTTGTTTAATTTTCTTATCAATAAACACTTGAGAAAGTGGATCATTTTCTTTTTAATAGCTTTATGCCAATTTCATAACTTAATGGATCTTCAATTGTCATTTGACCATGTTCAACAACAAGAATTTCATACATTCTATGGGCTTCTTGAGAGAGTTTCTCATCAACAATTTTAAAACCATTTTGACTGAGCCACATCCTGAGTTCATCTTGGGCAACCATTGGTTGAAGAACAAAAGTCTTGATGGATTCTGTCATTTCAGGTCGCTCAAGTAGAATGTCCCTGATTAAAAGACCACCCATCCCTGCAATTATAACCGTTTCGATTTCACCAACTTCATAAGGTAAGAGACCTCCACCGTGACGGACATCAATTTTTCTGTCAAATCAGCTTCTGAAACAGCTTGTCTTGCATTTTCTGTCGGCCCTTCATTAATATCAGAAGCAATGGCTCTTTCACAAATATTGTTTTCAACCAGGTAAATAGGCACATAGCCATGATCTGATCCTACGTCTCCTACGATTGTGCCCTTTGGAACGAGGTCTGCTATGGTTTTAGTCTAGGTGTTAATTTCATTGGAAACTCCTTTAAAGAAGAATTTTGTAGATTTCGGGTCACACGCTGCGCGTGCAGTCAGGAAACTCCGATACCTCCGGGTTCGGAGTAAGGTACGACGCTCGAAATCATAGATTTCGGTCGTACCATTAAAAAA
>LQAG01000438.1_pt1 | contig 11660 bp, 14 predicted proteins | sample 1535801 | NCBI WGS metagenome assembly LQAG01 (sample SAMN04331584, study PRJNA305678) | bioreactor metagenome | isolation source: bioreactor_3 inoculated with Wadden Sea sediment 1st replicate of a... | place: Germany:Bremen | reverse complement strand
TTCCACATCCCAGACCCAGATTCCGGATCCTTTGCTTAATACGACATCCAGGGGCTTGTAGTTTTTCGCCCCGAATTGGTTTTCTTTTTTAATGAGGTCTGTTGTTTTCATTGAAACTATCCTTGAATGTTGAGTGGTCGGGTCAATACCGTCTGCTGTAATATTCGTATCGCTTTTCTGTTTCAACGGACAGGATATCTTTTATTTCCTGATATTTATGTTTCAGATAAATATCAACGAACCGGCCGGGAAACCATTCTTTCAATACCGGTTCAGCGGCAAATATCTCAAGGGCTTTCTCAAGCGATTCCGGTAACCGGGTAACGTTTAATGCGCGTAATTCCTCTTTTGACATCAAGCTCAAATCACCTTGGGTGGCTGAAGGCGGAGACAATTTTTCTTTTATGCCCTGCAATCCGGCCCTTACCAGCGCAGCCAGTTGAATATAGGGACTGGCGGATGCATCAGCAGCCCGATATTCCAGATTAAATTGAGATGCGGTACTGCCGGCCATATTTTCTCCTTCAATGACAGGACAGATCCGGAGCCCCGCTTCTCTGTCCCGGACGGCAAGGTTATTGAAAGCGGCACTCCATTTGTGAGGGACCAGCCGCTCGTATGAAAGCGGACCGGGAGCCATCAGGGCCGTAATGGCCGGCATATATTTCAGGATTCCGGCACAGAACATGCCGGAGGTTTCACTGAGGCCGAAATCTCTGTCCGGATCATACATGGCAGGATGATTCTCTTTGTCCAGAAAACTGAAATGAATATGAACCCCGTTGCCAACGGTGTCCGGCGAGACGGTCGGTGAAAAGCTGACTCTTTGATTAAATTTATGGGCTGCTGCCCGGGCGATTTCCCTGAGGATCAGGCTTTGATCCGCCGATCGGACCCCCACTGAAGGAGCCAGAGTCGCTTCAAACTGTCCGGCACCATATTCAGATAAAAATGTATCTGTTTTCAAACCCGCTCTTTCCAGGGCAGCTGCAAACGTCTGTATAAATGAAGCATTCTTTCGATAGCTGTGAAGACCGAATCCATTCCAGTCGGTTGTATCTGCTCCAGAATAAAAGAATTCATGTTCAAAAGTCGAAAAAAAACAGAGGCCTGTTTCTTTTTCTAAGTCGGACAAAGCCTTTTGGCCAGACTTCGCGTACAGCACTCCCAGGGCGTTTTGTCCGCATCCAGATGAAGAATATCGCCAATGTAAAATGCTCTGCAGGGTGTCATCTTCAAAATCAACCCGGACTTTAGTCGACTGGTCGGGTATGAGAATCAGGTCTTCGGTTGAGCCGTAGGGACTGTCGGCGATATTATTGAAACAGGTGATCTGCACGTTGGTGGGGACCCATCCGACACCCCGTTTCAACCGTTTCTCAAGATTAGTAACGGGAAATCCTTTTCCTCTTACCTGGCCTGATATGTCACTGGTGACAATCATGACGACTTCTGTGTTGATCATTGGCGTTATCCTTCTTTATTTTTTAAATTCTGAATTTCCAGAACCAGATCGTCCGTATTGACTTGCCGGCAGTATCCTTTGATGGCATTCAGGGAAAAATTGTGCCGGGTTTCGCTAATAGTCGCGCAGGCATCCGGTACCAGGGTAACCAGATAGTTTAGATCGCAGGCATCCCTGACCGCACTTTCAACGCACTGATCTGTCAACACCCCGCAGATGACCAGATGTCGGCAACCCAGGTTTCTCAATACATAGTCAATGTTGGTTGAATTAAATACACTGGATGATGTTTGGGAATGACGATCTCATCTTTCAAGGGGTTGATGGCTTCGATGACTTGTGCATCATAAGAGCCTTTCGGGACATTGAAACCGGTTATTTTATAATCCAATCCCCGGTCCCGGCCATCCAGGGTCAGGCTTTCGATGACGGTAAACATCACCTCCATGCCGGTTTGCCTGAAAGCGGTTTGAATTTTCTTTATATTGGGAAGGACCATGTGGGACATTCTTTCGAAAAAATCATCATATTGACTGAATTCTTCCGAGGTCATGTCTTTATACTCTCCGCCATCTTTTAAGCAGCAGTAGTTTTGAACATCGACAACCAGAAAGACACTTTTACCGAATCTGAGGGAACATTGCGAGATAATGATGCCATAGAATCTTTTATCCTCATAAAAAATCAGTTGTTTGTTTTCAATTCCAGGAAAGCCTGTGAAAAAATGTCAACCCATTTTTTTTGGGTTTCTTTTCTTTCTATCAGATCCTGTCGGATTTCAATCAAAACATGAGCAAAGCCCATTTGTTCGCCAAAAACAGGGATGGTGTAATCATCTTCATCCGAAACATCATAAGGTTGGTTCAACCCAATGTTTAACAAAGGCTCGTGGGAATTGAACCAGTTTTTCAAAAACAGGGCCGTGTCTGAAAACCGATTGAACAGCAGGCCGATGTGCCAGGGTCTTTTTTGGCCCTGAAATACAGGTGTGAAACTGTGCAAAGAAATCACAACAGGACCCGGATGCGGTTTTTTTTCAAGATAGGTCTGGATCGTGTTTTGATACGGTTTCCAGATTTCATTGATTCTGGCGGTACGGTCATTTTCTGATAAGTTCACGTTTCCCGGAATGAGCGTGTTATCACTTGTTTCAGGTATCAGTGTTTCACTGGTCAAAGGACGGTTGCAATCGATGACAAGCCGGGAATACCGTTGAAAAAAAAGAGGGGCATCCAGTGCATGGGAAAGTGATTGTGCGACATCCAGAATACCGATATCCCAACCGATATGCCGGTCGATTTCCTTTTGGGGCAACCCCAGCATTTCCAGGGAATCGGGGATACGTTTGCCGGCATGTTCGCATAAAAACACCCAAGGGGAATCTTTCGATACATTGTATATCCCGCAGGGGGAAGGCTCGTTTTCTGAAACCAGATTCTCTCGAGATTCTTGATTCAGGTGGTGCATCTATTTGATCTCCATTTTGGCTGCCGGAACAAGTCCGTTGGGTTTCCAGATCAGAATAAAAATGACCATCAAAAGGGCCAAAGGTTCTTTATAAGGCTGAAATGCCTGGGGGAGAAATGCAGAAAGATAGATTTCAATAAACCCGAGAGAGAATCCACCCGCCACGGCTCCGGAAAGACTTCCAAGTCCACCCAATATGGCGGCAATGAATGCTTTTACAACCGGAATGAACCCCATCAGAGGATCCACAGCGGCGCGCTGGGCAACCCATAAAATTCCCGCAATTGCCGCAAGCAGGCCGGAAATGGCAAACGCGCCTGAAACGACGGCATTGGCGGGAATTCCCATCAGGCGTGTGACTGGAAAATCTTCAGCCGCAGAACGCATGGCGATTCCGATAAATGTTTTTTTGAAAAAAAAGATAAGGAAGGCCAGTGTAATGACAGTGGCGGATATCGAAAGCATTTGATTGATACCGATTGTCAACGGCCCCAATGCAATGGAACTGCTCAAAAATTCCGGAAGAGGGACTGCTTTGGGTCTGGTGGAGATCAGATTTTGAAACAATACCTGTAGAATCCCGCTGACGGCAAAACTGGTTACCAGCAAAGTGGCGGCAGAAGACCCCCTGACAGGCCGGAAGGCTACGAATTCCATTGTCATGGCAGCCAGAATCCCGGCCAGTAAAGACAAGGGTACCGCTATATACCACGCCACACCTGACACAATGCTGAAAAAAGAGCATAACCAGTGATGGTCATCAATTCACCATGGGCAAAATTTATCATTCCCATGATGGAAAAAATGACCGCCATTCCAAGAGCCAGCAACGCATAAGTGCCGCCCAATGCAATGGCATTTATGGTCTGTTGCAGAAAATAATCCATCAGCTGTTGCCTCCCATGTATGCACTTTTGATTGCCTCGGTTTCTCCCAGTTCTGCGACAGTTCCTTGTGTTCGAATTTTTCCATTTGCCAGAACATAAACATAATCCGCGATCTCAAGAACCAGGCCAACGTTTTGTTCGACAATCAAAAGGGTATTTCCATCCTGTCGGAGCTTTGCGATCAGTTCAAAAATAGTTTCCACAATTTTGGGTGCGAGGCCTAAAGATGGTTCATCGAACAGGATTATTTGCGGCCTGCTCATCAATGCCCTGGCAATGGCCAGTTGCTGCTGTTGCCCTCCGGAAAGTGTCACCGCCAGCTGTGCCGTTCTTTCAGCAAGAATGGGGAAAAGCCTGTACATCTTTTCTATTTGCATTTTCAATTCTGATTTATCGGACCTGAAAAGATATCCACCCAGCAATAAATTCTCTTTGACCGTCAAAGACGGGAAAACCCGTCTTCCTTCCGGAATCAATGTCAGCCCCTGTTTGATTCGCTGTTCTGTTTTAAGTGATAAGATTTCTTTTCAGCAAGAACCATTTGTCGGCTGTGTGATCAACCAGTCCCGAAATAGCGTTAACTACAGAAGATTGCCGGCGCCGTTTGCACCGAGAAGGGCAATGATCTTTCCTTTTTCAACAGAAAGATCAATGCCCTTAACGGCCGTGACAGGGCCATAGCTGACAGATAAATTTCTGACATCCAAAAAAGCCATGGTATATTATAATCCCTTAATTCATCCGGGCTTCGGGTACGAGGTCAGCCTCCGGCGCCTTCATCTCAACCAATTCTCTTTCTCCATCTTTCACCTGGATCAAGGCAACCTGCCGCAAAGGCATTCCCTGAGTGTTTTTGTACGTGATGGCGCCTGTAGCACCCTGAACGTTTTCAAGCTCCGCAACCGCGTCCCTGATCTCTTTTCCATTGGTTGATCCGCATGCCAGGACAGCGGCTTCGATCACTTTTACCAGATCATATCCAATGGCGTTATAGACGGTTTCCGATTCTTTTCCATGAATTTCGCTGTATTTTTTATTGAATGTATCCAGTGAATTCCCGGGCAAGGCATGACCGGCGGTAGTGAAAACAAGACCTTCTACAGCATCGCCCAGTGAAAATGTGGTCGGAGAATCAATACCGTCGCTGCCGATGACCTGAGAGGTGATGCCGGCAGCTCTCAATTGACGAATCAGGACAGGGAAATCAGGCTCATACGCCGATGTCATGATTACATCCGGCTGTGGAGACAGTCTTTTGATTTTTGTTACTTCAGATGAGAAATTCTGCTGATCCATCTTGTATTCAGTTTTTGCCCACAATTTGTCCACCCAGTTTTGTAAACACATCCTCAAAGTACAGGGGCATCATTGTATACTGGGTATCCGGTGAAAAAGCAGGTACGCGGTTTTAAAACCCCGTTTAATTGCCCATTCAGCTGAAACGGTTGCCTGAACATTGTCTCCCGGATAATTGGAAAAAATGTAATCACCACCCATAATAGGGAGTGTCGGCGAGGATGCACAAGTGGAAAAAGCCGGTATATTGGCACTCTGAGCAATTTGAGCGGCGGCAAATGATGGGTCGGCATCGCAGGGAGTCACAAGAATATTCACATCAGCATCAATCAGTTCCTGGGCTACGACGGCGGTCTGAGAAATATCCGAACGGACATCCCTGGGAAGCAGTTCGATTTTAATTTTTCCATTCAATTCCGCCTTGCCGGTTGATTTCATCCACAGCAATTTGCATGCCCTCCAGTACCGGGACATCAAAGGGTGCAAGACCCCCGGTCTGAGCGATAGCAAGGCCCACACGAAGCGTATTTGCGCTGGAGACACTTCCTGTTATCATGAGAATTGCAATTCCTGCAGCGATCACTTTCACGGTTGTACGAAACAGCTTCATTTCTCTTCTCCTTTTTTTGTTATTCATTCAGGCGTATGTTTCAAAAAATCATACACCGGCAGTTACGCCATGAGCGACTGCATATTTCTTCCCCATATACGCCTCTATAACACCCGGATCTTTTTTGACTTCTTCAGGAAGTCCCTGTGCAAGCAGATGACCTTCATTCAAGACGACCATTCTGGTACAAAGCGCCATCATCATATCCATATCATGATCAACGATCAGAAGCCCGATTCCGAGGTAATCCCTCAGTTTTAGAAGGTCGTTCATCAATTGTGTTGATTCTTCAGAATTGAGTCCTGCTGCCGGCTCATCCAATAGCAGGTATCTGGGATTCAGGGCAAGTGCCCTGGCAATTTCAACTTTTCTTTGCAGCCCATAGGACAGTTCAACGGCCAGACGATTTTCATATATGGTCAGTTCCATAAAAGAAAGAAGGCTGTCAATCCATTCCCGAGTTGATTCATTATCGGGAGTACCGGTACTCAGAGCGGCCAATTCAATATGTTCCCTGACAGTCAGGCCTGAAAACAGTCTGATATTTTGAAAGGTTCTGGCTATGTTCAGGCGAGCAACTTCATGGGCTTTCAAGTGAGTTATTTTTGAGCTCCGATATAGACATTTCCTTTTGTGCACTTGAGGGTTCCTGATAAAATGTTGAGCAGGGTCGTTTTCCCTGAACCATTAGGGCCGATTAAACCAACGATCTCGTTGGGATGCAGGTCAATGCTGACCTGGTCAATGGCCTTCAGGCCTGAAAAATTCATCACAACCTCTTTGGCCGACAAAGGGTCATCTATGTCTCGGTGGCTTGAGCCGGCATTCAACGGGTGAAATTTTTGCCCGTCTTTTTTCGAAGGTGTCTTTTTTTTGATAAACTGATCAATTTCGAATCGTCCCAACAAGCCGTCAGGGCGAAATACATGACAAACAAATAATCAACCCGATTCCGATCTGAGTCGTCCCGAATATGGCAGGGGTTTGAAATCCGAACAGAACAACACCGGTTTCAAAGCGACGTAACAATTCCGATGTGATGGTGATGAGAATGGTTCCAAAAATGGCCCCGCTGACACTCTCTTTTCCTCCGATGATCAGCATGGCAAGAAGTGCGAATGTGTCTACAAAATAAAATTTTTTGGGTGAAAATGTTCCGAGAAAGTGACCAAGCAAAACACCGGCAAGTGAGACCATGACAGCGCTTAATATCCAGCTTGAAGCCGTCTTTTTTTTAGCGTCGATGCCAATTGATTCCGCGGCAATGATGTCATCCCGGGATGCCCTGAGTTGAAGCCCAGAAAGAGAGTCCGGAATACACGTGCGATCAGAATTGTTCCGGCGGCGAAAAACAGGCAGAGCGTGATATCGGTATACTGGGAACGCCGAAAAACGATTGACTCCCCCTTGTAATCTCTCTGGCTGCGATAATGATTCCGTGAACGATCACCAGGAGACCCAGAGTGGCGATGCTGGCGGCAGACCCTTCGAGCCGGGAAAGCATTTTTCCGGAGACCCAGGCAAAACCGATCACAATAAGGATTGATATCAAAACGGAGGGCATCAGGCTCATTTCAAGACCTTTTAGAAATTCAGGAAGCATCGGCAGAGACATTTTTTTGAGATTCACGGACAAGGTCAAAATCCCTGAAATATACGCGCCCAACGCCATGAAAGAAAGATGGCCAAAACTCATGATCCCAGAATTTCCAATATAAACCCCCATACCCACAACACTCATCAAACCGATGAGAAAAAAGACATACACCCTTTCCGCGGACTGTCCCAAGAAAAGCGCCACAATAATGCCGGCAACAAGGACAGGTATGGCCAACGCAGCCCCGCCAAGTAATGAATTCAAAAGCCTGGGTTTAATAGTGGGTTTCATTTTCCGATCCTATAAGTTTTGAATTTGATCATAAAGATCCTGCTTTAAAAACCCTTTGGAAGAGATTTTTTTGATGGCATTCTTGAATACTGAACGCCACATATGCTCGTTCGGATGAATAACAGGGATTCCGTTTTTGTCTGATAAATTTTCCAAATCGCTTTCAATTAGTTTGCCTGTCAATTCACTGCAATAAATTCCCGCTGCTTCGGTTGAATCTTTCAAGGATTGCTGAACGCAGGGCCTTAATTTCGAATATTCCTTTTCATTCATTGCAACATGAAGGTTCACGGTATATCCAGAACGAAGAAGGGTGGCGTATTTGGCGATTCTATACAGTTTTAACTCATTAAAGTAAGACGATGGGCATAACAGTACGTCAAACTCGCCTGTTTCAAACGCCTCGTATATTTTTTCCCATTCGACTATGACCGGGTCGGCCCCCAGCTCCTTTCTGAATTCAATAGCAGCTTCCGATGCATAGGTCCTGATTCTTTTCCCTTTGAGGTCCAGGGGGGTAAAGATGGGTGTTTTTGAAAAAGCAGTTCAAAATTTCCAATCTCCCATCGGGATTGAGGATTTAAAATCCGGATGCCGTTGTCAATGAGTGGCTGATAAATGTTTTCTTTGAAAAGGGCGCTTTCAAGAAAACGGTTATAATGATGCCGATCGTTGAAAAAAATAGGGAAGAAAAAACAAGCCCCGCAAAATTTTAGAATAAAATTCAAAACCTTGCGGCTCATCGATGAACAAATGAATACCGCCCTGTGAAAGACTGGTGATCTGACCTCTTGCTGACCCAAGCTTTGCCTGATGATAAACATGGAGGTTGAGGGCGCCTTTGGATTTTTCTTTCACAAGCTTGACAAATTTTTGAGCGGCCCGCCCACCGATGGACGTTTCATGAAAAATCATGCCCAATGAACGGGGCTGATTGCTTATTTCCTGAAAAAAATACTCCAGCGGCCTGTTGAGAGCTTCTCCGATCCTGTGCAGAGTGGGTATTGTTGGAATAGCCGTCCCTCTCTCGATATCGGACAGATGACTGGGGTTAATTTTGTCGCCTTCGCAAGATCGGCCTGCCGGAGCCCCAAAGATTTTCTTTCGGTTTTTATGTGCTCACCAATATTATATTGGGTGGCAATGTCTGATTTTTTCATAAAAAATTTTTCAATTTCAGTGCGTTAAGATAACTGTTCATATTGAAATATATAAAAAATATTTTTCTTGTCAAGAAAATAAAAAATTATTATATATTTTATAAAAAAATCCTAATCGATCAAGAAAAAAATTATATAATTTATAAATTTTTATTAATTATTGGAGAGAGAATGATAGTTGATTCACTTCAAAACAGGGATCATAAAACAATTGCCGGCCTTCAGAAATTACGATTTTTCCCAAATTCCATTGTCGGGGGTCACGGCTGCCATGTCGTTGAAAGAAGACGGTCGCCGGCTTCTTGATTTTTCAGCCAGCTGGGGAGCTGCCAGCCTGGGCTATTCTCATCCCGCCGTTGTCGATGCCGTGTCTTGTGCGCTACAGAACCAGGCGGGGGCCAGTATTCTTTCCGCAGTGAATCAACCTGCTGTAGAACTGGCAGAGCGGTTATTGAAAATCGTGCCCAATAGTCAAGACAATCGAGTTTGGTTGGGACATTCAGATCAGATGCCATTGAAGCGGCGCTCAGATCCATCATGGCAGCGTCAAACAGATCCCGAATCATTTCTTTTGTTGGCGCCTACCATGGCGGTACCACCGGTTCCATGAGTATTTCAGGTCATTCTTCACAGGCTGCGGCTCCCAAATATACCGGTTCCCTTTTTTGCCTTATCCTGATCCTTACCGCCCCTTTATGGGAGATGCAACCGGTCAAAAGGTCCTTGAACTTCTCGATTATCATTTGTCAACCGATTGCCCTGCAGACCAGATAGCGGCATTGTTTATAGAGCCGATCATGTCTGATGGCGGCTTGATCGTTCCTCCTCCTGGATTTCTCAAGGCCATTGAAAGCAGGCTTCGTCCCCATGGTGTCTTGATCGTCTGTGATGAAGTGAAAGTCGGGCATGGGGCGTACCGGTATGTGGCATTGTTTCGAGCACGAGAACATCCGCCCGGATATGGTCGTCATGGGCAAGGGGTTGGGGGGCGGATTGCCTTTGTCCGCTGTTGTTGGACCGGAAAAGATTCTGAATGTCGCTCAGGCGTTTGCAATGGAAACCACTTGTGGAAATCCGGTATGTACCTCAGCCGGATTGGGTGTCCTGGAGACGATTCAAAATGAAAATTTAATTGAACATGCCAGAGAAACAGGAGATTTTATTCTGACTGAATTAAGAAACTGGACTGACAGTTGTTCTCTGGTAGGTGATGTCCGGGGACGTGGGTTGGCAATCGGCATAGAATTGGTCAAAGATGGCAAAGACCGTACGCCGGCAGTTTCGGAAACAGCAAAAGTGGTTTATCGGGCATATGAATTGGGCTTAGTGCTTTACTATGTGGGGCTGAATTCCAATGTATTGGAACTGACCCCGCCGCTGATCCTCAGCCATTCAGAAGCGAGCCAGGGTGTTGAAATTTTAAAGCAGGCCATCACCGATGTTGAACATGGGAGGGTGCGGAATAAAAATCAGAGGATATCAGGCTGGTAGTCGGCCTCTTCTTCTCCGGCGAGACTCAATGAATGATTTTCAGATTTTTTTCTTCAGTTTTTTAAATGTTTTCCCTGGCAAATTCAATGGCTGGGTCGAATTCCAGAGCCAGCTCATAGAATTTGACGGCCAGGGTCACCAGGGTGTCGGGATGGGAATATCGCCCGCTCATGAAATTACCTTAAACGGCGGGTGAAAACCGGACGGCCTGACCGGCTGCACCCACCGTCCGGCAGCACCCATTTTGGAAGGGGGCTGAGACCGCTCCTGTCCCAGCCCCCTTCTCCGTGTTTGATCCATCACCCCAGCTCTGCAAACACCTCCCGGATCCTTTCCATGGCCCAGTCGATGTCCGGTTTCGTGATCACCAGGGCGGGGCGAACCGGATGGTCCAGGTGTGGGTTTCCTTGCACAGAATGCCCTTTTCCTGAAGGGCTTCGCAAATGCCCCTGGCACCGCCCGGGATGTTTTTGTGCAGCTCGACGGCGATCATCAGGCCGATGCCTCGGACCTCCTTGACCCCGGAATGCCGGATTGTCTGCAACTGTTCCAGAAAATAAGCCCCCATGGCCGCGGCATTCTCGATCATGTTTTCTTCCACCAGAACTTTGAGGGCGGCCCTTGCCACGGCACAGGCCAGGGGGTTGCCCCCAAAGGTGGAACCGTGCTGGCCCGGCTGGAGCAGTCCCAGCACCGCCTCGTTGGACAGCACGGCGGATACCGGATAAAATCCGCCGGACAGGGCCTTGCCGATAAGGGTGAGGTCCGCCTGGACTCCTTCATGTTCCTCGGCCAGCAGTTTGCCCGTCCGGCCCAGACCGGTCTGAATCTCATCCAAAATCATGAGCACGTTCTTCTGGGTGCAGATCTCCCTGACCCGCTTGAGATAGCCTTTGGGCGGAATGATGACCCCGGCCTCCCCCTGGACCGGTTCCACCAAAAATGCCGCCGTATTGGGGGTGATGGCCTTTTCCAGGGCATCGGGATCCCCGAAGGGTATGACAGTGAACCCCGGGGTAAACGGCCCGAAGTTCTGCCGGGCATTGTCATCCGTACTGAATCCGATGATGGACAGAGTCCGGCCGTGAAAATTGTTGCTGCATACGATGATTTCCGCCTGGCCTTTTGCCACTCCCTTGGACTCATACCCCCATTTCCTGGCGCATTTCACCACGGTTTCCACGGCCTCCGCACCGGAGTTCATGGGCAGCACCTTATGGGATTCGGTCAGAGCGCACAGCTCTTCATACAGCAGGGGCAGCTGATCGTTGCGGAACGCCCGGGAGGTCAGGGTGAGCTTTTTCGCCTGGTCCACCAGGGCCTGGTATATTTTCGGGTGGCAGTGGCCCTGGTTTACCGCGGAATAGGCGGACAGGCAGTCCATGTACCGGTTCCC